>ENA-ORBV01001141-ORBV01001141.1-microbial-mat-metagenome-genome-assembly--contig:-NODE-1141-length-60026-cov-13.453202_pt1 | contig 60026 bp, 52 predicted proteins | sample MGYA00237777_ERZ505514 | MGnify/ENA primary metagenome ERZ505514 (study PRJEB26160, sample SAMN06269048) | microbial mat metagenome | isolation source: Oligotrophic lake microbial mat | place...
CTTCAGTCGGCCGTATGGCCCGATACGCCGCTCCTTCAGAGAATCCCCTGTGCGATCAGAATCCTGCGCGATCATCGGTCGCATTCATGAAAAGGCCGGGCTAGGGCAGACGACTCTTGAGATGCTGTAGCAAATCCATCCGCTCATGCAGGACGCCAATGATCGTTGGTGGCTTTGCTTTGGGATGAAGATAAAACACGAGGTGATGTTCGCAACGGCTGACCCGCAAGGTCGGCTGGCTCTCCAAGATTGGCCGGGAATGTCTCGTATGAGCAGCGATTTCCACAAAACACAGGTCCAGCGATCCCGCATAGATGAAGGATTGGGCTTTGCCCCATTGCTTGAGCGTGTAGCGTGCAATCTCCCGAAGATCGTCTTGCGCGGCCGCGCTCAGTTCATACGGCGGCATTGGTCACTGCGTGCCCTGGTGGGCCGCTTCAAAAATCTGCATCACCGAAACCCCGGCCGCGCTCTCCAGCGCTGCCGCCTTGATACGGGGCTCGAGAAAGGCTTCCAATGCGGTCAAAGCTGCGGTCTCTTCCGGCGTGGGTGTTTGCGGCAGCACCCGCTCCAAGACGTAGTCGCGAATGCTCTTGCCTTGAAAGGCGGCGACCGCCTTCAGACGCTGATGCTGCTCGGGCGAAACTTCAATCGATAGACGCACTGCCGTCACCTTCACTGCCAACGTGGCGCAATCCTCGCAACAAAACAACTAATGTGCAAATGTACACGTGCTTGATTGCGCGCCCTTCCCTCCCTGCTCATCGCGTTCGGATGCAGTGAAATCCATGCCTGACCCCATCACCACCTACAGCGTCCCTTCCGTCTCCATCAGCACGGCACGCACCGGCGCATCGAGCAAAGCCAACGAATTGGGCATGCGCGCCATGCAGGAGCGCGCCTATGCCAAGCGCGGTGAGCATACCTGCTGATCAAGTCGCCGTCGGCCTCGGGTAAGTCACGGGCGCTGATGTTTATCGCCTTGGACAAGCTCAACCATCAGCACAGTAGGGCGCAATAACCGAAGGGCATTGCGCCGTTTCGGAGCGAAGAACGGCCCGCCATCCGGGACCCATGCGCGGCGAGGGTTCGGCACGCGGTCAGTCTGGTTGCGCATTTCATTCGGCGCAATGCCCGTTGGTTATTGCGCCCTACGGTCCTGCACAATCTCAATCGAACCCGCTTGGAGAATATCTTCCATCGCTTGTTCGGCGCCGCGCAGCTCGATTTGAACATCGAGGATCGCTTCGGGAACTGGGTCAAGCCGAGAGAGTGGTTTCTGCTGCCCTTGCATGTCATTGATGAGGCCGTGCAACGGCTTCGCGATGGCCCGATAACGGATGTGGCTTACGACCCGAAGACGGCGCGCTTGGAGGCCATTTGAAAGTGGGCGAAGAAGCAGAGCAGCGGAGCAAGCTCCGCTCTACACCAGCCAAGCAGGCACCAGGGTGCTCTTGTAGAGCGGAGCTTGCTCCGCTGCTCTGCACCTAAACTTGCCGCAAACTACAAGTAAATCTCCACGCCCCACCACCCCAAGGCTCCCTTGCATGTCGATCACGCGCTCGTCCGTCCTGCTACTTCTGCTCGCATTCGGAGCACCGTCGGCGGCCGCCGAACGCGTGCAAATCATCCACGCGGGGCAGCTGTTGGATCAACCAGACAAACCCGCGCGCGGGCCGAGTACGCTTTTGATTCGCAATGATCGGGTTGAGTCCGTGCGCGAGGGCTTTGTTGACGCGGCGGCATTTGAACTGCTGCCTGCCGATGTCCAAGTGATTGACCTGCGCGACTACTTCGTGCTGCCGGGTTTGATTGACAGCCACGTTCACCTCACCACTGACAAAGCGGGCGTAGAGGCGCAGTTGTGGGATGTCACCGCGAGTGTGGCCAGCAAGGCTTACGAGGCGGCGGTGAATGCCAAAAAGACGCTGAATGCGGGCTTCACCACGGTGCGCAATCTGGGCGACGGCGATGGTGTGATTCTGGCTCTGCGCGATGCGGTGGCGGCGGGCCAAGTGCCGGGGCCGCGGATTCTGGATGCGGGTGTCTCGATCTCGGTGACTGCTGGCCATATGGATCCGACCTTGGGTTACGCCGAAGGCCTGCATGCGGCGCTCAGCACCCACGATAATCTGTGTGATGGCGTCGAATCCTGCCGGCGCGCGGTGCGCATGCAAATCGGTCGTGGCGCGGATGTCATCAAGATCGCGACCACCGGCGGCGTCAATAGTCGCATTGGCGCGGGCGTCGGCCAGCAAATGTTCGAAGATGAGGCGCGCGCCATCATCGAGACCGCGCATCTGGCGGGCAAGAAAGTGGCGGTACACGCGCACGGTGGCGATGGCATCAAGGTGGCCCTGCGTGCGGGTGCGGATTCGATCGAGCACGGCACGTTGCTGGACGAGGAAGGCATCGCCTTGTTCAAGAGCAGTGGCGCGTATTACGTGCCGACCCTGTCGACCATCAACGGCTACAACGAGCGCTTGGCGAAGAATCCCGAGGCCTACACCGGCGAGGTGTTGAAGAAGATCCAGTGGCGCATCGGCATCACCGGCAAGTCGCTGGCGCTGGCCGTGCCGCGTGGAGTTAAGATCGCCTTCGGCACCGATGCGGGCGTCAGTCTGCATGGTCGCAATGCGGATGAGTTCGAGCTGATGGTCAAGTTCGGGATGACCGCGCAACAGGCCATCATCGCCGCCACCATGAACGCCGCCGACTTGCTCGGTGTGGCCGATCAGGTGGGCGCGCTGACGCCGGGCAAGCAGGCGGATTTGATCGCGGTAAACGGCAATCCGCTGGAGGATGTGACCGTGCTGAAGGACGTGCAGTGGGTGATGAAGGGTGGGCAAGTCTTCAAATCCACCATCAGCCAGCAGCTGAGCGAGTAAGTCGATGCGCGCATGGATCTGTTCTCTGCTGCTTGTTCTGCCGATCTGCGCCAACGCGCAAACGGTCAGCATTCTGCATAACGCACATATCGTTTCGGGCGAGTTCTCTGGCAAACCCGCCGCCGAAAAACGGGCAAGCGCGATGGCGTGGCGGGAAGGTCGCGTATTGGCCTTGGGTGATGTCGACACCCTGCGCAAGGCCTATCCCGATGCCGTGCAGATCGATGGCGGTGGTGCCCACGTGTTGCCGGGTCTCATCGACGCCCATGGACATCTGTTCAACCTCGGCTATTCATTGCTGAATGCTGACCTGAAGGGCGTCGACAGCAAGCCCGAAATCGTTTTTCGCCTGCAGGCGTTCGCCGCCGAGCTGCCCGCCGATGCGTGGTTATTGGGTCGCGGCTGGGATCAGAATCGCTGGGCCGACAAAGCATTTCCGAGCAGCGCTGATCTGGATGTCGCGTTTCCGAATCGCCCGGTATGGTTGGAGCGCGTCGACGGCCACGCCGGCTGGGCCAATAGCGCGGCGTTGCGCAGCCTCGATGCGGACACTCAAGCCAAACTGAAAGATGCCGATTGGCAGCCCGATGGTGGCCTGATCATTCGCAAAAATGGCGCCCCAACGGGCGTATTCGTCGACACCGCTGCGGCCCTGGTTGAACGCGCCGTGCCTGCGGCCAGCGCTGCGCTACGCGAGCGTGCGCTGAGGCGAGCCTTGGACGAAGCCGTGCGCTGGGGTCTGACCGGCGTGCACGACATGGGTGTGTCGGCGGCGGATATGGCGGTGATGCGACGTTTTGCCGACGCTGAACAGTTGCCCTTGCGCATCACCGCCTACGCGGATGGCGACAACGCTGCGTTGGCGGGTTTATGTGCATTTGGCGCTTACCGCCACGCCAGTGGTCGCTTGCAAATGCGCGGCGTCAAGTTGTATGCCGATGGTGCCTTGGGATCGCGCGGCGCTGCCTTGATCGAACCTTACTCCGACGAGCCCGCGCAACGCGGTTTGTTGGTCACTCAACCGGAGGGCTTGCGCAGAGCCATGCTAAAAGCGCGCGACTGTGGCCTGCAAGTGGCTGCGCACGCGATTGGCGATCGGGGCAACCGCATCCTGCTTGATCTGTTTTCCGAGGTGTTAAAGGGCCGCAGCGATCACCGCTGGCGTATCGAGCACGCGCAAGTGGTCGACTTGGCCGACATTCCGCGCTTCGCGGCGCTTCGAATCGCCGCCTCGATGCAGCCTACCCACGCGACCTCCGACATGCCTTGGGCTGGCGCACGCGTAGGTGCGGATCGGCTGCGTGGCGCGTACGCGTGGCGGCGATTTTTAGATAGTGGAGCTGATCTGCCCTTGGGTTCGGATTTTCCAGTCGAAGCGGTCAATCCTATGCTCGGCTTGCACGCCGCGATCACCCGTCAAGACAGTCATTCGCAACCTCCAGGTGGCTGGTTGCCAGATCAACTATTGAATCGGCACGAGGCACTCAGAGGCTTCACGCTGGCTGCCGCGAAAGCTGGTTTTGCGGAGAGCGAGGTCGGCTTGCTTGCACCCGGCAAGCGTGCTGACTTCGTGATGCTCGATGCCGATTACTTCGGCGTTGCCGATCCGCGAGTGGCCGAATTGAGTGTGCAGTCGACGTGGGTGGATGGCGAAGTGGTGTTTCGGCGAGCGGCTGAGTAAGGCACAAGCCCCGCACTTGGCGGGCGCCGCTCTTGCGGCGCTTCTGTTCGGTCCGACAACCAGCGCGACCGCGCCGGAGCGCGTGCCTCCCAATGCAAAAGGAGACACCCACTCGCTTTCAACTGACCACAAAAAAACCACAAAAAACAAGTGCTTGCTACCTGCCAAAGTGTGAAAGACTGCGCCACTTTTGTCACTAGCCGTCAGTCTCCATGGAAGGTCACATGCGCCGAATTTTCAGTTTGCTGTTGCCCGCGTGTTTGTCGCTTGGCGGGATTGCCGATGTCGCGGCTGGCCCTGTACCGACTGCCGCCGTTTGCAGAAGCCTGATCGCCAATGCCGAGCACCGACTCAAGCATACCGCTGACCCGCAGCAGCAATCCGCAGCTGAGCGGCTATTGGTCTTGGTCGATGCGGCTTGTGGTGCAGTCGCGCCTGCTTCCGATGCTGCGACCGCCGCAGCCATCGTCGAACCGACAGCGACCCATGCCTGCCAGTCGCCAGCCGCCGGCAAACAGATCGCTGGCGCCGTCAATTGCAGCGCAGGCGCCGGTGGATTTAGCGGCCGGGTGACTGCGGTCGCCAGCGGCTTTGGACTGGCCGACGGCTTTGTCGGCGTCTTCAACAGCAGCGGCGTCTTGCAGAAATTAGTTTCCCCCGCCAGCGACGGCAATTACTCCGCTACCGGTTTGTTGCCCGGCACCTACTACGCCAATACCTCGCCGGGAGGATTCGAGAGTTTTCTAGCCGAAGGTTACTCGGATGTGGCTTGCCCCAGCGGTTTCGCAGCAACCAGTACTGGGTTGGGATCATGCAGTCCAGCCAACCTCACCCCCCTCGTGGTCAGTGCTGGCAGCATTAGGCCCAATATCAATTTCGTGTTGAGCAATAACACCGGTTTCAGCGGTCGGGTGAGTAGCGCAGGCTCAGGTTTGAGCGGCGGTTTCGTCAGCGTCTACAACGCCAACGGCGTGCTGCAGACCTTCGTGCCTACCGATGGGTCGGGCGATTATCGGGCGACCGGTCTGGTGGCGGGCAGCTACTACGCGACCACCAGTTTGGGTGCGTTCGTTGAGCACTTGGCGGAAGGCTACAACGATGTGCCGTGCCCCAGCGGATTTGCTTCCGCCAGCGCGGGCGTGGGCTCGTGCAGCCCAGCCAATCTGACCCCGATTGTGGTCGCCGCCAACACCATCGTGCCCAACATCAACTTTGTGCTCAGCAACAACAGCGGGTTCACTGGCCGCGTGAGCAGTGGCGGTGTCGGACTGGCGAACGGCGTGCTGGGCATCTACAACGTCAATGGCGTGTTGCAGAAATTTGTTTTCACCGACCCGCTGGGCGACTATCGAGCCACTGGCTTGCTGGCCGGCAATCACTATGCGGTGACCTCGCCAGGCTCGCTCACCGAATATCTGGCCGAGGCCAACGGTGACGTGCCATGCCCCAGCGGATTTGCGGCGGCAAGCACCGGGCTTGGCTCTTGCAGCCCGGCCAACATCAGTCCCATCGTCGTCAGCGCCGGCAACGTCACCAGCAACGTCAATTTTGTGCTGAGCAACAACACCGGCTTTCGCGGCCGGGTCAGTAGTGGCGGAGTTGGACTGGATGGCGTGGTGGCCATCTACAACGCCAGCGGCGCGCTGCAAAAGTTCGTGTTTACTGATTCCAATGGCGATTACCGCGCCACCGGCTTGCTGTCGGGCGCCCATTACGCGGTTACTGATCCCGGCGCGTTTGTCGATTATTTGGCCGAAGGCCACAACGATGTGCCTTGTCCCAGCGGTTTTGCCGCCGCCAGCAGCGGCGTTGGCTCGTGTAGCCCAGCCAACCTAACCGCCATCAATGTGAGCGCCGGCAGTACCCTCACCAACATCAACTTTTCTTTGAGCAACAACACCGGTTTCAGCGGCCGGGTCACTGATGCGGGCAACGGCATTGGTTTGGGCGTCGGCTTGATCGTCATCCACAATGCCAGCGGTGCCTTGCAGAAGTTTGTATTCACTGATGCCAACGGCGATTACCGCGCCACCGGCTTGTTGCCCGGCAGCCATTACGCAGTCACCACAGCGGGCTCGTTCGTTGGCCACCTGGCCGAGGCGTACCGCGATGTGCCGTGCCCGAGTGGTTTTGCGACCAGCAACGCCGGCTTGGGCTCATGCAGCCCAACCAATTCAACGCCGATCAATGTCGTCAGCGGGCAAATCACCAACAACATTCACTTCACTTTGTGCCGATTGAGCGAATCGCTGCAGGTCTTTGCGAACGGGTTTGAGCGCTGACCTGCGCCGAGCAACCTGTCGGGCTCAGGGCGAGACACCCAATTCATTCGTGAGCTTGGCCTGCAACTCACGGCTGCGTTGGAACAGCGACTGACGGCGGCTGTTGCTGGCCTCGGCCAGCGCTAGGCTGGCGCGGGCGGCGCGGCGATCGCCTTGCAATAGCTGCACATTGGCCAGTTCGAGGATTGTGCTGCACATGCTGCGGCCGCCATCAGGAAACTCGCTGTTGCCAATCGCCAGCGCTTCTTGCAGCAGGCTGTGCGCGCTGTCGTAGTTGGCTTGGCTCACGCTGATGCGGGCGCGCTCGACCAGTACGTCCATCCGCAAGCGCCGGCCGCGCCGCGACTCGGTTTCCAGGTGCGCATCGACGTGATCCAGCAGCGCCAACGCTTGGCTCTGAACTTGCGTGTCGTCGCCGGCGGCGTCCAACGCAATCGCCGCCAGCAAGTGGCGCGCGCGCAAGGTCTGGCTGTGCGGCTCACCAAACAGACTGGTCAACAGCTGCTCGGCCTGCTGCACACTGGCCGTGGCAGCGCTGTATTCGCCCATAGCGCGCTGGGTGCGACCAAGCGCAAACAAGGACATCGCATGGCCCGACGAATCCTCGCCCGCCGAGCCCGCCGACGACGCCAGCGACTGCTGCAAGGTAGTGATCGATTCCTCCCAACGCCCTTGCTCAAACAGCGCATTGGAAAGATTGGCGAGTGCTGTCGATGTCTCGATGTGCTGCTGACCGAGGTGTGCCGTCAGCACGCGTACAACATGGCGAAAACCATGCTCGGCATCGACGTAGCGACCGACGACCAGATCGATCGATGCCAACGAGTTGGCAATTTCGGCACTAATTCGCGATTCATTACCGTAGCGACGCTCCGCATCCGCCATCACCGTCTTCAGCAAGGCATAAGCGCCATCGCGATCGCCAAGATCGTCAATGACATCACCGAGCATGCGCCGCGAATTGAGGGTGGCGGCGTGGTCCGCGCCCAAGCTGGCGGTGAGTAGATCCACCGCTTCCTGTAACGCGGCGCGCGCAGGCCCGAGCTCACCCAGCGTCCACTTCGAGTAGCCGAATTGATGCAGCGCCCGGCCCAATTGGGTAGCCGAAGCCTGCGGCGCGCGTCGCAGCAAGCCAACCGCTTCGGCCAATTGTTTGCCTGCCTCGTCTTGCGAGTCGGCATAGTCAAGGGTGGTCGCCGATTGAATCAGAGCATTGGCGAGGCCGGCTTCGTCACCGGGAACACGCTTGCGCCAGATGGCCAAGGCCAATTCGTGCTGAGCCTGGGCTGCCTCAAAGCGACTGGTATTCGCGAGTAGCGCGCCAAACCCGCTATGCGCGTCGGCGCGCAGCGTGCTGTCAGCAGGTGCGTGGTCAAGCACAGCCTGCCACTGCGTTTCAGCCTCGGCGTGCTTGTTTTGAGAGGCGAGGGCGATGGCCAGTTGGGTCCGCGCCTGCAACAGTTCGTGATCATTGCCAGGCCGCTTCAGCAAACTGGCAACGGTGCCAGCAAGCACTGGCTCGGCGCGCGCATAGTCGCCGACGTCATTCATCAAGCGCCCAATCAAGCCGGACAGGCGTTGTTTGAGTGCTGGCTGCTCGGCCAATTCAAGATCGGCGCGCGCTGCGCCGCGCGCGAGGATGTCGCGGACGCTGGCGTTGACGTTACCGCCCTGATCGGGTCCGGCCTCTTCAAACAAGCCTATTAGAAAATCCTGGGTGGCTTCGGCGCGAGCGGCGGCCAAGCTGGCGCGTTCGCGTTGAGCATTCAGGAAGAACATTCCGCTGATCAGTAACAGCAGCGAAAATGTCCCGAGCGCACTCGCCAACGCGTGTCGACGCAACCACTTGCCGGCGCGATAGCGCCAGGTCGGCGCTCGCGCAAGGATGGGTCGACCATCCAGATAGCGCTCGAGGTCGGCAGAAAACGCCTCGACCGATGGGTAGCGTTGGGCGGTTTCTTTGCGCAGCGCCTTCAAGATGATGAGCTCAAGATCGCCTCCCAGTTCGCGTCGCAAGCGCTGCTTGTCGACATTGCGCTCGAAGCTCTCGCGGGTGGGGTCGAGGTCGGAGGTGTCGGCTGACAACGACAGTGAGAGCCCTGGCTTGCAAGGTTCCAGGGTCAGGATCGCCTGCTCGACGCTGTGCGCCCGACCGGCACTGCTCACGTATGGCGTGCGCCCGGTCAACATCTCGAAGAACGTCACTCCCAAGGCATACACATCGGTGGTGACCGTGACTGGCTCACCGCGGATTTGCTCGGGTGCGGCGTAGCGAGGCGTCATCGCGCGGTCGCCAAATTGAGTGACCACGGCGTGGTTGGAATGCAGAACTTTGGCGATGCCGAAATCCAGCAGTTTCACCACCCGTTCCGAATTCACCATCACGTTGGATGGTTTCAAGTCGCGATGCACGATCAGTCGCTGGTGGGCATGTGCAACGGCGCGAAGCACCTGCAGGAACAAGCGCACACGGTCGCGTACGTCCAAGCCTTCGGCGTCGCAGTAATGCGTGATCGAGCGGCCGTCGACGTACTCCATCGCAAAAAACGGCCGCCCATCGGCACTGACACCGCCGTCAAACAACGCAGCAATATTCGGGTGTTGCAGGCTGGCGAGAATCTGTCGTTCCTGCAGAAAGCGCGCGCGAAGATCGCTGTCTGCCATACCGGCATGCAGTAGCTTCAGCGCCACTTGCTTGCTGAATTGGCCGTCCTGACGGTCGGCCAGCCACACCGCACCCATGCCACCGCTGCCCAGTAGTCGCAGCAAACGATACGCGCCAATGGTGGTGCCAGCCTGGTCGGGACCGCTGGCCGGTGCCGACTTGCGTGGTGAGAGTGGCGGGTCGGAAATAGGTCCAAGCGCGGTGAGACTGGCGTCTTCGTCGGCGCTGTCGGGATTGGGCGGATCGGCTATCACCGAGAACCTTGACCACGGTCATCAACGCTGCCCAGAGCAGCCAGTCCGATTGTTGCAGATTGTTTCGAACTATCCGAGACGGTGTCGGTCACTCGAGCGCGTGTCTCACTTGACCCTCGCCTTCGATAACCCACTTGCGCGTGGTCAGCGAGGCCAATCCCATCGGTCCGTAAGCGTGCAGTTTGCTGGTCGAGATGCCGATTTCTGCGCCAAGACCCAGTTCACCGCCGTCGTTGAAACGGCTCGATGCATTGACGACTACGGCCGAGGCGTCGACTTCGTTGACGAAGCGGGCGCAGGCCGTGGCGTCGGTACTGCAAATAACTTCAGTGTGGTTGGAACCATAGCGGCGAATATGCGCCAGGGCCGCGTCGAGGTCATCGACCACGCGGATGGCGAGTACCGGCGCCAGGAACTCATAGCCCCAATCCTCATCGCTGGCCTCCGCAATGCTCGGCACGCTGGCGCGAGCGGCGGCGCATCCGCGCAGTTCGACGCCACGCGCCATCAACGCTGCGGCAGCACTGGGAAGCCATGTGAGTGCGATATCGCGGTGCACCAATAAACATTCCAGCGCATTGCAGACGCCGGGCCGTGAGGCTTTGCCGTCGATCAGCAAGCGCTGCGCCATCCCGAGATCTGCGGCGCCATCGACAAACAAATGGCATACGCCCTTGTAGTGGCGAATCACCGGTATGCGGCTATTGGCAACGACGTGGCGGATCAGTGCTTCGCCACCGCGCGGAATGATCACATCGACCAGATCGTCGCGAGTCAGCAATTCCGCCTGTTGGCTGCGGTCAGGATCGTCGAGCACTTGCACGCAGTCGGTGGTAATCCCGCATGCGTGCAGCGCCTGTTCGAGCAATTGAGCAATGGCCAGATTACTCTGTCTCGCTTCACGGCCACCGCGCAACACGCAGGCGTTGCCCGCCTTGAAACACAGGGCCGCGGCTTCCGCTGTCACGTTGGGGCGCGACTCGTAGATCATGGCGACCACGCCGAGGGGGACGGGCTTTTGCCGAAGCTTCAGGCCGTTGCGGTGTCGTGCTGGAACGGCTGAATCGGCGAGTGGGTCGGGCAGGGCGGCGACGGTTGCTAGCGAGCAAGCCAGCGACTCAATGCGGGTCGCATCCAATCGCAGGCGGTCGAGCAGGGCGGGCGAGAGTCCTCCTGCAACCCCCACAGCAAGATCATGCGCATTGGCCTCGACCAATGCATCCGCGTTGTTGCGCAAGGCGCTTGCCATTGCCAACACCGCGCCATTGCGCGCTTCGGCACTCAAGGCGACCAAGCTTGGCAGGCTGGCGCGAGCGGCGCGCAGCCGGGTCAGCAACGACGATTCAGTCATTGGGGCAGGCTCATAACAGCAGGCTCATAACAGCAGGCTCGTAACAGCGGGCTCACAGCAGCGGGCTCACAGCAGCACGAGATCGTCGCGGTGAACGACAGATTCCGACGGGCACTCGCCCAGCAACTCAACGATCTCGCGACTGTGACGGCCCCGAATACGCGCCAGCTCGGTGGCACGGTATTGCACGATGCCCTTGCCAATGGCGCGCCCATCGCAGTGGATTTCGACGGCGTCTCCAACCTCGAACTGACCTTCGCTACTCACTATGCCGCGCGGCAAAAGCGAAGCACCAGCGCCTGACAGCGCGGTGCTAGCACCCGCGTCGATGTGCAGCACACCCGCCGTCGGCAGCGCATGCAACATCCAATGTTTGCGCGCGGCACGTCGTTGCTGGGCCGGCAGCACATAGGTGCCCGGATTGCGCGCTTGCAGCAGATCACTCAAGGACGCGTCGCCACGGCCATCCAGAATCACGGTGCCGATGCCGGCTTCGGCAGCGCGACGTGCCGCCGTCAATTTGGTGCGCATGCCGCCGGTCCCCACCGACGTGCCTGCATCGCCGGCGAGTGACATCACGGTTTCGTCAATCGCTTCGATACGACGCAGGCGATGGGCGTCGGGGTGTAGGCGCGGATCGCGGTCATACAGGCCGTCGACGTCGGTGCACAAGAACAGCAGATCGGCTTCGACCAGCACCGCGACGTGCGCGGCCAAGGTGTCGTTGTCGCCGAAGCGCAACTCATCCACAGCCACCGAATCATTTTCATTGATGATCGGCAACACATCGACGCTGCGCAGGCCACGCAGCGTGTTGCGCGCGTTCAAAAAACGCCGGCGGTCGGCGACATCGTCCTGAGTCAGCAACAACTGAGCGACGGGAAAATCAAAGAAGCGCGCCCAGAACCGCATCAGTTCGGCTTGGCCCAAAGCGGCCAATGCCTGTCGACCGCCGATGCCTTCTGGCGCCGTCTGGCCGCGCGCGCGCAGCGCCGCGCGGCCGGCTGCCACTGCGCCACTGGAAACGACGATCACCTCGCGCTTACTGCCGCGCGCACGTTCGATAAAGCGGGCGATGTCGAGCAAATGGCGCGTGGACAGCGATTCGCCACCCGGCGCAATCAGGCTGCTACCAATTTTCAGCACCGCGCGTCGCCAGACCGGAATCTCGGTGGTCACTGGGGTCACAAGTGATAGGAGGGCCATGCACTGTGCCGCGCGGCGGAAGCGGGTGCAATGGCGAATGCGGGAATGGCCGAGCAAATTCGGGTCGCTGACAAATTTCGCCAACGCAATAATTCGCGAAGCGCTGATGTCATCGCGAGGTATCGGAGGTCAGCGTGGTTTTGGAGGGTCGCGCTCCCGCGCGGCTGCTCTTCTCATGAGCGATGGGCTGAAGCGCAGCGCCGCAGGGGCAGCGCCCTCCACAAGCGCCGCGCGCTGAGCCGTCGGTTCAGCGTCGCAACAGCAGCAACACTTCTTCCAGCTCCTGCCGAACCTGCCGAATGATCTGCAGGCTCAATGTCGCCTCAGCTTTTCCCGGTTCACCTTCCAGTCGCTGCCGCGCGCCGGTGATGGTGAAGCCCTGCTCATACAGCAATGAGCGGATCTGCCGAATGGTGAGCACGTCGTGGCGCTGGTAGTAGCGGCGATTGCCCCGCCGCTTGACCGGCTTCAGGCTGGGAAACTCGGTCTCCCAATAACGAAGCACGTGCGGTTTGACCTCGCACAACTCACTTACCTCACCAATGGTGAAGTAGCGTTTGGCCGGAATCGCCGGGAGTTCGGAATTACTTCCCGGGTCCAGCATAGGCCTCCACCCGCTCTTTCAACTTCTGCCCGGGACGAAATGTTACGACGGTGCGTGCGGATATCGGAATCTCTTTGCCAGTCTTGGGATTGCGCCCAGGACGCTGGTTCTTGCGGCGCAAGTCGAAATTGCCGAATCCCGACAGTTTCACCTGCTGGCCGCGCTCGAGCGCGCCGCGCAAAGTGTCGAAAAACGCGTCGACGAATTCCTTCGCCTCGCGTTTGTTGAGGCCCACGTCCTCAAACAGCTGTTCGGCCATTTCGGCCTTCGTCATTGCCATCTAATCCCCCTGCCTCGGCCGCTGTGCGGCACTTACCTACGTTGGTTCACCGCGCAACATGCCCGACTAACTGCGCAACTTGGCTCCACACTCGCGGGACAGCGCGTCAAGCGCTGCAGCCACGGCCAAGTCGGCGTCTTCGTCGGTAAGGGTGCGCGATACGTCCTGTAAAATCAAGCCTATAGCGAGGCTCTTGCAAGCAGATTCCAAGCCTGGTCCGACGTAGCGATCAAACACGACAAGTTGTTGCAATCGGCTGCCCAAGGTGTTTCGCAAGCAGGCTTCAAGCTGCGACCAGGGGGTTGCCTCTGCCACCACCAGCGCCAGATCGCGGCGTACCGAAGGGAACCGCGAGAGCTCACCGGCTTTGGCGATGGAACGCTGCGAGAGCGGCTCCAGATCGAGTTCAAACGCGACCACATCGCGGTCAATGTCCAGTGTTTTCAGCAAGCGCGGATGCAGATGGCCGATCCAGCCAATCGTGGTGCCAGCCAACTGCACGCAGGCCGAGCGACCGGGATGCAGCCAGCCCAGATCAGCCGCGGATACGAAACTGAGGTCGTCGACACCAGCCAAACCGCGCAGCGATTGCAGGTCGCCCTTCAAATCAAAAAAATCCACGTCACGACGGCTGGCCGACCATTGCTCGTTTTGCGTTTTGCCGGTGGCGACCGCCGCGATTCTCGGAGTCTCGATCGGTGCGCCTGTCGCGGCGGCAAACACTCGGCCTAGTTCAAACAAACGCACCCGCGTTTGCTGGCGAGCGAGGTTGCGTCGAAGGGCCTCAACCAGGCCCGGAGCCAATGCAGTGCGCATCACGCCAAGCTCGTTAGACAAAGGATTGGCCAAAGCCACGGCAGCCGAATTCAGCTGCCAAGCCTGCAACACCCGCTGATCGACAAAGGCAAAGTTGATGGCCTCGAAGTAGCCGCGTGCCGCAAGCTGTTGGCGCTGAAGACCCGCGTCGATGGTTTGCTCGGGTAGCGCGGGCAGGCGGATCTCACCGGTGGGAGCGCTGAGCGGGATCTTGTCGTAGCCGTGGATGCGAGCGACTTCTTCGATCAGATCTTCTTCAATCGCGATATCAAACCGGCTGCTTGGTGGGGTCACCTGCCAGCCGTCTGCTGCGGCTGTCACTCTCATTCCAAGCGCGGTGAGGATGCGGCTGACTTCGGCGTCACTCACCCGTGTGCCGAGTACGCGGGCCAAGCGCTCGCGGCGCAACCCAACTGCCTCAGGCACGCTGACAACTTGCTCGGCCTCGGCAATGGTCAACGGACCGGGCTTGCCGCCAGCCAAATCGACAATGAGTTGCGTCGCACGCTCAATTGCAATGGCCGGCAGGGCAGGGTCGACGCCTCGTTCAAAGCGATGTGCAGCATCGGTATGCAGGCCGAGCTTGCGCGCGCGGCCGATGATCGCATCGGGCGCGAAATGCGCGGCCTCCAAGAACACGCGCTGAGTGGCGGCAGTAACGCGGGTATCCAACCCACCCATCACGCCTGCAAGTGCGACCGCGCGATCAGCGTCAGTGATGACTAGGAACCCGCCATCCAGTGTGACCTCGCGGCTGTCCAGCAAGGTCAGGCTCTCACCGGGATTGGCTCGGCGCACACCGATGGGGCCGACCAGCAAATCAGCATCAAATGCATGCATGGGCTGGCCCAACTCAAGCATGACGTACTGGGTGATGTCGACCAGCAAACTGATAGGTCGCACAGCGCTGCGGCGCAAGCGCTCACTCATCCACAGCGGTGTGAGCGCGGCGGCGTTGACCGCTTCGATCACGCGGCCGGCATAGCGAGGGCAAGCGTTGCCGGCGCTCAAGCTCACCGCAATCTGCGAATCGCTGACGGCTGTCACCGGCGTGATAGCCAAGGGTTTGACCTCACTGCCAAGCGCCGCCGCCACATCAAACGCAATGCCACGAACCGAGAAGCAATCGGCACGATTGGGAGTGAGCTTGAGCTCGAATCGCGCATCCGGCAGCGCGAGCAACTCGCCCAAAGGCGCGCCATTGCGTGCGTCGGCGGGCAGTTCAAACAAGCCACTGGCATCGGCATCGATGCCCAATTCTTTGGCCGAACACAACATGCCGCTGGAGGCGACACCACGCAGTTTCGCCGCACCGATCTGCATTCCGCCCGGCAGCTTGGCCCCGATCATTGCCAATGGTGCCTTCAGGCCGACGCGCGCATTGGGTGCGCCGCAGACGATTTGCAGTGGCAGAGGCGAGCCAATATTGACGCTGCACACCTGCAAGCGGTCAGCTTCGGGGTGGCGTTCGGCGGCAATGATTTCACCCACCACCACGCCGTCGAGCTGCGCGCCGATGAGCTCCAGCGCTTCAACCTCCAGGCCAATCGCGGTCAGGGCAGCGGCAAGCTCATCACGATTGGCCGCCACTTCAACGTGTTCACGCAGCCAGGATTCGGGGAATTTCATGATTGAAGGTTTGCGGTTGGTTGGGGTTGGTTACGGGGAAGTCGTTCAGGTTTGGGTTCTGCCTTGCTCCCTTCCCGATGTTTGGGGAGGGTCGGGGAGGGCCTAGGAAGCACTTTTACCCAATTTTCATGCCGCGGGGTGCTGCTTCCCCGCTGCAAGAAAGCCAGCCGGGATTCGGGACGTTATTGTAGGTGCGAGCGCTTCGGTCCGACGCAACGAATGATCGCGGCTTCCGCCGCTCCCACAGGCGTGGAGGTGACGTCAAGCGATCCGACGCTTCGATCAAACTTCGTGGGAGCCAGTCCGGCCTTGTGGGAGCGGCGGAAGCCGCGATGGCTTCTAGCCGAAGCAAGTTGTTCGATCAAGCAAACTGCCGCAGAAACCGCAAATCATTGTCGAAAAAACTGCGCAGGTCGTTGACACCGTAGCGCAGCATGGCAAAGCGCTCCACGCCTAGCCCAAAAGCGAATCCCGTGTAGCGTTCCGGATCAATGCCGCAGTGGCGCAGGACGTTGGGATGGACCATGCCGCAACCGAGCACTTCGAGCCAGCCCGGCGCACTGCCATCGCCACGATCCCATTCAATATCCACTTCGGCCGAGGGTTCGGTGAATGGAAAGTAGCTGGGGCGGAATCGCATTGCAAAATCGCGCTCAAAAAAGGCATCTACAAACTGTTTCAGGGTACCTTTCAGATCGGCAAAGCTGGACGTTTCATCCACCAGCAGTCCTTCCACCTGATGAAACATCGGCGTGTGCGTCTGATCGGAATCACTGCGATACACCTTGCCCGGCGCGATGATCCGGATCGGCGGTTGCCGGCCCTGCATAGCGCGAATCTGCACCGGTGACGTGTGCGTGCGCAGCAAGCGCCCATCGCCGAAGTAGAAAGTGTCGTGCATGGCCCGTGCCGGATGGTGCGGCGGAAAGTTCAAGGCCTCGAAGTTGTGCCAGTCGTCCTCGATTTCGGGTCCGTCGGCGACGGCGTAGCCCAAACTAGCGAATATCGCGGTGATGCGCGCCAGGGTGCGGCTGACCGGGTGAATCGCGCCACGCTCAGCGTCGCGACCGGGCAGAGTGAAATCGATCTGCTCATTGGCGATGCGTTCGTCAAAGGCGCGATCTTCCAGAGTCAATTTGCGCTTGCTAAGCGCTTCGGTCAACGCATCCCGCAGGCGATTGATCTGTTCACCTTGCGCCTTGCGTTGTTCGGGCGGCAATCCGCCCAATTGCTTGAGTAAGGCAGTGACCTCGCCCTGTTTACCGAGCAGGCGAACCCGCAACTGGTCCAGTGCGTCCAGCGTGGATGCCGCTTGTACGTCAGCCAGGGCATTTGCAGCGAGGGTGTCGAAGTCGGTCATTCGGCAGTCCGGTGATGGCTCGGGATGCGGCTCTTGCAGAGAAGACGCAACAATCGGAGGCCCCAAAACGGGGCCTCAAAAACGACAATGGGGAAGAGCTCGGCCCTTCCCCACGTCGGATTCCAATCTGAGGCCACCTTGGGGCGCCCTCAGTTGGGCAAGCACTCAGGCCGCGAGTGCGCCCTTGGCTTTTTCAGCAATTGCAGCGAACGCATTGATGTCATGCACGGCGATATCAGCCAGTGCCTTGCGATCAAGTTCGATGCCTGCTTTCTTCAGGCCATTCATGAAACGGCTGTAGGACAGGCCATACATACGCGCGGCGGCGTTGATACGGACGATCCAAAGCGCACGGAACTGGCGCTTGCGTTGCTTGCGCCCGATGTAGGCATATTGCAGGGCCTTGGTAACGGCCTGCTTAGCTACCCGGTAAACATTACTGCGCGCGTTGTAGTAGCCCTTGGCGGACTTCAGCAGCTTCTTGTGCCGCGCGCGCGCGGTAACACCACGTTTGACTCGTGCCATTTCTCAGCCTCCTTACAAGTAAGGCAGCATGCGCTGGACGCGACCGGCGTCCTCCGCACGTACGTGGTTGGTGGCACGCAGACCGCGCTTACGCTTGGTGCTCTTCTTGGTCAGGATGTGGCTCTTGAAGGCGTGACCGCACTTGAACTTGCCGGAAGCAGTCTTCCGAAAGCGCTTGGCCGCCGCCCGATTGGTTTTCATCTTGGGCATGGAATAGTCCTAAATTGTTCTTGACATCTGTTTATGTCACCGAATCGAGCGGTGGCCGTGACCACACTTGGTTGCTCGATTCCGCTTATCGCCCCACGTAAAGCGGGTGCGTTGTCCTCCGTCCTTGGAGGCGTTCACTGCTCAACGTGTCGTCCGGTCAGCCAACGAAAACCCTGAGCGATGAGCGCAGGGGTCGAAAAGTATACAGCAGCAACTGCAATTGCTGCTGGTGAAGATGTCGCCGGCCAAACCGCTGGTGCTGCGCCTATTTCTTCTTCGGCGCCATCATCATCACCATCTGTCGGCCTTCCAGACGCGGCCGCGATTCAATCACGATGTCTTCGATCAAATCGGTTTCGATGCGCTTGATCATGGCTACGCCCAACTCGGTATGGGCCATTTCGCGACCTTTGAACCGAATCGTCAGCTTGATTTTGTCGCCTTCTTCCAGAAAACGCCGCATGTTGCGCAACTTGATCTGATAGTCGCCATCGTCGGTGGTCGGACGAAACTTGACCTCTTTGATCTCGACTTGTTTCTGCTTCTTCTTGGCTGCGGAAGCTTTTTTCTGCAGCTCAAAACGAAACTTGCCGAAATCCATGATCCGGCAAACCGGCGGCTCGGCATTGGGCTGGATCTCGACTAGGTCGAGCTCAGCGTCGCCTGCCATCTGTAGCGCAGCATCGCGGGAAAGGATGCCGACCATTTCGCCATCGGCTCCAATCACACGCACCTGCGGTACGCGGATTTCCTCGTTCTTCCGGTTCAGTTTTTCGGTGTTGATTCGTCATTCCTCATATGTGTATGCCTCGATTGCTTGGGTTACCAGGACGCTTTCACGCCTTCGAACCCAAGCCGCTTTCTGCGCGCAGCCGACTGGAGAACTGCTCCAGCGTCATGCTTCCCAAGTCGTCCCCCGACCGCGCACGCACCGCGACCGTCCCGTTTTCCTTCTCGCGATCACCCACAACGAGGAGGTACGGGACGCGCTGGAGCGTGTGCTCGCGAATCTTATACCCGATCTTCTCGTTCCTCAAGTCGGACTCAACGCGGAAACCTTGATTTGCAAGGGCTTTCCGGGCGCTTGCGACGTAGTCGGCTTGCGCATCGGTAATGTTCATCAGCACCGCTTGCACCGGGGCCAGCCAAGCTGGCAGCAGGCCGGCGTGGTGTTCAATCAGGATGCCGATAAAGCGCTCCATCGAGCCCACGATCGCGCGATGCAACATCACCGGATGCTGGCGCTGCGACTGCGCGTCGATGTACTCGGCACCCAGGCGCTCGGGCATCATGAAATCGACCTGCATGGTGCCAACCTGCCAACCGCGGCCAATCGAATCGCGCATGTGGTATTCGATCTTCGGGCCATAGAACGCGCCTTCGCCTGGCAATTCCTCCCACTCGACGCCAGCCGTACGCAACGCGGCGCGCAGGGCGCTCTCTGCCTTGTCCCAGACTTCATCGCTGCCAAGCCGCTTTTCCGGGCGTAGCGCAATTTTCAGGGCGATGTCAGTAAAGCCAAAGTCGCCGTAGACGCGCATGGCCTGCCGATGAAACGCGGTGACCTCGGATTCGATCTGGTCTGGCGTGCAGAAAATATGACCGTCGTCCTGGGTGAACGCGCGCACCCGCATGATGCCGTGCAGCGCGCCCGAGGGTTCGTTGCGATGGCAGCCACCAAATTCGCCGTAACGAATCGGCAGGTCACGGTAGCTGTGCAGACCGTGGTTGAAAATCTGCACATGGCCGGGGCAATTCATCGGCTTCACCGCGTAGCCGCGCTTCTCGGACTCGGTGAAAAACATGTTTTCTTTGTAGTTGTCCCAGTGCCCGGATTTCTTCCACAGCGATACATCCAGAATCTGTGGGCAGCGCACTTCGTGATAGCCCGAATGCAGGTACACGGTGCGCATGTACTGCTCGATCACTTGCCACAAAGCCCAGCCTTTCGGATGCCAGAACACCATGCCGGGCGCTTCTTCCTGCTGGTGAAACAGGTTGAGCGCCTTGCCGATCTTGCGGTGGTCACGCTTCTCGGCTTCCTCAATCTGCAGCAGGTGGGCTTTGAGGTCTTTGTCATTCAGCCACGCGGTGCCGTAGATGCGGCTCAGCATGGGATTGTTGGAGTCGCCACGCCAATAGGCGCCCGCCACCTTCATCAACTTGAACGCGCGAAGTCGATCCGTGCTCGGCACGTGCGGGCCGCGGCAGAGGTCGGTGAATTCTCCCTGCGTGTATAGCGACAGTTCCTGATCGGCCGGAATCGATTCAATGATCTCAGCCTTGAACAGCTCGCCGATGCCACGGAAATGCGCAACCGCGTCATCGCGCGACTTGACCGAGCGTGACAGCGGCAGTTTCTCGCTGACGATTTTCTGCATCTCTGCTTCGATCAACGGCAGGTCGTCGGTGGTGAATTGGCGCTCAAACGAAAAATCGTAGAAAAAACCATTCTCGATGACCGGACCAATCGTCACTTGCGCGCCGGGGTGCAGACGCTGCACTGCCTGGGCCAACAAGTGCGCAGTCGAATGACGGAGGATTTCCAGCGCGTCCGGGTGACGGTCAGTCACGATTTCAAGCGCCGCATCGCGCTCGATGCGATAGCTGGTATCGACCAGTTGGCCGTCGACCTTGCCGGCAAGCGCCGCTTTGGCGAGGCCGGGACCGATTGAAGCAGCTACCTCGCCGACGCTCGGCGCGAGCTCGAATGGGCGTTGGCTGCCATCGGGCAGAGTAATCGTGATCATGGGTTGAATCCTGAGGCAAAAATCGAAGGCAATAAAAAGGGCGCCAAGCGCCCATGACTAAAGCCGCTGGCTGAGCGCTCGCTACTACGTGGATTGAAGTGTTGTCCGGGTAGTGCTCATGTCGCACGCTTCGACGCCGGTTGCCCGTCGCCTTCCTTTGATGAGTGGATGTTGCTGAGTTCTGCTGTGGGGAGGTGCGAGCGCTCTTCACCGCCGGCTTGCAGTAGCTGGCACTCAAGCTTGACGGCTCGCACTTGCCGTTGCTCAAGCCCTGCGAGAGCTTGGTTGAACTCATCGATCAAGTCAAACGAACGGCAGTGTTGCAGGTCGAAGTCACCTCAACCGTTCGCGCTGAGGTATCGAACCGCCTGCCGCTGCCCATGGACACTCGGCTTGCTATGCATCTGGCCAAACATGGCCCACGTTTCAAGTGGAGGCCCTGCCCGTCAGTCCGAATATGGCGAACGCTGCGATTGGGAAATGAGTTCAAGCATGGCCTGCCACTCACTTGGCGTGTTGCACTCGGCCAGGGTGCGTGGGTCAAAGTCGGTAGGCCATGCTTGCGCATCCGCGCTCAACGCCAATAGCAGGTTCTGCAACGAGCGCTGGGAAGGTTGGCAACGCGTCATCAAGTCACCCAATGCGTCACGAGTGAATGCGTCCGTGTCCAGCCTCAACGGCAAGGGGGCTCCGGTAAAGTGCAGACACCGCGACCGTGGTGCGGTGTTGAGCAGGTGCTGCAACCAGGTGACCCTGATTGCCGGCATGTCTACCGCAACAATCAACAAGCGCGAATCTGGCAGTGCTTGGGCCAGCGCATGCAAGGCGCTCATTGGGCCAGCACCCTCGTGCAGATCGGCGACACAGCGATAGCCTTGGTGCGCACCGCTGACCACGCAATCGTCAATGCCACAATCGCGCAGCAGCGCCAGCATGTGATCCAGCAGGCGGCGTCCTCGTACTTGCAACTGCGCCTTGTCTTGGCCCATGCGCCGTGACGCACCGCCGGCCAGCACCACGCCCAGCAATGGCTGTTCTCCAAGCATGTCAACTCGAGCAACGCTAAGCGATAGCCGCCGGCCGAGCCTCGATGCCCAAGGCATTGGCCACCACTTCCACCGCCTCGTCGTCCCAACGACGGGTGATCCATCCAGCGTGGATTCCTTCGATGCTGGACTCCGCCGGTTGCCAGATCCAAAGCGTGTAGCCGTGCTCGCGAAGTTGCTCGTGAGCGCGCTTGAGCAGGCTTGGGAGATCCCGTTCCGCAGCGTGCAAGTCTTCTTCGGAGTCATCGATATCCCAGTCGATGCGCACATTCCAGCGCGCCGACAGTTCATCGATGCATTCGATCAGACCTGCAGCATCGAGTTGATCGGCAAAAAAGCAGGAGCGCCAATCGGTAGCCGTGCGCAAGGCGGCAAGCACTTCTTCACTGTCGGGCTCGCTGGACGAAATCAACTCCTGCCAAACAGTGAGTTGTTGAGCGGCCGCCTCTTCGTCGTCCGGATTGATCAGCAGCAACAGCTGCCAGATCAGTGCTTCGGCGGCGAGCTCGCCTTCCTCCTCATCGAAATCGCGACGCTCCGCGTAGTTGTCGTCGGGGTCAAATTCGAGGTCGGCGGCGATCATCGGACAGTCTCATAGGTGACGGCCTGAGCAAGGCGGCGTGCAGGCGCGGCGATCAAGCCAGCGAAAGAGTCTTGCCGTGCGGATTACGGTGTCTGATCGAATCGTACTCAATCAGACCAAGTCCAACCGAATTCAGGCTAGCCGCTGATCCGATTGGTGGGCGGTACAGGGATCGAACCTGTGACCCCTACCATGTCAAGGTAGTGCTCTACCGCTGAGCTAACCGCCCGAATCGTGCGGCCGTTGGGCCGACGAAGCACGGCAGGATAACGGATCGAGGGGTGTCGATCAACTGCGAGACGAGTCGATTGCGGTCCGGCCGAGCTGGGCGTCGCTGGCTAACGGGACTCGGGTTGCGGCACTTATTGGCGCAAACGTGACCACTAGGGCGATGCCAGCAGGACCATGAACAGTACCGGCAAGATGCCGTAGCTGAGCCAATATGCGAAGGCTGCCGAGTCGCCGTGGCTCGGCGGTTCCGCGCTGCCGGGCAGGGTGCCGGCGAGCCTCAGCAGCAGCCCCGCCAGCGGCTCAACGCCCGCGGCTACCAGCAGTGCGCCGCTGCCGTAGCAGATCAGGAAGAGAAGCAGTCCGCGCAACCAAGTGCTCGGCTGCTGCGCCAGTGCCGCAAACTGATCGGCGAGAAGTGTTGCTGCGCGGTTCGGCAGGTGCAACCTGCGTGCAGTCTGAGGCCGAAATGCAGGATTCGGCATGGGGCGCGAGGCTGGACTCTGGTCAGCTGACGTTGAAACCGGTGGTTGCGAGACATCGCCGCGCAAGAAACTGACAAATGCCCACCACAGCGCGAACCCGACCAGCAGCCAGACGCCATCGTCATCCCGCCTTGGGCCAGCCAGCACCATCAGATACCAGACCAGTGCGACGGCGGCGATTAGTCCCGCTCGCTGCCACCGTGAAGGCAGCCAGGCAAGCACCATCGCGAGCATCAGCGTTCCGCCAGGCAGGGCTAGGCTCAGGCCGAAGCGGCGTTCATCGACGTCGGCGAAGGTTGACCGCCATGCAAGTCCGACAGCCAGCAGGCCGGCACCCACCAGTAGTGCCCAAGGGCGCGCGCGGAGCAGCTTCCAACCCATCCACTCGAAGCGCCGCCGGCAGCGCCAGCGCGGCGCCCGGAATCGCGGCGAGGATACCGAAGGTAAGCACCACTTGCCCGTAGGAGGCGACCGCCGGGCGCTAATCAGCCACCCGCCAGCGGCCAACAAATGTGAGGAGGTAGTTGATCGCTTTCGCCTGCCCTTCTCCTGCGTGGCCCACTTTGGCCCGGACTCTTCATGAGTCGCAAGCGCCCTCGCTAGAATCCCGACCAGACTCCTGACCAGACAGGAATTTTTCTTCAGTCGGCCGTACAGCCCGATACGACGCTCCTCAAAAAATCTTCAGCCAACAAACGCCTGCTGCCGAATCATGTGAATCTGATCGCGGATGCGGGCAGCGTCCTCAAACTCCAGATCCTTGGCGTGTTTGTACATCTGCTGTTCGAGCTTCTTGATTTTCTGGGTCGCCTGATCGGGATTCAAGCCGCTGTAATCGGCGATCGGCTCGGCGACGCGCTTGCCTTTGCCGCGTGAGCGCTCTTCGTTGGCGGCGGCGCGCGCGCCTTCCATGATGTCCATGACCGGCCGCACGATGGTGGTGGGAATGATGCCGTGGAGGGCGTTGTAGTCGACCTGCTTTTGCCGCCGCCGATCCGTTTCCTCGATCGCGGCCTGCATCGAGCCGGTGATCTTGTCGGCATACAGGATCGCTTTGCCGCGCACATTGCGGGCGGCACGGCCGATGGTCTGGATCAGCGATGAGGTCGAACGCAGGAAGCCTTCTTTGTCCGCATCGAGGATCGCGACCAGCGAGACCTCCGGCATGTCCAGTCCCTCGCGCAGCAAGTTGATGCCGACCAGCACATCGAACTTACCCAGCCGTAAATCGCGAATGATCTCGACCCGCTCGACGGTCTCAATGTCCGAATGCAGATAGCGGACACGTATATCGTGTTCGCTCAGGTATTCGGTAAGGTTTTCAGCCATGCGCTTGGTCAGCGTGGTGACCAGCACGCGGTCGCCCAGCGCGGTGCGCAGATTGATTTCCGAAAGCAAGTCGTCCACTTGGGTGGCGACGGGGCGAATCTCGACGGCGGGATCGAGCAGGCCGGTGGGGCGCACCAACAACTCGACGATACTGCCTTCGGACTTGTTGAGTTCGTACTTGGCCGGCGTTGCGGAAACGAAAATGCTGCGCGGCGCGCGGCGCTCCCACTCCTCGAATTTGAGCGGCCGGTTGTCCAACGCGGAAGGCAACCGAAAGCCGAACTCAACAAGATTCTCCTTGCGCGAGCGGTCACCTTTGTACATGCCGCCGATCTGCGGCACGGTGACATGGGATTCGTCGACCACCAGCAGTGCATCGGGTGGCAGATAGTCGAACAAGCAGGGCGGTGCTTCACCGGGCATGCGGCCGGTCAGCAGTCGCGAATAGTTTTCGATGCCTTGACAAAAGCCAATCTCGGCCATCATTTCGATATCGAAAGTGGTGCGCTGCTGCAGGCGTTGCGCTTCGACCAGTTTATTGTTGGCGTAGAAAAATTCTAGGCGATCCGCCAGTTCAACCTTGATCGCCTCAATGGCCTCAAGCACGGTGCGGCGAGTGGTGACGTAGTGGGTCTTGGGAAAGATCGTGAAGCGCGGAATGCGGCGCAGGATTTCGCCGGTCAACGGATCGAAAATCGCCAGGTTTTCGATTTCACCATCGAATAGTTCGATGCGCAGCGCTTCGATCTCGCTCTCGGCCGGATGAATGTCGATGACTTCGCCGCGCACACGGTAGGTGCCGCGGCGAACTTCGAATTCGTTGCGGGTGTACTGCAATTCGGTGAGGCGGCGAATCAGTTCGCGCTGGTCGATCCGCTCGCCGCGCACCATGTGCAGGACCATGCGGAAATATTCGTTGGGATCGCCCAATCCATAGATCGCCGACACGCTGGCAACAATTAAAGAGTCGCGCCGCTCCAACAGTGCCTTGGTCGCCGACAAACGCATCTGTTCGATGTGTTCGTTGATGGCGCTGTCTTTCTCGATGAATGTGTCGGAAGACGGGATGTAGGCTTCCGGCTGGTAGTAGTCGTAATAGCTGACGAAGTACTCGACCGCGTTGTTCGGGAAAAACTCTTTGAATTCGCCGTAAAGCTGCGCCGCCAGTGTCTTGTTGGGGGCCAGCACGATGGTCGGCTTTTGCACGGCTTCAACGACATTGGCAATGGTGTAGGTCTTGCCTGAGCCGGTCACACCCAGCAGCGTCTGATGCGCCACGCCGTTCTCAAAGCCGGCGATCAATCGTCGAATGGCTTCGGGTTGATCGCCAGAAGGGCGAAACGGTGCAACCAACTGAAAGCGCTCTGACATTGAGCTAGCCGGCGACGCACATCAGGCAGACGCACCCAGTTTGAGATAGACCGCGATGCCGTCTAGGAACATTTGCACGGAAAGCGCTACCAACAGCATGCCCATCAGCCGCTCGACGGCCATCAGCGCTCGCCGACCCAGCAATCGATACAACCACGTCGCGCTGAACAGAATGATCGCGGTCGCCAGCCACGCGGCGGCCAACGCCAAACTCCAGTCGGTCATGCGATCAGGTTCCTGAGTGCCGAGCAACATCACCGCCGCCATGCCCGATGGACCGGCGACCATCGGGATGGCCAGTGGGACAATGAACGGTTCGCCGTCATCGGTGTCGCCAAACATGCTCTCCGACGATGGAAAGATCATTCGCAGGCCAATCAGAAACAGGATGATGCCACCTGCAATCGAGACCGACTCCTGGCGCAGATGCATGGCGGCGAGGATGTACTGGCCCGCCCACAGAAACGCGAACAACACACCCAGCGCAATCAACAACTCGCGGGCCAACACAATGCGCCGGCGGTGCGGCGGCAACGGCTTCAACAGGCTGAGGAACACCGGCACGTTGCCGAGTGGGTCGAGGATCATGAACAGCAGAATTGCCGCCGATAACGTCGTCACGCACGGACCTCGATGACGCGACCGTGTTGCGGCCGCGCGGCCTCGCTCAGCAACCAGACACATGCTTGTGCATAAACCGTGGCCGGCGGCCACTGTGATGCGTCTTCCGCTGACCAGGCGCGCGCGCGCAGGGCCGTGCGCATGGGGCCGGGCTGCAACCCATGGATTCGAATCGGACCGGCGGAAAGCTCATCGGCCAACACAGCAATCAGCCCGCGCAATGCCTGTTGAGCAACACCATAGGCACCCCAATAGGCGCGCGAAGTGGCGGCAACGTCGTTGAGTGCAAACACTACGGCGCTGTCGCTGGCGTTGCCTAGCAGCGGCAAACAGGCTTGGGTCAGCAATTGCGGCGCGGTGACGTTGACGTGCAGGCCGCGCACCCAGTCCTCAGGCGGCGTGCTGGCCATCGACGTCAATCCCTTGAACGCGGCCGCCGTGTGCAAGACGCCATCGAGTCGGCCACATTCATTGTTGATGGCATCGGCCATCTGTGCGTAGTCGGTGGGTGTCGCGCCTTCCATATCCAGTGGATAGATGGCCGGCGTCGGCGCGCCACTCGCCACCAGCGCGTCGTAGAGTTTGTTGAGCTTGGGCACGCGTCGACCCAGCAACACCACAGTCGCGCCCGCCTTCGCACAGGCGTGCGTCCCTGCCTCCCCCAACGCGCCACAGGCACCCGTCACCAGAATCACCCGGCCGGCCAGCACATTGGCCGGTGCGAGCATGTCACTGAGTGCGATCATTTGACTGCGATCATTTGAATGTGGCCGCTTGAAATTGACAGCTCAAGCGGACTTCTGCGCCTCGGTGACGATGCGCTGCAATTCGCCGGCAGCATGCAGCTCGACGACGATGTCGCAGCCGCCAATCAGCTCACCGTTGACGAACAACTGCGGGAACGTCGGCCAGTTGGAAAAGCGCGGCAGATTGGCGCGCACTTCGGGATCCTCCAGCACGTTGACGTGGTTGAACTGGGCGCGACACTCCTTCAATGCCTGGGTGGCACGGCTGGAAAAACCACACATCGGAAACTGCGGCGTGCCCTTCATGAAAAGCACGATGGGGGCACCCTCAACGAGGCTGCGAATACGGTCAGAATCGGTCATGGTGTTCTCCGCGCGGCGGCATCGCCACGACATTGATTGTGCAAGGATGATGATGTCGTGACGCGGCAGTGGCGCCTGACTTGTTACCATTTTCCCACAGGCGCGCTGAATCCGGCGACTTCGACTTAGCGCAAACCTCGTACAACTCGCCCACCAAGGACACCTCATGGCTATCGAATTGCCCGCACTGCCTTACGCTCGCGACGCGCTGGCGCCGCATATTTCTGCTGAAACCATCGATTTCCATTACGGCAAGCATCATCAGACCTACGTCACCAATCTCAACAACATGACGCCGGGAACCGAGTTTGCCGACGCCGATCTGGAAACCATCGTGCGCGGCTCGCAAGGCGGCGTGTTCAACAATGCGGCGCAAATCTGGAACCACACGTTTTATTGGAATGGCCTGTCGCCGACCGGCGGTGGTGCGCCCACCGGCAAAGTGGCCGAAGCCATCGACAAGTCGTTCGGTTCGTTTGCTGCTTTCAAGGAGCAGTTCAGCAAGACCGCCATCGGCACCTTTGGCTCGGGCTGGGCGTGGTTGGTGCAGCGTCCGGATGGCGCGCTCGCCATTGTCTCGACGTCCAATGCGGCGACGCCTTTGACCGGGCCCGATACCGCGTTGTTGACCTGTGACGTGTGGGAGCACGCGTACTACGTCGATTACCGCAATGCGCGGGCGAAGTACGTCGAAGCATTCTGGAATCTGGTGAATTGGGAGTTTGTGGCTTCCCGGTTGGTTTGACGGGCTAGATCAACTCGACACGCAGCCAACCAGTTGGACGCGACCCGCGAACGTGGCCAGATGGCGGGCGAGTCAACCCTGACTGCCGTGTCGTCATTGCAGTCGTCACCGCTGCTGCAACTCGATGGCGTGCATTGCGTGATCGCCGAACGCGCCGTTGTACGCGGCGTATCGCTGCAACTGGCGGCAGGTGAGCTGGGCTGCTTGTTGGGGCCCAGCGGCTGCGGCAAGACAACCTTGTTGCGCGCGATTGCCGGCTTTCAGCCGTTGGCTGCGGGCAGCATATCGCTGCGCGGTGAGCTGGCTTCGTCAGCATCGCGACGAAGCCCGCCCGAGCGTCGTCACTTGGGTTTTGTGTTCCAGGATCTCGCGCTGTTTCCGCATTTGCGGGTCGAGCAAAACATCGGGTTTGGATTGCAGCGACTGGAGCGTTCTCTGCGGGAGGAGCGCGTCGTCTCGATGCTGGCGATGTTCGGCTTGCAGGATCTGGGGCAGCGCTATCCGCACGAGCTATCCGGTGGCCAGCAACAGCGGGTTGCGCTGGCGCGCTCGCTGGCTCCACAGCCCGATCTGCTGTTGCTGGATGAGCCGTTTTCGAGCCTCGATGCCCACTTGCGCAGCAGCTTGCGCGAAGACCTGGTAAGCGTACTGCGCAGGCTTGGAATCGCCGCGCTGCTGGTCACCCACGACCAAGCAGAAGCATTTTCATTTGCCGATAGCCTCGGCGTTATGCGTGACGGTGAGCTGGAGCAATGGGACTCGGCGTTTGATGTCTATCACCGACCCGCGTCAGCTTTCGTGGCTCGTTTTGTGGGTGAAGGAAAATTGATCGGGGGCCGCGTGCGCAGCGATGGGGGTGTCGATACCGCGCTCGGCGTCTTCTGCGGGGCGTTGCCAACGATGTCGGCGGTGGGAAGTGCGGTCAGCGTCCTGGTTCGCCCGGACGACTTGCTGCCTGATGGCGACCGAGGTGTTCCCGTGAGCGTGATGAGCGCAGCATTTCGCGGTGCGGAAACGCTCTACACCCTGGCGCTGGCCGATGGTAGCGAAGTTTGCGCGCTATTCCCCAGTCATATCCGACACGCGCCCGGCGAGCAGATATGGGTGACCACGGATCTTGCGCATGTGGTGATCTTCGCGACGGATGAGCGGGCTCCGCTGGTTTCCGCCGAGGCTGCGGCGTGATCAAGCAGCAACCGTCAGCTCAGTGCGTGGCAGCCATGCTGCGGCAGGCATTCGATCTTTCATGTAAGCGAAAGGGCGCGCCGTGCTCAAGTTGATTCGACGAAGTGCGTGGCTGCTGCTGGCGCTATTCGCACTGCTGGCTGGCTTTGCCGTTTACAGCGTTCGCGGCAGCCTCGCCCAGGTCGAGGGCGAGCACACGCTGGTTGGACTGAAGGCGGCTGCCAGGGTCGAGCGCGATGCGGGCGGAGTGGCGACGATCTGGGCGGCGGATGCGAGCGATGCCGCGCGTGCGCTGGGCTTCGTGCACGCGCAGGAGCGCTATTTCGAAATGGACCTGCTTCGGCGCAGTGCCTCCGGCGAGCTGGCGGCGCTGTTTGGTCCGGTCGCGGTGCCGCAGGATCGCCAGCTGCGCATGCATCGAATGCGCAGCCGCATGCACGCGGCAGTCGCAGGGTTACCCGCCAATCACCTGACCTTACTCAACGCCTACACCGCAGGTGTCAATCAAGGTTTGGCTGGCCTGCGTACGCGGCCTTGGCCCTATCTCCTGCTCAGAGAAACGCCGCAAGCATGGCTTGCTGAAGACTCGTTGCTGGTAGTCGCCGCGATGGCGTTCGATCTGCACGATGCCAGCAATCGTCGCGAGTACATGCTCAGCCGCCTCGATCACTACTTGCCGGCCGACCTGATGAGAATTCTCGCTGCCGATGGCAGCGAGTTTGATGCGCCGCTGATGGGCGAGGCCCGTGCAGAGGTTAGTTTGCCAACGTCGCCACTGGTGTTTGCCGCGGATGCAGTGATCAACCCCGTCGATGCGCCTACCGAGACGGCTCCGGTCGAAGTGGAAGGTGCCGTCGATGGGGTCGCTTCCGGCAGTAACAATTTTGCTGTGGCTGGCAGATTGACCAGCGATGGTCGCGCCATCTTGGCCGATGACATGCACCTCGGCCTGCGTGCACCCAACATCTGGTTTCGCGCGCGGCTTCGCTATGCGGACCCCCGCGGGGTCGATGGTCAGGTTGATGTCAGTGGTTTCAGCTTGCCAGGCGTGCCCGGCATCGTTGCGGGCAGCAATGGTCGCGTCGCCTGGGGCTTCACCAATAGTTATGGCGATTGGCTCGACTGGGTAATCGTCACTTGGACGGATCGCGATGGCAGCCGTTATCGAACGTTGGAAGGCGAGGAGGATGTTCGCGTTTTTGAAGAGATCATTGCAGTCGCTGGCGCTGAAGATCAGACGCTAAGTGTTCGCGAAACGCGCTGGGGCCCTGTGCTTCACGACGCGAGCCCGCAAGACGCCGAAGATGGTTTGGACGAGCATCAGTCGCTGGCCTTGATGTGGACTATTCACCGACCTGGCGGGCTCGATTTGGGTCTGTTTGACCTGGCCACAGCGGACAACCTTGAGCAAGCAGTCGCCATCGCCAACGGGCTGGGCATGCCGGCGCAGAATCTGTTGATCGCCGACCATGATGGCCGCATTGGCTGGACGCTTGCGGGACGCATTCCGCAGCGAGTGGGTGACTGCGATCCGCAACGTCCACTCGATCCGCTCGCTGGCTGTGATTGGCAAGCCGACTGGCTGCCTCCGGCAGACGCGCCGCAGATGCTTGATCCCGCCGACGACCGCCTGTGGAGCGCCAACTCGCGTGTCGCTGACGGCGAAGCGCTGCGCCTCATCGGCACCGGTAGCTACGACCTCGGCGCTCGCCAGCGGCAGATCCGCGATGGCTTGCGTGCGCGTCAGCAATTTTCCGAGGCTGACTTGCTGGCCATCCAACTCGATACCCGCGCGCTGTTTCTGCAGCGCTGGTGGCAATTGCTTCGCGAAGTGACCGCGTCCGCGCCCTCACCGGCGTTGTCGCGAATACATGACTCAAGCATCGAGTGGGAAGGCCAGGCCAGCGTCGACGCGGTGAGCTACAGACTGGTGCGGGCTTTTCGCGGCAAGGTGATCGAGCGCATCGCGACAGCTCTCTTTGCCAAGGCCAAGGCCTCCGAAGGTGAGCGCTGGCAGGAACCGGTTGCCAATCAACTGGAAGGCCTGGTCTGGCCTTTGCTGCAGCAACGGCCGGAGGGTTGGCTTGCGGCCGACATTGGCGGCTGGGATGCATTGTTGGCTGCCGCCGCAACCGATGTCGTCACCGAGTTGGAAGCGCTCGGTCCGCTGCAACAACGCACTTGGGGCGAGCGCAATACCGCGCGCATCTGTCATCCCTTGGCTGGCGCGTTGCCAGCCGGGATCGCCGATAGCTTGTGTATGCCCAGTGAGCCGCTGCCCGGCGATTCGCATATGCCGCGCGTGCAGGGCGTGAGTTTCGGTGCCAGTCAGCGCATGGTGGTGGCACCTGGTTTTGAGGCCGACGGCATCATCAACGCACCGGCTGGGCAGAGCGGCCATCCGCTGTCGCCATTCTGGAGCGCGGGACACAGCGACTGGATGCAAGGCCGCGCCAGCGGCTTTTTGCCGGGAGCGACGGTCTACCAACTGCAGCTATTGCCTTGAGCTTCTGCATAGGCGCATCGCAACAACCGGCTGCCCGTTCTCGTTGCGCAGCCGCTCGTTGCGCAGCCGCTCGCTACATAGCCGCTCGCTACGCAGCCGCTCGCTGCGCAACCGCTCGCTGCAAGTCACTTGCTGCAAGCCAGCTGTAGCGCCGAGCATGCTTGGCTGCTTTTCGAATCAGACACTGCTTCGCAGCGCGTCGATGACGCTCTCGGTCTGTGATCGACGATCAAGCGCGATACCGAGTGTTTCCAGCATCACAGCCAACTCTTGGGCCGAGTCAGCTACGCAGGTGGTATGTCCGACCTTGCGACCCGCGCGCGGCGACTTGCCGTAGTCATGCCAGTGCGCACCGGCCAACCGCAGAACCGCCAGGGGGTCGGGCAACTCACCCACCCAATTGAGCATGCACGACACACCACGCGCGCTGGTGGGACCCAGAGGCAGGCCGAGCACTGCGCGCAGGTGGTTCTCAAACTGGCTGCAATGCGCGCCCTCAATCGTCCAATGCCCGGAGTTGTGCACACGGGGTGCCATTTCGTTGGCCAGCAAGCCACTTGGCGTCTCAAACAATTCGAGCGCGAATACGCCGACGTAATCGAGTGACTCGGCCACGCGCCCGGCCGCCACGAGTGCTTCAGCTGCAATGTCATTACTCACTCGAGCAGGCGCAAGGCTGGCGCTCAGGATGCCGTCGGAATGCCAGTTGCGAGTGATTGGCCAAGTGCGTACTTCGCCGTCGCGGCCGCGCACCGCGACCACAGAAAGCTCGCGCTCGAAAGGCACGAAAGACTCGAGGATCAAGCCGACGCGATCACATTGATCGCCCAACGCTGCCCACGCGGCATCGGCGTCGTAATGGCTGCGCAGACGAAACTGGCCTTTACCGTCGTAGCCCAAACGGCGCGTCTTGAGAATCGAAGGCGCGCCTATGTCGCTCAACGCGCGATCCAGATCTGGCCGCGATAGCACCGCCGAGAATCGGGGCGTGCCTATGCCTAGGTCTTGGAAGAGGGTCTTCTCCGCGAGTCGATCCTGCGCCACCGCCAATGCGCGCGGACCCGGAAACACAGGGATGCGCTGGGCCAGCCATTCCGCACTCTCGGCTGGCACATTCTCGAAATCAAACGTCGCCACATCGACGCGGCTGGCAAATTCAGCCAGCGCCAATTTGTCGCAGTAGTCGGCGTGCAGCAGCGGCACATATTGCGCGGCGCACGCATCGGCCACGGTGTCCATCACCAGACAGCGCAAACCCAACGGCGCGCCAGCCAGCGCCAACATCCGCGCCAACTGGCCGCCGCCAAGAATGCCAACGGTTGCCGTCATGGCAAACGTGGGTCTGGCGCGGCCAAAACTGCATCGGTTTGCTGTTGCCTGAACGCAGCCAGCGCATCGCGCACATCGGCATGCTCATGGGCCAGCATGGACGCCGCAAACAAGGCCGCATTGGCGGCACCGGCGGCACCGATAGCGAATGTCGCGACGGGCACTCCCGCCGGCATTTGCACAATCGAAAGCAGTGAGTCGAGGCCGTTCAATGCTCTGGATTGCACGGGAACGCCAAGCACGGGGACCGACGTTTTCGCCGCCAACATGCCCGGCAAATGGGCAGCGCCACCCGCACCAGCAATGATTGCACGCAGGCCACGGTTGGCCGCCTGGGAGGCATAGTCAAACAACAAATCGGGCGTGCGATGTGCGCTGACGACGCGAACCTCATGGGGCACACCGAGGGCGACCAACTTGTCGACCGCGTGTTGCAACGTGTCCCAATCGCTGCGCGACCCCATAACCACGCCCACCAAGGGCGATACGGCGAGCGATTCGATCATGAGAACCTCGCAAAAGCGTATTGTAGACGTAAGCCCACGCTGACAGAATCGGGTATCCAGCGTCGCCAATGACGCGTCGGCAAGAATGCGAGATGGCTCTCGATAAGCGTTTACTTGAAATTCTCTGTTGCCCGGTAAGCAAACAACCGGTGCAGTTGCTCAATGCGCGTCAACTCGATTGCTTGAAGTTGGCCCAGTCAACACACAGCCTGTCATTGATTGATGGTACTGAATGCGGCGATGCCATCGAGTCGGGACTGTTGACCCGCGATGGCAAGACGATCTATCTCATCGTCGAGGGCATTCCGATCATGCTCGCAGACCAAGCAGTAGCGACTTCGCAGTTGGCAGATTTTCCAGCCTGATGAAGTACTCGGCCCAGTTCAGGCAATGCATACCTGCGCTCCGCGTGCAGCCAAGGGTGGCGCGGCGTGCTTGAGTTGAATGCCATGCAAGCACTGTGCGTAGACATTCGCCGTCTACTGCAGCAGCAGCTGGTGCCGCGATTGGGTCGCGCGCTGGACGAGTTCGACAGCAAGCTGTTCGCGCTCGCTTCGGCCTCACGCGTGGCCAGTGAAGAACAACGCTTGCTGGACGCGCTGCGCGAATTGCGGCGTCAGCGCGCAGCGGTCGAGCATGGGTTTGTGGCTCGAATTGGTCAGGGTCTGGTGCATACACCCACTGCGCCAACGCGTCGGTCCACAACAACGCCGCTATCCCTGTACGCCCGCGATGAACTGGAAGAGCGGCTCGCGCTTTCAGCCATTGCGACCAGCGTGGCCGCGCATGTTCGCGGCAGTTTGCGCGGTCTCAACCATCGCTTGGCTGCGTTGGTGGGTGCGCCCGCATTCAACGATCAAACCAATCCGATTGGGCCGCTGGCTTTGGTGGAAGGATTTCGCGACGCGTTTCTGGCGCTCGATATCGGCTCTGACTTGCGCTTGCAGGCCTACCGCAAGGTCCAAGCGCACACGCTTGAAGGCATCGAGGAGTGCTACGAGCGCTGCAATCAGCGCCTGATCGCGGCGGGCGTGTCAGTCGAACTGCCCGACGACGATGGCGATGGCGATGGCGGAAGCGTGTTCGTTGAACCCGCGCCATTGATAGCGTCGGTAACGGTTCCGACGCACAGCGACAAGCCCCGTGTGGCGGCAGCGAATGAAGCGCCGCAAGCGCAAACGAGAACAAAACCGACGTTGCCGGTAGCTGCGCCATACCCGGTTTCCGAAGCTGAGCCCGTGGGCGATATGGCGGAACTGTTCCGCCGCATGCTGACGCGTCGACTCTCACAAACCATGCCGCCGGCGGCAAGCCTGCGTGGTGCCGCCGAAAGTCGCGAACTACCTCGCGAACGCCTGCTCGATGCCACGGCCGCACTCTTGCAAAATGCCAACGCCAACCCCGGCGAGCTCAAGCGTCGCTTGCTCGACCTGGCTCAGCAACAGTCGCCAGCGCGGGTTTCGTTGAGCGCGGCCGATGAAGGAACCGTTGATCTGGTCGACGCGCTGTTCGAGCGTATGGGCCAGGACAGCAATTTGCCGACCCCATTGGGGCGGGCGCTCAAGGCGTTGCGTGTTCCATTCTTGAATGCGGCGTTGCGCGATCAGTCATTGATGAACGATCCGGCCCACCCGGCGCGTCAGCTGATCGACGAATTCGGTGATTCCGCGCGTGGCTGGTGTGCGACTGCGGACCCCGGTCAACGCTTGCTACGGCAGATGCAGATGTTGCAAGGCAAGCTGCAACATGCCGGTGAAACCGACGCTGCCGGATTTCAAGAAGCGCTTGACGAGTTCCGGGAGTTTGCTGTGGCGCAGCGAATTCAGGCTGAGCAGGCCGAATTGCGAGCCATTGAGTCGACCCGCAGCCGCGAGGCGCTGCATCAGGCGCAGTTGGACGCACAGCTGACCATCGCCTCGCATCTGGATAGCTTTTCACCTTCACCGTGGCTGCGGCAGTTGCTGTCTCGCCACTGGTCTGCATACCTCGTGCTGGTGATCCTGCGTTACGGCATGGTTTCTGATCATTACCGACAGGCAATTTCGTTCGCCGATGCCTTGCTGACTGGTGAGCGTGATGCCGTCAATCCCATTCACGCGGCCAGCTTTCGAGCGCGACGCCTCGAGCTCGAGACCCAGCTTCGACAGGGCTTGGCGACACTTGCGTATTGCGACCAGGACATCGTTCGCCTGTGCGGCGAGTTGCACACGTTTATTCTGGTCGGTGTGTCGCAGTTCCGTGCTTCTTCAGCCGGCATCGACACGGCACCCACACGGCTCGAAGATCAGCCGCGTCCTGAATCGCATGATCCCAATGCAATGCGTCATTTGCGCGGATTACGTCCCGGCACCTGGTTCGAGTTGGCTCCGGGCGCGGAGGACGCGGAGCGCGGGCGACTGAGCTGGATCAGTCCCTTGAGTGGCCGCTGGCTGTTGGTCAATTGGGCCGGACGCAAGTTGCTCGACGTGCCACCGGAGCGGATGGCTGAAGACATTGGCCGGGGCTTGGCTAGAGTTATCAGCGACGCCAGTGTGCTCGCGCGAGCGGTGGACGCGGTCATGGCTGAGCTGACGGTTCCAGTGCTCGCTGACGACGAGCGTGCAGGGTCGCATGCTGAAGGCTGAGCGCGTCATCGCGGCACCTGATCTTGCCGCAGTTGCCGTTGATGTGGCGCGCGCCCTAGGCGAAGATTTGGGCAGCGGCGATGTCTCGGCTTCGCTGGTTGCGGATGGGCCAAGCGGGGCCGCCATCATCTGCCGTGATGCGGCCGTCATCTGCGGAAAGCACTGGGTGGACGCATGCTTCCATCACCTCGATCCGAACGTCCGGGTCGACTGGCTTGTCGATGATGGCGAACGTGTGCGGCCCGGCAGCGAGTTGTGTCGCATTCGTGGCCGCACTCGAGCTCTGCTCAGCGCCGAGCGCAGCGCTCTGAATTTCCTGCAGACCCTGTCTGCCACGGCCACGACCACGGCTGATTTCGTTTACGCAGTTGCGGGTACGTCGGCGCGTATTCTCGACACGCGCAAGACCTTGCCGGGATTGCGTCTCGCGCAGAAGTACGCGGTGCGATGCGGCGGTGGCAATAACCATCGGATTGGCTTGTTTGACGCCGTGATGCTGAAAGAGAATCACATTCTGGCAGCGGGCGGTCTCGGCGCAGCCATCGATCTGGCGCGGACCAGGTATCCGGCGTTACCACTGATCGTCGAGGTAGAAACGATGCAGCAGCTGGACGAAACGCTGGCCCGCGGAGGTGCGACGCGCATTCTGCTGGACAATTTCAGCCTCGCCGAAATGCGCGCTGCCGTTGCCTTCTGTGGCGGACGCCTGCCGCTGGAGGCCTCTGGCGGATTGGGTATTGAATCGTTGCGCGCCGTTGCGGAAACCGGCGTCGACTTTATTTCGATCGGTGCGCTGACCAAGCATGTTCGCGCCGTCGACCTTTCCATGCGCTTTGCTCCCAACTGAGGTTGCCTCAGATGTTCGAAAACAAGCGGCCCAGCGCCTTGCGATAGCGCGGCTCGATGACATCGCGCAGCCGATGGCGTCCGTCAACGACCTGCTGAACTCCGTTGACCCAGACCGCGCGGACCAGCGCGCGACTGCTGCCAAACAGCCAGCTATCGATAATGTCGTTGGCCGAGCGTTCCGCCAGCTCGATGGCATCGGCACGCAATGTGAACCACCCTTGGTCAGTGGAGTCACCGCAGGCTTGCTGCCCACCCGCGAGCGCTGCCGAAAACAGCGTCTCACCCGTGCTGTCATTGGCAGCAAGCGCGGCGATATTGCGACGCTGATGGAGCAGGCGTTGGCCGTACTCGAGCCAGCGCAACTCTTCGCTCAAGGCGACCGTCGCATGGCTGTCCGAACCCAGCCCAAAGTGACCGCCTGCGGCGAGGTAGTCGCCCAGCGGGAACAGTCCATCCCCCAGATTTGCCTCGGTGGTTGGACACAAAGCAACACAGGCTCCCGCTGCCGCCAGCGCGCTGACTTCGGTGGAATCCAGATGGGTGGCATGAACCAGGCACCACCGCGCATCCACAGGTGCGTGATCGAGTAGCCAGGCGACGGGACGTGCGCCTCGATGCGCCAGACAGTCATCAACTTCGGCGACTTGCTCGGCGATATGCAAGTGAATTGGCTGCGGGCGGTTGCTGCGTGCAACGAGCACTTCGCGCATGGCGGGCTCAGGTACCGCGCGCAGACTGTGAAAGGCGACTCCGATTTCCAAGCCCGGTCGGCGCAAGCCGTCGAGACGCTGCAACAGGGTCAGATAAGCTTCAGTCGTGTTGAAAAACCGCATCTGGCGCGCCGCCAATGGGCGCATATCAAATCCACCGACCTGATACAGCGTCGGCAGCAGGACCAGAGCAATGCCAACTTCCTGTGCCGCATCAATCAAGGCCAACGCCATTTCAGCGGGGTCGGCGTAAGCGGTTCCATCAGCGGCGTGATGCAGGTAATGAAACTCGCAGACACTGCTGTATCCGACCTCCAGCATCTCCATGTAGAGCTGTGCGGCCACATCACGCAATGTGTCGGGGTCAAACCGCGCTGCCATGGCGTACATGCGCTCACGCCAGGACCAGAAACTGTCAGCGCCAGGACCACGGCGTTCCGTCAGTCCGCTCATCGCGCGTTGAAAGGCATGCGAATGGGTATTGGCGACGCCGGGCAGTCTCCAATCCCCATTCTTCGGCAAACCCGGCGGCATCGCCTGCCAGCCGGCGGATGTCCAGCAGCGGGTTTGAGTGGGCTCGTTCATGCCCACGATTCTGGCCTGCAATCTCAACAAAGGCGAATCGCCCCCGCGGCCGATAGACTCAGGGCCTACATAGTGAGGATTGGCTTGATGGCTTCTGCAGCGGGTGTCATTCGCAACGCCAGGGTATGCACGCTTGTCGGTGCGGGCATCCAAGTTATTAATGATGCGACCGTCGCTTGGCGCAACGGCCTTATTGACTTCGTCGGAGCGGATGCAGACTTCCATGCGCTGCCAGTCGCTGATGACGACGCGGAGGTGGCTGACTCTGATGTAACCGGTGCCGGTGCAACCGATGTCGAGGTCATCAATGCCAACGGCGCTTTGTTGACGCCCGGCCTCATTGATTGCCACACCCACTTGGTATACGGCGGGCAGCGCTCCAACGAATTTGAAGCCCGTTTGGCCGGTGCCAGCTATGCCGAGATCGCTCGATCCGGCGGCGGCATCAAAGCGACGGTGCGGGCGACGCGTGGGCTTGATGATCAGCAGTTGCTGGCACAGTCGCTGCCGCGCGCGCGGGCATTGCTCGCGGACGGGGTGACCACGATCGAGATCAAATCGGGCTACGGACTTGATCTGGAAAGTGAGAGTCGCATGCTGCGGACTGCGCGACAGATTGGCGAAACACTCGGTATCAGCGTGCGCACCACTGCGCTTTGCGCGCATGCCGTTCCTGAGGAGTACGCAGGCAACGCGGACGGCTATGTCGACCTGGTGTGCGCGCACATGTTGCCAGCGCTCGCCGAGATGGGCTTGGTCGACGCAGTGGATGCATTTTGCGAGGGAATCGGTTTCACGCCAGCACAGACGCGGCGTGTTTTCGAGACCGCAAAGGCGCTCGGCCTACCAGTGAAATTGCACGCTGATCAATTGAGTGATCTCGGCGGAGCGCAATTGGTCGCGGAGTTCGCTGGCCTGTCCGCCGACCATGTCGAATACACTTCAAGCGCAGGCATCCATGCGCTTGCCCAATCCGGTGGGGTGGCAGTGCTGCTGCCCGGCGCTTTCTACAGCTTGCGCGAAACCCGCCCGCCACCGGTAGCGCAGTTCCGCTCAGCCGGTGTGCCCATGGCGGTGGCGACTGACCTCAACCCCGGCACATCGCCGTTGGCATCGCTGCGAGTCGCCATGAATATGGCCTGCGTCCTGTTCGGGCTGACCGTGGATGAAGCGCTGCGCGGGGCAACAATCAACGCGGCCAAAGCGTTGGGATTGATGGATCGTGGCCAGATACGCGTCGGTGCGGTCGCGGATCTCGCGCTGTGGCCGGTGGCTTCGCCTGCAGAGCTCGTCAATTGGATCGGGGGGCCGCCACCCTTACGCGTCATTGCGGGCGGAATCACTCTGTTTCGTGGCCCAGCCTCTGCCTGATCGACGTGGATGGAGATCCCTTCAGCTGTCATCTCCCGGCAGCGGCGCCAAGCAAAACCCCCGCGTGAGCGGGGGCTGAGAGCAGTACGCAGCGACGATCAACGCGGTCTAAGAGAGGCGGTTAGGCCTTTTTGGCTGAGGTCTTGCGTGCTGGTGCTTTCTTCGCCACCGCTGCCGGCTTGGCGGTTACTGTTGCCGTAGTCGCTTCGGAATGCGGGCGGCTATTGCCGTAGCTTCCCGCACTGATCTTGCCCTTGCGGGTGCGCTTGTCGCCCTTGCCCATCTGATAACTCCTAGTTGCGACCGGCAGCAGCCGGTGGAATGAAAGGGCGCGAAGGATAGCAGCTAGGGCTCCGAAGGGCCACGAGCCACATCCTGACCGTGTTTCAGTTCGCCGACGCCAGTTCGCCGTTGCCCAGTCGGCCCACCACTCGATTGGCGGAACGATGGGTCAGGCGCAGGTTGGCGAAATGCGCCGCTGCGATAAACAGACCACCGGCACTCATCATCAACGCATGACCAATGGAATGATCGTGCATTGACGTAAACGACCCTGTCCAAACCAGCATCAAGCCTGGCACCAAAAGCGCCCACGCATGGTGCGCGCGGTGCCGCCGAAAACCAATGCCCAGGGTGGCGATGCCAAGCAAGGTGGCGAAAATCACAAATGCCTGGTCCAGATCCACATCGCTCACTAGGCCGACGCCCAAAGCGGGAAGCAGGCTCAACGCCAGAGGCATCAGCGCGCAATGCACAGCGCAGATCAACGAACCAGCAATTCCTACTCGATCACCAGCGCTGGCCGCAGGATCAAGCGGAGTTTGCGGTTCGAGATGGGCAGCGATGGGAGTCAGGGTGCGCGATTGCATTGATATACTATAACGCAAGCTTTGGCTGTTGCAACAGCCCCTCCCGCAGTTTCAAGTGTCGAGCACAAGCTGCCTAGCCACCGTGCGATGACCTCCCGAGTCAGCTTCAGCAGTGCTGAAGGAGCGCGACTGTGAATAGTTGCCCTCGCGCCACAATTGACGCAGCGCCAGTGCGCCGCTTACCATTCCGCTTCTGTTTGGCGGCACGGTGAGCGCCTTCGGAGAGCCGGCACACCGGGGTATAGCTCAGTCTGGTAGAGCGCCAGCTTTGGGAGCTGGATGTCGTGGGTTCGAATCCCTCTTCCCCGACCATCCGACCGTAAGCCGGAATTCTGTGCAAACGGTCGATGTTTCGAGTAAACAGGTCGGTGCAAATCTGCGCCCGTAGCTCAATCGGATAGAGCATCGGCCTTCTAAGCCGACGGTTGCAGGTTCGATTCCTGTCGGGCGCGCCACTTGCGGTTCGCCGTCAGGGTGTGTCGAACAACAGATAGTGCGGGTTGGCGGGATGCACTCAGGCAGTCAAGGCGTGCAAGCGACACAGATGTCAGCGAACAGGTTTCAATGGTGGATGTAGCTCAGTCGGTTAGAGCACTGGATTGTGATTCCAGGGGTCGCGGGTTCGAGTCCCGTCTTCCACCCCAGTGAGACGATGCGGCACACTGATCCTGTCGCCATGGTTCGCGGCAGGCGGCAAAAATTTCAAGATGGGCCGTTAGCTCAGTTGGTAGAGCAGTTGACTCTTAATCAATAGGTCGTAGGTTCGAATCCTACACGGCCCACCATCTTGTCAACGGGTGCATGAGTTCTATAGGACGTGGTCGAAGGCTAGTGCGGTTCAAAGCGAAAGTGGCGAAATTGGTAGACGCGCTGGATTTAGGTTCCAGTGGGGTAACCCTTGAGAGTTCGAGTCTCTTCTTTCGCACCATCCGAACCGCCACGACTGTACCGTGGTGCCCACCTCGGTAACTCCTTTTCCAATTTCCCCATTCTTTCCCCTCAATTCCCCACGTCGCCTGGCTCGCATAGCAAGCAACGGCTGGGCAGTTTGTCAATCGATGTTGTCAGGAGTTTTCATGCACGTTTCGGTCGAATCCATCAGTACCCTCCAGCGCAAAGTGACGGTCAGTGTTCCTGCCGAGCGTCTTGAGTCGCAAGTTCGTGATCGTCTGCGTGAGCTCACTCGCAGCGTTCGCCTGAAGGGGTTTCGGCCGGGCAAAGTGCCGCCGAAGGTGATCGATCAGCGCTACGGTGCACAGGTGCGCAACGAAGTCGCCACCGCTGTGATTCGAGAGAGTTTTGGCGAAGCGGTCAAGCAAGAGAACCTGCGTCCGGCCGTGGCACCGTCCATTGAAGCAGCGGGCACCATCGAAGAAGGGCAGTTCCGGTATGTAGTCACATTTGAAGTGATGCCAGACATTGGCAAGATCGATGTGTCCGGCTTGAAGGTGAAGAAGCCGACCGCCGTCGTCGAAGACGCGGACATCGACACCATGATTCAGACCTTGCGTGAGCAGCGCCGCACCTGGACCACCGTCGAGCGCGCTTCGCAGATTGGCGACATGGTGTTGTTCGAGTCGGTGGCGGTATCTGGCGAAATCAGGATTCCCGCAGAAGGTGCCGAGCGTTCAGGAACTGTGCTCGGGTCGAACGCCATTTTTGCCGACATTGAGAATGGTCTGATCGGTCTCGTTGCGGGCGCTGAGCATACCTTCACGGTCAACTTCCCGAGCGATTACCGGGTGGTTTCGATCGCTGGCCGGCCGGCAGACGTCAGCGTCAAGGTCGTTCGTGTCTCCGAAGGCGCACTGCCTGACGTGGATGACGCGTTCATGGCGAGCTTCGGTATCGCCGAAGGCGGTATGGATGTTTTTCGTACCGAAGTGCGAGCCAATCTCGAGCGCGAACTGCGTGGCGCCCTGATGGCGCGGCTGAAGGCAGATGTCGCCGGCATGCTGGTCCAAGCGCATTCGCACCTTGAGTTTCCGCAGCAGATGATTGAAGCCGAAGCCAAAGGCTTGGCCACTCAGTCCGAGCAGCAGGCGAAATCGCAAGGGCGCAAGGACGTCAAAGTCGATCCGCAGGCGTTGTTGCCTATCGCCAAAAACCGTGTGGCGGCGGCAGTGCTGCTGGGTGAACTGGCGCGCCAAAACGAAATTCGCATTGACCGCAGCCGAGCCAACGAAATGCTGGTCTCGATTGCATCCACTTACGAAAACCCGACGGAGGTCATTGAACTCTATCGCAACGACCCCCAAATGATGCAGTCATTGGAGAGTCGTGTTATCGAGGATCAGCTGATCGACTGGATCGCTGATCACGCTGACTTGACTGTTCAGGCTTTGAGCTTTGCTGAAGTGATGCGCCCCAACGCCTGATCGAGTCACAGGATGTGCTCGATACAGTCGCCACTGTTGATCGAAAACGCCCGGTCGGACCCTCCGACTGGGCAACCGCAGGAGTAAAGCGATGACGATTCGAGGCCTCAATCTGGTGCCGATGGTGGTCGAACAGACCAGCCGTGGCGAGCGCGCCTACGACATCTACTCGCGCTTGCTGAAAGAGCGAGTCATTTTTCTGGTTGGGCCAGTCGATGACTATGTCGCCAACGTCGTTGTCGCGCAGTTGCTATTCCTGGAATCAGAGAATCCCGACAAAGACATCAACCTGTATATCAACAGCCCAGGTGGCGTGGTGACGGCGGGCATGGCGATCTACGACACCATGCAATACATCAAATCGGATGTGGCCACCATGTGCATCGGCCAAGCCGCCAGCATGGGCGCCCTTTTGTTGGCGTCCGGTGCCAAGGGCAAGCGTTTCGCGTTGCCGCACTCCCGGGTGATGATCCATCAGCCGCTGGGCGGCTATCAGGGGCAGGCGAGCGATATCGAGATTCACACACGCGAGATCCTCACCTTGCGCGATCGCCTCAACCATATCCTTGCCACGCACACTGGGCAACCCATTGAGCGCATCGCCAGGGATACGGACCGCGACAACTTCATGAGCGCCGCAGATGCTCGCGACTATGGGATCGTCGACGCGGTGCTTGAACGCCGCTCCGACGACTCGGTCAAACCAGGCTGAGTTCGGCGTTGCGCTGGCAGCAGGGTCTAAATGACGGAACTAAGGTCGCGTTGAGTGGGGCGAGTGCCCCGGTCTCGTGTGATATTCTCGGCCCGTACCCGCAGTGCGGGCCCGTGTGGCAGGCAATTCAGGCATGAGCGACGAGCGTTCCGGACGATCCGGAGACAGCGCCAAGATTCTTTACTGCTCCTTCTGCGGCAAGAGCCAGCATGAAGTGCGCAAGCTTATTGCTGGCCCGAGCGTGTTCATCTGTGATGAATGCGTCGAGCTATGCAATGACATCATTCGCGAAGAGCTTGAGGAGAAGGCGGCGTCAACGCGCAGCCATTTGCCGCGGCCGCGTGAAATTCTCGACGTGCTGGACCAATACGTGGTCGGTCAACCACGCGCCAAGAAAACACTCGCCGTGGCGGTTTACAACCACTACAAGCGAATGGAGTCGCGCGGCAAGAACGACGAAGTCGAGCTCTCTAAAAGCAACATCTTGCTGGTCGGTCCGACCGGTTGCGGCAAGACTTTATTGGCCGAAACGCTTGCACGCCTTTTAAATGTTCCCTTCACCATCGCTGACGCAACCACGCTGACCGAGGCCGGCTACGTTGGTGAAGATGTGGAGAACATCATTCAGAAGCTGCTGCAAAAGTGCGATTACGACGTCGAGAAAGCACAAAGCGGGATCGTCTACATTGACGAGATCGACAAGATTTCACGCAAGTCGGAGAATCCGTCGATCACCCGCGATGTGTCTGGCGAGGGCGTACAGCAAGCTTTGCTCAAGTTGATCGAGGGCACCATTGCCAGCGTCCCGCCGCAGGGCGGTCGCAAGCACCCGCAACAGGAGTTTCTGCAGGTCGATACGCGCAACATCCTGTTTGTGTGCGGCGGCGCATTTGCTGGCTTGGACAAAATCATCCAGCAACGCACGCAAGACGCCGCCGGGATCGGTTTTGGCGCAGAAGTTCGCAGCAAAGACCAGAAAGCCAATGTTGGCAAACTGCTGGCGGATGTCGAGCCCGAGGATCTGATCAAGTTTGGTCTCATCCCCGAGTTCGTCGGACGCTTGCCGGTAGTCGCTACCTTGGAAGAGTTGGATGAGCCTGCACTGGTAAAAATTCTGACCGAGCCAAAAAACGCCATATCCAAGCAGTTCAAGAAGCTGTTTGATATGGAAGGCGTTGAGCTTGAATTTCGACCTGAAGCACTGGTAGCAGTCGCCCGCAAGGCGCTGAAGCGTAAAACGGGTGCGCGTGGTTTGCGCACGATCATCGAGTCGGTGCTGCTTGACACCATGTACGAGCTGCCTTCGCTCGAAAATGTCAGCAAGGTGGTCGTTGACGAGTCGGTGATCAATCACCAGACTGAGCCGTTCCTGATCTATTCGAACTCCGCCAAAGCGGCCGAATCGCCCGCCGCTTGATTCGTTTCGAATCTGTCCGGAGCTAGCCGCAGCGTCGAGTCGCTGCGGTGACCAATTGCAGATCTGACGGCGAACCTGCGTTGCACTTGTGGGCCGCCAAGACGGCCCCATCTTTGCATATTGCCCGCCCGTTACCTGTGCTGATCGCCTTTGTTGGTGGCAGCGCCGTTCTGGAGTACCTCGATGAACGCAACTGCCTCTGCTACGCCGCCGCTTCCCGTGCTGCCGTTGCGCGATGTGGTGGTTTACCCGCATATGGTGATCCCACTTTTTGTGGGACGCGAAAAGTCTATTCGTGCGCTCGATCAGGCGATGGAAGGCGAGAAGCAGATCCTGCTGGTCGCGCAGAAAAGTCCGGACATTGATGACCCTGGCGCTGACGATCTTTATTCGGTCGGCTGCATCGCGCAAGTGTTGCAACTCCTCAAATTGCCGGATGGCACCATCAAGGTGCTGGTTGAGGGAGTCGCCCGAGCCCAAGTGAGCGGATACGGTGACGGCGAAGGCGGATTGACCGCGCACGGAGCGGTCGTTGAGCCGGTTTACGAGCGCGAAGACCGCGAGGTGGAGGTGACCCTGAAGTCACTCATCTCGCTGTTCGAGCAGTACGTCAAGATGAATCGCAAGATTCCGCCCGAGCTACTGTCAACGCTCGCCGGAATTGACGATCCCAGCCGGCTTGCCGACACCGTTGCGGCGCATCTGGGTATTCGATTGTCAGACAAGCAGGCGCTGTTGGAGGCGTTTGAGGTGGGTGCGCGGCTTGAAATGCTGATCGGCTTTGTGGACGGCGAGATCGATGTCCAGCAGTTGGAGAAACGCATTCGCGGGCGAGTCAAATCGCAGATGGAGAAAAGCCAGCGCGAGTACTACCTCAACGAGCAAATGAAGGCGATTCAAAAGGAGTTGGGCGAGAACGAAGACGCGCCCAATGAAATCGAAGAGTTGGCCCGAAAGATTGCCGCCGCCGGCATGCCGAAGCCAGTCGAAAGCAAGGCGCGGATTGAGCTCAACAAGCTTAAGCAGATGTCGCCGATGTCGGCTGAGGCCACCGTCGTGCGCAACTATGTCGAGTGGTTGGTGGGCGTGCCTTGGAAAAAGCGCAGCAAAATCCGACGTGATTTGAGAGCGGCCGGTGATGTGCTTGATGCCGACCACTACGGACTCGAGAAAGTAAAAGAACGAATCGTCGAGTACCTCGCCGTACAACAGCGTGTGAAACGGATGAAGGGCGCGATCCTGTGTCTGGTCGGCCCACCCGGTGTTGGCAAGACCTCATTGGGCCAATCCATAGCGAAGGCTACCAATCGCAAATTTGTGCGCATGAGTTTGGGCGGCGTACGCGATGAAGCTGAGATTCGTGGGCATCGGAAAACGTACATCGGTTCGATGCCGGGCCGCATCGTACAGAACCTGAGCAAGGTTGGTACCCGGAATCCGTTGTTCATGCTCGATGAGATTGACAAGATGAGCATGGACTTCCGCGGCGATCCTTCTTCCGCTTTGCTCGAAGTGCTTGATCCTGAGCAGAACCACGCCTTCAACGATCACTACCTTGAGGTCGATCTTGACCTGTCCGAGGTGATGTTTGTTGCCACTGCAAACTCCCTGCGCATTCCCGGTCCGCTACTGGACCGGATGGAAGTCATTCGGATCCCCGGTTACACAGAAGACGAGAAACTGCACATCGGGCAGCGTTATCTGGTTCCAAAACAGCTGCTTGCCAACGGGCTGAAGGAGCACGAGCTGGCCTTGAGCGAAGATGCGGTGCGTGAAATTGTCCGCTACTACACACGCGAATCGGGAGTGCGCAACCTTGAGCGCGAGATCTCGAAGATCTGCCGCAAAGTCGTCAAAGACATTGCCCTTGCGGGCCCACAGCCGAATCGAAAGACCGCCCGCAAGCGGCCAGATCTGACGGTGACGCCGAAGAACATCGGAAAGTATCTGGGCGTTCGTCGACACGATTTTGGTCGCGCCGAGCAAGCTAACGAGATTGGACTGGTGACTGGCCTGGCTTGGACCGAAGTCGGTGGCGATCTGCTGCAGATTGAAGCCGCGTTGGCTCCCGGCAAGGGCGGGCTGATGCACACGGGCCAGCTCGGTGACGTCATGCAAGAGTCGATCAAGGCGGCAATGAGCGTGGTTCGCACCCGCGCGGAGAGCTTTGGCATTGAGCCGGATTTTCACCAGAAATACGACATTCACGTGCACGTGCCAGAGGGCGCAACGCCAAAGGACGGGCCGAGCGCAGGTATCGCCATGGTGACGGCGTTGGTGTCGGTGTTGGCGAAGGTGCCGGTGCGCGCTGACGTTGCGATGACTGGAGAAATCACCTTGCGTGGACGAGTACTCCCGATTGGCGGCCTCAAAGAGAAGCTGCTGGCGGCGTTGCGGGGCGGAATTCGTACTGTGATCATCCCTGAGGAAAACCAGAAAGACTTGGCTGACATTCCTGAGAACGTCACTCGCGACCTCCAGATCAAGCCAGTGCGTTGGATTGACGAAGTGCTTGATCTGGCGCTGGCTTCGCCACTCTCGCCGCGAATTCCCAGTATTGTCGACGCCAGCAAGCACGAACCTGAAAAAGAATCTGTGGGCAGCCAGCTGCCACGCGCGCACTGATAGCGGGCGCTCAGATGATGAGTTGACGCAGCGCACACGGACACCCCGCTGCGTGTGACTGCTCGATGCAGTTGTTCGGAATCAAGTCCTTAGCTCAAGTAACCCAAGCTACGACTAACGAGTCCGCCTGCTCCGGCGGTTTTCTGAACAGTTGACTGCCTCGCCGCCGGCACCGGAAAGCGATCAACGTCAACCCCGAAAATCGTCTGAAACCCGCATAAAACCTAGTAATTTCGTGTTGCTATGGGAAACCCGCACTGGTATAAATCGCAGCGTCCGCCGCCCGTCATCTGCTGACAAGACAACGACGCGACGCAAGGACATCGCAAGCTGGACGAATGCATCATCTGTGTCTGTCCGGCTATGCATCCTCGGGGGCAAACCAAAACTATCGCTAGGGAGTGACAATGAATAAGGCTGATTTCATCGGAGCCGTTGCAGACGCTGCTGAGCTGTCAAAAGCGGATGCGGGTCGCGCACTGGATGCAGTGATCGAAGTGATCAAGAAGGCGCTGAAAAAGGATGACAGCGTGTCCTTGGTCGGCTTTGGTACGTTCCAAGTCCGTAAGCGCGCGGCTCGTCAGGGCCGCAATCCGCGCACCGGTCAAACGATCAAAATCAAAGCGTCAAAAGTCCCATCTTTCAAGGCTGGTAAGGCGTTGAAGGATGCTGTAAACTGATTAGCTTCGTTGGGTGCTTAGCTCAGCGGTAGAGCGTCGCCTTTACACGGCGAGGGTCGGGGGTTCGAAACCCTCAGCACCCACCAGCGGATACCGTTAGCAACACCCAGCACCAAGAACGCGGAGTGGTAGTTCAGTCGGTTAGAATGCTGGCCTGTCACGCCGGAGGTCGCGGGTTCGAGTCCCGTCCACTCCGCCATGTTCACAAGGGCGCCGCAAAACGGCGCCCTTGTCTTTTCAGCGGTGGCCTAAGCGTCTCGCATGGGGCGGCGCAACGCCTCCGCACAACCGGTGCGCACCTCACGATATGCTGCAAAAACTCCGTGAAAAAACTTCTGGCTGGATAGCCATTGTCATCATCGGCATTCTGGTGGTGCCGTTCGCGTTCTTTGGCGTGACCGATTATTTTTCGGCACCAAGCGAGACTTGGGTGGCCAAGGTCGGAGAGGCTGAGATCAGCCAGCAGGAATTCCAGCGCCGATTCGAAGAGTACCGCGCGCAGATGCGGCAGATGCTGGGTGACCGCTACGACGGTGCGATGCTTGAGCGTCCAGAAACGCGGCAGGCCTTGTTGGATCGGCTGGTGGACGAAGAGCTGCTCCGGCAATCGGCCAGTTCGCAGGGAGCGATCATTCCTCCGGCGGCCTTGGCCAAGGAAATCGCGGCCATCCCCGCCTTCCAAGTCGGCGGCAAGTTCAGTGCGGATCAGTATCGACTCCTTCTATCCGGGCAGAACATGAGTCCGCGCGATTTCGAACAGCGCATGCTTCGCGACCTCGAGGTGCGTGTACTGCCGGAGCAGATCGAGAATTCGGCGTTTGCTACTTCCGCGGACGTCGATGGGTACTTGGCTCTGCGGGATCAGCGACGTGACCTTCGTTTTCTGGTGTTGGAAGCCCCTGAGCTGAGTACCGAGCCGCTGCAAGACGCCGATGTTGTCGCCTTCCACGCTCGGAGCACGGACCGCTATTTGAGCGAAGAGACTGTAAGCATTGAGTACCTGCTGCTTGAATCTGCCAAGCTGGAAGTGCCGACGGTTGCCGATGACGCCACATTGCAGCAGCGCTACGATGAAGCGAAAAGCCGCTTTGTCGAGCCGGAGCAGCGCCTTGCGTCGCACATTCTGATCAAGACGGCGGTAGACGCCGACGCGGACTCCCAGCGACTGGCTCAAGAAAGAGCACAAGCGCTGGTTGTGGAGGCGCGTGCTGACAATGTCGACTTCGCTGCGTTAGCCCGCGAGAACTCGGAAGACGCAGGCTCAAAATCAGCGGGTGGGGACTTGGGCTGGCTGGAGCGTGGGTTGACCGACCCAGCGTTTGAAACGGCCCTTTTTTCGCTCGAAGTCAATGCGATCAGCGAACCCATCAAGTCTGCAGACGGGTGGCATGTCATCCTGTTGCGCGAACGTCGCGCAGAGAAGAGCAAGCAGTTCGCCGATGTGCGCGATGAGTTGCAGCGCGAGTTTCTTGAAACCGAGCGTGAGCGCCGCTTCAGCGATCTGAGCGGAGAAATGGTGGATGCGATTTACCGCGACCCCACCTCGCTTCAAATGGCCGCCAAAGGTCTCGGTTTGGAAGTCCAAAAGATTGGTCCTTTCAGTCGTTTGGGTGGTGCGGACCCCATCAGTTCGAATCCCAAGGTGATCGAGACGGCGTTTTCGCCGACGGTGCTGAGCGAACGTAATGTCAGTGAACCGGTCGACATTGGCGACAACCGCTATCTCGCGCTGAAAGTGGTGGACCACCAACCCGCCGTGCCGATTCCGCTGGCTGATATTCGCGCCCAGGTTGAAGCCGAGCTTCGCCAAGAAATGCGCGCCAAGCAAGCTAATGAGCGAGCACAGACCCTGTTTGATCGATTGGAGGCGGGCGAAACGCTGGCGGCTATCGCCACCGAGCTTTCGCTTGAGGTGCAAGAAGCAATGGATCTTGGTCGCACCGGGGTTGCGGTCGACGCCGCGATCAGCACGGTCGCCTTTACGCTGCAGCATCCGGGCAAGGACGCCGTCGCGAGTTCGCAAGTCACGCTCGGTGGCGATCGCCACGCGCTGCTGCAAGTGATTGCAGTCCGCCCCGGCAAACCTGGCGATACCGAAGGTGAGCAGCGGGCTGCCCTACGCGACCAGCTGGCACAAGCATTTGGTGGGGCCGAGTCACAAGCCTACATCACAGCTTTGCGCAAGCAAATCGTGGTGGAGCTCGCACCAGAGCGGATGTAGTCAGCGATGCCGACGTCGCTGCGGTCTGCTCCCGAGTTCGGGAGCAGGCTGCGCAAAATGCCAAATAAATAGCCGCAGACCTAGTCGATGCCAGTCATGCCGAGGATGCTGTACCCGGCATCGACATGAGTTACCTCGCCGGTAATGCCAGCGGCTAAATCCGAGCATAGAAACGCCGCCACATTGCCGACGTCTTCAATCGATACGCTGCGTCGAAGCGGTGCATTTGCCTCCACGTGGCCCAGCATCTTGCGGAAGTTGGCGATACCTGCCGCAGCCAATGTCTTGATGGGGCCTGCTGAAATCGCATTGACCCGCGTTCCTTCCGGACCCAGGTTGAGTGCCAGGTACCGGACGCAAGCCTCAAGACTAGCCTTCGCCAAACCCATCACGTTGTAGTTTGCCAACGCGCGCTCAGCTCCCAGGTAGCTCAGGGTCAGTATGGAGCCGTTGCGTCCCCGCATTTGCGGGCGTGCAGCCTTGGCAAGTGCAGCCAAGCTGTAGCTCGAAATGTCGTGAGCAATCGCGAAATTTTCTCGCGTCAGACCATCCAAGAATTCACCCTCGATTGCTTCGCGCGGGGCGTACCCGACCGAGTGAACCAACACGTCAAATCCGTTCCAGCGCTCTGCGAGCGCCGCGAACACGGCTTCGATCTGGCTGTCTTCGGCCACGTCAAGCGGCAGCACGATGTCGGATCCGCAAGCGAGTGCTGCGGCCTCCACGCGTGATCTGAGCTTCTCGCTCTGATAGGTAAACGCCAACTCGGCACCTTCACGGTACATGGCTTCAGCAATTCCGCTGGCGATGGAGCGTTGGCTGGCGATGCCAATGATGAGCGCTCGCTTGCCGCTTAAGAAACCCATAGTGCTTTCCAGTCTCGATTGAATTCAGCAGTTTACCCGTCAGCCGCGCAGGTCGTCCTGCTTCGCTTGCTGCAGAGGTTGTCATGCAGGCTCACAACTGACTGGTGATGACGCACTTGCAGCGCTCAATCCGGAACAATTCGAATACGCTGACCCGGTCGAATTACGCTGCGTGGCGAAAGGTTATTGATGCGCAGCAGGTCACGCAGCTTCAAGCGGTAGAGCCTGGCGATTCGCCACAGATTGTCGCCGCGGGTGACCAGGTGGTCAGTTGCCTGATCAGTGTTCGCAGGACTGGCGGTGACTTGAATATCCAAGTGAACTTCGTCGAGGTCGGAGGAGTTTGCCTCGATGCTTGCTACTGCGCGGGCCGCTCGCTCGGGCAGCAATAGGGTTGGCGGGGCGTTGCTGGGAATACTGCCGTCGGCAAACGCGGCGTTGTAGTTCAAGAGCTCGGCAAGTGTCAGCGCACTTGTACGCGCAAGTTCCCTGGCGCTGCTGATGCCTAACGGACGTGGTACCTCGACCAAGGGCTCGAAGGTCAATGTGGCCGTATCCAACCCATGGCGTTGCGCATCGCCAAGGATGCACGCCAGTGCTGAAATCTTCTGCAGGTACACATAGCTATGCGGTGCCAATGTGGCGGGTAGCCCAGCCGCATTCAGCGGATGATTGCGAATGGCACGAGCGACGCGGAAGGCACCAGCGTTGTAGGCCAATAGCGCGAGGCGCCAATCGGAGAATTCTTGCTGCAGTGCCTCAAGGTGTTCGACAGCTGCAAGTGTTGAGTCGATCGCAGCGCGGCGGCCGTCGTATCGACGGTCTATTCGCAGGCCGTGGGCCCGACCTGTGGACTCGGTAAATTGCCAGAGGCCCTGCACCGAACCGCGGTTGCCTGGATCAGCACGGAAGCCGCTTTCTGCCCAAGGCACCAGCGCGAACTGGCCGGGCAGGTTGCGCTGCTCGACAGCCGCCAATACGTATTCAAGCAATGGCAGCGCCCGCTCGATTTTCAACTTCAACGCGTCTGGCCGGCGCGCCAGGCCACGAACTTCACGCTCGATTGCGACTGTTCTGCAATTGCCATCGTCGACGAGTTGAGCGCGCAATCGTCGCAGCACATTCGGGGCGGTTGGCGCACCACCTTCGATGGTGGGATTCAGCGCCGGGGTTGGAGTGATGCTTGCAGCGGTGATATCAACCGAACTTGGTAGAGAAAGGGTAGAGGTCGAAATGTCTGCACTGATCTCGATGGAGGGAGTCGAGTAAGACGAGTTCGGCCGGCTTGCCAACCCGCTGCATCCGCTCAGGACCAACGCAAACATTAGGCTGGGGAGTGTAACCAGACAGTCTTGGCAGAAGTGTTTCATGTGCCCGACGATGCATTAACAGTGAAGCCATCCTTCCAGCGCCTCAGGGCTGCGAAGCGAGCTACGCGATCATCGCTGTCTCCCCCGGTGTGCACGGCGACTGCTTCCCGAACGGACGCCGAGTCGATGCGCATGAAGGGATTGCAGGCGCACTCGATGGCGATCGTCGTTGGCAAGCTGGGGAGCCCTTCATGGCGTAAAGCAGCGACCTCCTCGACACGCTCGCGCAGCGATTCGTTCTGAGGATCAACGACGCTGGCAAATCGGGCGTTGGCCGCGGTGTACTCATGTGTGCAACACACGATGGTTGTTTGGGGCAGGACGCAGAACTGATCAAGCGCGGCGAGCATTTGCGCAGGCGTGCCCTCGAATAGTCGACCGCAGCCCAGGCTGAACAGCGTATCCCCACAAAACAGCCGCTCGCCGTCGTAGTAGGCGACGTGACTACTCGTGTGCCCGGGCACGCCGATAACACGAATGCGCAAGTCCATTGACGCGATTGCTATCTCGTCGCCATCGCTTACGCGGTGGTCTGCAATAGGAATGCGGGTGTCCAGAGGCGCGTAAACAGGCACGGGGCAAGCCGCCAGAATTGCAGATATTCCACCAATATGATCGGGATGATGATGAGTCACCAAGATTGCGACAGGTCGCAGCCCGTTCTTCATTTCAGCCAGTACTGGAGCGGCCTCGCCGGGGTCGACGATGATCGCAGAGCCATCGTCTCGTCCCAGCACCCAGATATAGTTGTCTTCCAAGACGGGCAGGGCACGCAATGTGATCATCGGTTGAGTTCAACAAGCCTTCGATTTTGGCTGACGCTCGCCGCAGGCTGCGGCACAATGACCGGCAAGATGCCGGCCTTACTCTCATTACGTCAACCCGACGTCTGTCGCACTTGGTTCAATTCCGCGTTGGGACTCAGCTTGGTCCGAGATGCTCAACGTCGAGTCACGCCGCTGCTGACGTCGCATATTGGGGTTCGCGGATTGTTCCTGCGGCCGTGTGCAGAGGCGTCTCCCTTATTGTCCGGCAACATGCTGCAATCCACTGTGAGTCTGTATCACACGAGTAACGGTTTGGCCGGTGACCTGTGCTGTCGTGAAGACTCGCTGCCTTTTGAAAGTGAGACGCTTTCGCTGGCCTACCTGTTGTATGCAACCGATGTGGCTTCTGATCCCGCTGCGCTGGTGACTGAATGCGCAAGGGTGCTCATGCCAGAGGGAGTGCTGTTTGTGATCCGATTGTCGACAACGAGTTTGTGGCGAATGAGCTGGGGACGCCGCGTACCACGTCCGCTAGCTGAGCGACGGATGCACTCCATGCTGGTTGATGCCGGACTCTCAACTGAGCAGGAGCTGGGCCTAGGACCGTTGTGGCCACGTCAGATCGAGCCGCCAGCCGCTGACGCGAGTGTTGTGGAATCAAGGTGGATTCCTGACCCGCTAAGGCCGTCTACCTTGGTGGTTGCGCGCAAGCGCCGGATGGGCATGACCGCCATCGGGCCACGCAAGGCTGCAGCGAAAATAGGCTCCCATGCTCACGCAGGCTGACCCTGCAAGTGCAGGCATGAAAGAAGTTGAAGTTCATACCGACGGGGCGTGCATTGGTAACCCCGGGCCGGGCGGCTGGGGCGCGCTCTTGCGATGCAACGACGTGGAGCGTGAGATCTGCGGGGGTGAGCCGGATACCACCAATAATCGAATGGAGCTGATGGCTGCGATCGCCGCTCTGGAGGCGCTGAAATCTAGTTGTTGCGTGCGGCTTCATACCGATTCGCAGTACGTGCAAAAAGGCATTACCGAATGGGTGGACGGTTGGGCCCGGCGGGGCTGGAAGACCGCGGCGGGTGCGGTGGTAAAGAACCAAGATCTTTGGCGAAGACTGCAGTCGGCCCAGCGGCCTCATCGAGTGAAGTGGGTATGGGTGCGTGGACACGCAGGTCACGTTGACAACGAGCGTGTAGACCGATTGGCTCGGCGCGCAGCCGAAAACGCGCAGCGAGCAAGTCGCGGGACCGAATTCAAATGAGACAAGTAGTGTTGGATACGGAGACCACCGGTCTGGCGGTTGAAAAAGGCCACCGGGTGGTGGAAATCGGTTGTGTGGAATTGGTTGAGCGGCGCCCAACCGGGCGCACGTTTCAGCGCTATCTCAACCCGCAGCGACCGATGGATCGCGGGGCGCAGGAAGTCACCGGGTTGAATGATGAATTCCTGGCCGACAAGGCTCTCTTCGCCGATGTCGCGGATGAGTTCGTCGAGTTCGTTCGTGGCGCAGAGTTGATCATCCACAACGCCACCTTCGACATCGGTTTTCTCAATGGCGAGTTGGCGCGGCTGGAAGGCCTCTATCCGTCCATGCAATCGATGTGTGGGGTGGTTGATTCTTTGGCTTTGGCGCGCGAGCGCTATCCGGGTCAACGCAACAGTCTCGATGCGCTGTGCAAGCGCTTGCAGGTCGAAAGTGCCCATCGAACTCTGCATGGCGCCTTGCTCGATGCACAACTCCTGGTCGATGTGTATTTACAGCTCACGGCGGGTCAGAGCGATTTGGGTTTTGAACCGGTGGCAACACAATCTGCGGTCGCGCAGCCACAGGCCATCGAGTTGAAGTCGGGTCAACCTACTGTTCTAGTGCGCTTCGCAAATGCTGCGGAGTTGCTGCTGCATACTCAGCGCATTCGCACGATGAGTGCCATGGGTGTTTGTCTTTGGGAAAAAACGGAAGTTCTGCCACACAGCGGTGAAGCAGTAGTGGCATAATCGACCCGACTCTCGGGTCCGAAACACTCTTGGGGAGGAGTTGGGGATGAGACACGGTATGTATTCACTTCTGCTGGGCTTACTGGCCGCATCGACTGTGCAAGCGTCGGTTGTTGCGACTATCCACGCAGACAAGCACATGGGCGTCGCGACCTGTAGTAGCAGTGTCTGCCACGGTGCCTCACAGCCGTACAAAGATTCGAATGTCTGGCAAAGCGAATTTGCTCGATGGCAGGAGTACGACCCGCACTCGACCAAGGCCTATCAGGCGTTGGCGACGGCGGAAGGCCAATCGATCGCACGAAAGCTCGGTTTGGGCGATGCCCGTGAAGCCAAGGTCTGCTTGGATTGCCACGCCGACAACGTGCCTGAGGGCGGACGCGGTGAACGCTTCCAGATGAGCGATGGAGTCGGCTGCGAAGCCTGCCATGGGGGCTCCGAGCGTTGGCTGACAGCCCACACCGGCAAGAGCACGCCGCATTCTGAAAATGTCGCCAATGGCCTGTATCCGACATCGGACCCGGTGAAGCGCGCCGAACTCTGCCTGTCCTGCCATATGGGTACGCCGGATCGAATGATCACTCACCGCATCATGGGTGCGGGTCATCCGCGCTTGGGCTTTGAGTTGGACACATTCACCTGGTTGCCTGAAGTCACCCATTACGAAATTGATGACGATTACATCCAGCGCAAAGGTGAGTTCAACGGTGTTCGCGATTGGGGAATCGGCCAAGGTGTTGCTGCCGTCAACTTGCTCGATACGCTGCTTGATCCGCGGCACGGTTGGACAGGAATTTTCCCCGAATTGGTGCTGTTTGACTGCCATGCATGCCATAAGCGCATGGACAGCGACAAATGGGCCGCTCGCCCGGGCACGGGACTTGGACCAGGCGTTGTTCGCTTGAATGACGCCAACCTAGTCATGTTCCGTCACGTCTTGGCTGCGGTCGACAAGAGTGCCGCAGCGCGGGTGCAGGAACGTACGCGAGCATTGCATCGGGCGACGACCGAAAACCGTGATGCGACTGCCGCAGCAGCCCGTGCGCTCGCCGCCGATATTCGTAGTCTGCTGCCGCAGATCGCCCAAGCCGATTTCGGGCCGGGCAGTCTGGCGCCGATTTTGGATAGCTTGCTGAGTGATGCCGATCGTGGCGAATACCGCGACTACGCTGCGGCGGAGCAAGCGGCGATGGCTGCCTCGAGCGTGATTACTGCGTTCGAGACATTGAACGCTGTTGACGAAGCGAAGAGCAAAGCGTTGCAAGGACGGATCGACGCGCTGTTTGCAGTGGTCGAGAATGAAAACGCCTATGCGATGGGCAACTTTGTTGCTGCTCTGCGCGAATTGCGCCGCGCCGCCAATTAGTAGGACAGAGTCAATGACGCTCCTCGTGATCGGGGTGATCCCGATCACAGGAGTTGACATAGGCGGCGCGCCACGCTTGGTGGATAATCGGGCCATCACCCGACAGCAGCTCATCTAGTGTCTTCAACTATCCTTCTCAAGTCGGTCGATATCCGTATCCCCGGTTACCGGATCCTTCGCCCGATTGGCGAGGGCGGTATGGCGTCCGTTTTCCTTGCAGTCCAGGAGTCTCTGGATCGCGAAGTTGCGCTGAAGGTCATGGCCCCAGCGTTGGCAGCGAATGCCGAGTTTACTGATCGCTTCCTTAAAGAAGGTCGGATCACGGCCAAGCTTGCGCACCCGAACTTGGTGACGGTGTTCGACATTGGTTCCCACGGTACCGTCTATTACCTTGCCGCCGAATACATTCCCGGTGGCACCCTTCGCGAGAAGGTCGATGATGGCCTGCTGGTAGCAGACGCTTTGGACATCGTCTGTGATGTCGCGCGTGGCCTGCAGTTCGCTCACAACATGGGCTTCGTACACCGGGATGTGAAGCCGGGCAACGTGCTTTTCAAAGCGGATGGCACCGCAGTGCTGGCTGACTTCGGTATCGCCAAAGCGATGGACGCCAAGTCTGGTGCCACCATGGCCGGGGCTTCAATTGGCACTCCGGACTATATGAGTCCCGAGCAAGCCCGTGCCGAACAGGTCGATGGGAGATCCGACCTATATAGTCTGGGCGTCATGTTTTTCGAGATGTTGACGGGTGAGCCGCCGTACCGTGCAAGTGATCCGTTTACCGTGGCCTTGATGCACGTCACCCAGCCAGTGCCGATACTCCCGCCAGAACACGCGTGGCTGCAGCCACTGTTGGACGGGCTGATGGCAAAGATCGCCAACAATCGTTTTCCCACAGGGGACGCGTTTGTTGCAGCGGTAGAACAGCTGTTGGCCGCCGCACCGGAGGCGCAAGCCCTCAAGAGCGCCGCACCGGCAAAAAAACGGCCCGTGCGACGAACTGGAACCACTACTCGCACTTCAAAGGTAGCGTCGGAAGGCGTGACCTTGCCGAAGTGGGCTTTGCCCGCAGCGGCCGCAGCGGCTGCTGGCTTAATTTCGTTGATATTGGTGGTCTGGCTACTACGACCCGATGCAGCTCTGCCGGTCGCGCAGCCAGCGGGGGTTGCACCGGTCGACTTGACCACCTTGCCGCCCGAGGCGGTGGTTCCCAGCCCCGTTGACCTTTCCGATGTGGAGTCGCTTTTGGTGCAGGCGGATGCCAATCGCGAGTTCGGAATCAACAAGGAGCCCGGTCGCAAGCTGATCTATCCGCCCGGTGAGTCCGCAGTTGACCTCTACCGGAAGGTGTTGGAGACGGAGCCTGACAACGCGCGTGCGCTTGCAGGGCTGGCGGAAATCGCCGGGTTTTACGAACGATCAGCGCAAATGATGTGTGAGCGCGCGCTGTGGACCAACTGCCGGACGCTGGCCACGGATGGTCTTAAGGCTGAGCCGAACAGCGAGTCGCTCAAGACCTTGCGGGATCGCGCGGATCGCGAGGCGCTTGGCGGCTAATGCGAGTGGCTAGTGTGGCATTGCGCTATGTCTCGAACTTGAGCAGTGAAGATTTGGGTCTTGCGCTGCTGCCTTTGCCCTTCGCTCTCGGGTGCCCATTCGGCTCGCGCCGAGCAACCGAGCCGAACTCGGAAGAACAGCGCGAATGGCGAGCACATGGACTTGCGAGCTTGGTCGCTTCGCTGCCGCGCCTTCGCTTCGCTCGGTCGCTCCGGCCCGAGTCCGGCGAGCAGCGCAGGGCATCGCGCGAGCTTTGACCGCGCGATGCGAGAGTTCGGTGTGTCTTGCCCACCTCTTTTGACAAGCGGTAGCAAGTCAGTCGATGCCAGCGGGGCACTGAAAGCCTTGGCTCCGGCGCTAGCTTTGCGCGCTTGGGGACAGCAAATTGGGCTCGCGCCGCTGACCGTTGAGCATGCCATACCGCCAATGACATACATTCAATCAAGAACGCAACGTAAAACTAGCGACTAGCGGACCGCATATCGCGATGGCAGAGCGAGGTAGCCGTCCGCCATCGACCGCTTGCCCAGGCCTGTACCTGCCTACTAACGTTGCCTGACCAGAACCACGGTAACGTTGTCTGAGCCGCCGCCATCGAGTGCGGCCATAATCAGTTGGTCGACGCACTCCTGCGCACTGAGCTCCTTGCGGCCCAGAAGTTTTGCAATCGCCTCGTCGTCGACTTCTTCAGTGAGGCCGTCACTGCAGAGTAAAAGCTGCATACCTTGTTTCAGTTCTCCGGCGACTGTGTCTACCCGAAGGCTATGAGGGTCAGTGACGCCCAGCGCCTGAGTAACAACATTGCGGTGCGGATGGGTGCGGGCCTGTTCGGCCGTGATTGCACCTTGGTCTATCAGTTCCTGAACGTAAGAGTGATCTTGTGAGATCTGCCGCAATGAGCCGTTCCAAAGATAAACCCTTGAGTCTCCGACCCAGGACATCTCAAAGCGGTCACCGGATGCTTTTACGGCCGCAATCGTAGTGCCCATTGGCAGGGCTTCGGCGCGGCTGCGGGAGTGGCCAATGATTTCTTCGTCGGCCGCGCGAATGGCATCGGACAGCGATTTTCCTGCTTGTACTTCGCGGACGATCGTCTCGCGTGCCAACGCACTGGCAACCTCCCCGAACTCGTGTCCGCCCATACCGTCGGCAACCAGCCACAGGCCGAGTTCGGCGTCACCGTAATACGTATCCTCGTTGTGCTCGCGACGCAGCCCAACGTGACTCAAGTGCCCGAATTCGATCATTGGGAAATCCTTTCCCTCTGAGCGAGCCGGCGCGCGGCTCGCCAATCGTGTGACTGTTGCATCAGATTACCCAAGTTGCTCATCCTCAACGCCCTCTCGTCGAGACCGGTCTCCATCATGCCGTGGCAAGGAAAGCTGCCGCAAGCAAGAGGAGTGCGAATACGCGGTCTGTTCCACCCGCGTGTGTGATCTTTGGTGAAAACTTGCTTCAATGTTCTAAAACTCGACCCGCACACCGAGCGACAAGGTGTCTTGGGATAGCCGCGAAGA
>ENA-ORBV01001142-ORBV01001142.1-microbial-mat-metagenome-genome-assembly--contig:-NODE-1142-length-60023-cov-6.349982_pt1 | contig 60023 bp, 60 predicted proteins | sample MGYA00237777_ERZ505514 | MGnify/ENA primary metagenome ERZ505514 (study PRJEB26160, sample SAMN06269048) | microbial mat metagenome | isolation source: Oligotrophic lake microbial mat | place...
CGCCTGCGGGCGTTGACCCATCCGGCTATAATTCCCGGAAATCCCGCGATCTTCAAGCGCGCCCTGGGCATCCTGCCCGGTCCATGACGGCGACCCCAGAGGAAGGCGCGGATCCAAGCCTCGGATCCTGTCGTATGACCCTATTCATGGCCTACCGGTGTGAGGCCTGGAATTTTTGGCGGGCCTTCGGCCCCAAAGTTAACATCGGTACAACAGGGCTCGGATCAAAAATGAACACGGACCAGGAGCGGCGCGGACCGCCGAACGCCGCGTGAAAATCGTAGCGGTATGGAAACAATTCATGATCAGCGCGCGTTACTTGGCGATGAAAAGCGCATCGTGATGAAAAAAGCATTGCTGGGCCTGGTGTGCGCCTTGTTCTTGTCTGAAGGCGTAGCGATGGCAGCGGAAGAACCAGAATTCGCGGCGGTTTCGATCGAAGGCGACTTCGACATACGCGACTACCCTGCCCTCGTCGTCGCGACGGTCACTGTCAGCGGCAGCCGCGATGAAGCCGCGAACGCCGGCTTTCGATTGCTCGCGGGATATATCTTCGGCGGCAATACCCGTCGCCAAAGAGTCGCGATGACGGCGCCCGTCGTGCAAGAGCGCGCAACCAGTGAGCGCATTCCGATGACTGCGCCGGTAACGCAGACAGCCGCACCCGGCGGCTTCCTGGTTCAGTTCGCGCTACCCAAGGGCGTGACCGTCGCCAGCGCGCCCGAACCACTGGATGCGCGGGTTCAACTGCGGGAGGTGGTGCCCGCGCAGGTCGCCGTCATCCGTTTTTCGGGCTTCTGGTCGGAATCGAACTACGCCGGGAATCTGGCCAAGTTGCAGGCCGCGCTGCGGGCTGCCGACCTTGCCTGGACGGGCGAACCGGTGTACGCGCGCTACAACGCGCCATTCACGCCCTGGTTCATGCGCCGCAACGAGATCTGGCTGTATCTAGCGCAGGCCCGCTGATCCGTCAAGCGCGCCGGGTCGCCAGTCCCAGTACTTTTCATTGGCGCCAAAAATCGGCAGCCGAACCCCCCGTGCGGGGTTCTTTGATGACGGACTGATTGCCGTTGGGGGCCTACGCCTTACCGCTAATTGCTTTTTCGTCAGGCCAGCAGCACCAGGTTCCCATGGTCTTGGGCCGCCTTGATTTCTTTCACGGGCAGTGCGACGGAACTCTGGCCGCGAGCGCCCCAGACGATGTCGATCAAGCACCCGTCGATGCTCTCGACCAGGCAAGGCCCGATCGGAATGTTTTGCTTGCGCCCGTTGCCCGCCCGGTAGGAGACCGGGCCGGTTATGCGTGCGTGGTGTGTCGTGGTGTCCATGGAAAGAGCCCCGAGCATCTCTTCGGCGAGCGGTTCGGTCTGTGCGCTGGCGCACCGTCTGCCGCGCTTCACTCGGCTGTGGCGGCCTTCCCAACCACTTTATCAAGGCAGTGGTCGGTGTAACAACCGCACGTCACCAGACCTGTCGGCACGCCCATGACAGACATCGTCCAGGAGCCGACGGACGCCAGCCTGGACGGCGGGAGGGCGATGCCCACGCTGCCGCTGGATGCGGCCTTGCTGGCACGCACGCAGGCGGTGGCGGCCAGCCTCAACGCCGAAGGGCTGCGTACGGTGGCGGTGGCCGTGCAGACCCTGCCGCCGGATCAGACCACTTACTCGGTGGCCGACGAATCCGGCCTGACCCTGTTCGGTTACATCGCCTTTATCGACCCACCGAAAGAGTCCGCCGCACCAGTGCTGAAGCAACTGACGGCGCACGGCCTCACTGTCAAGGTGCTGACGGGCGACTACGACCTGGCGACGGCGAAGGTCTGTCGCCAGCTGGGTTTGCCCAGGGCGGTCGGTCACTGCATGATGATCTGAAGTCGTAGGTCGAAACGCTGAGCGACGAGGCGCTGGAGGCCGCTGCGCAGGCGCACACCATCTTCGCCCAGCCCACACCCCTGCAAACGGAGCGCATCGTGCGCGCCTTACGCCCCAACGGCCAAGCGTGGGCTTCAAGGGCGATGGCATCAACGACGCCCCAGCCCTGCGCGCGGCCGACATCGGTGTCAATGTGGACAGTTCGGTGGACATCATCCTGCTGGAAGCGAGCCTGCTGGTGCTGGACGACGGCGTGGTGGAAGGCAGCACGACCTTCTGCAACATGCTGAAGTTCAGCCGCACGACCGCCAGCTCCCACTTCGGTAATGTGCTGAGCGCTTGGGTGGCCAGCGCCTTTTTGCCCTTCCTGCCGATGCAACTGCTGCTGCAGAACCTGCTGTGTGACTTCGGGCAAACCGGTATCCCCTTTGACAATGTCGACCCCGAACGGGTGACCAGGCCGCTGAAGTGGAACCCAATCAACATCGCCTGCTTCATGCTTTTTTCGGGCCCATCCGCCCGCTTTTCGACATCATCCACTTCGCCGTGCTGTGATGGGTGTTCGCTTCTGACAGCGTGGCCCGGCAGACGCCGTTCCAGTCTGGCTGTTTCGTCGTTGGCCTGCTCACACAGTCCCTGGTCGTGCACATGGTTCGCACGCCGAAGCTGCCAATCGTGCAAAGCCGTGCCGCGGCGCCGTTGATGGCGATGACCCTGGCCATCATGGCTTTGGGCCTGCGGTTGGGCTTTGGCCCGCTGGCGGGCTACTTCAATCTGCAGGGCATGCCGTCAGCCTGCTACGGCTGGTTGCTCGCCCTACGCATCGGCTACTGTGTGCTGACCACGCTGATGGAGCCCCGTCACATCAGGCGTTTCTGCTCGCAGTAGTCGACAGCGCCAGACCGCACACCGTATAGGGGTCGCTATCAATCTCCAGGACACCTGTCGAGGCAGGCAAATGAAAATGCAAATAGTTTTGTCTTGGGTGCGCTGGCGCACGTTCGGCCAGTGGATTGTTCGTTAATCTGAAAGTCCAAACTTAATCAAAGGAGTGGAGGATCATGAAAACAAACCTTACCGCAGTGGCCGTCGTTATGACCGCAACCGTATTCCTAGCTGGCTGCGCCACCGGGCCTGATCAGCGGGTCGGCACCTCAAACTATCCAGCAACCTACCCGGCCAACACCTCGTCTTACGGGGTGGTGGACTCCATTCAATTGATTCCTGCCGAGCGTACATCCAGCAGCCCGGGCGTAGGGGCAGTTTTGGGAGGCGTCGTCGGGGGAATTCTGGGCAATCAGGTTGGCGGGGGGACGGGTAGGAGCGTCGCTACAGTAGCCGGTGCTGTTGGCGGTGCGGTTGTAGGCAACCAGATCGAACAGAGAAATCGGGGACAGACTGTCGACTCGTACCAGGTTTCGGTACGGCTCAATAGCGGCAACTATCAGACCTTTCAGCGTGACAACATTGCCGACCTGCGGCCCGGCAGTCGCGTACGCATCGACAACGGGCTCCTGTACCCCTACTGAGACGCTCGGAACATTCGCTGTCGGCTGCCTTGGTCTCTGGGGCGCCGACGCGGATTTGAAGTCAGGCTCGTTAACTCACCGATTAAATGTGAGGTTGAGGAGGCGAGCTCTGGTACGACTGTAGTCTTTCAAGCCCAGATTTAACTGGTTAGTCGCAATCCGCAGCGCCGGTTAAATGTACGCGGGCGCTGACGAACTTTCCCATCGCACTGCATGACCGCATAGGCGAGCATTGGTTCTGACGAAAACAGTCCGAGGATCCAAAGCGAAGACGTACCGATTGAACCTGCAGCCAATTTTGCGGGCACACCAAATGGGTAACGGCAAGTCCGAGCTCAAAGCGGTATCGGAGGCATGCCAGCAGAGGACCAATGCGGCGGGCTAATCATGGCACGACCGTACGCGGTTACATACTCCTGGGGGCGTGTTCAATTTGTACCTGGAAAGGCTCAGCGGTGCCACGGCGCCGTACTGACTGGGGTCATTCTTGCGCGACGCGGGATTCCTGCTGGGGACAGAAGCCAGTCCCCCCACGGGTACGGGTTCGTGCTGCCGTCCAACTCTCCCTGGTGCCCACTGTCGATACCGATGAAGCCCGGGCGACGGTCGGGCTTGGGTGCCTTGTGCACGCCGATGTGGACAGCTTTGGTGGGTCGGGTCTGGGTCACGATGACGCGCTCATTTCAACAGCATGCGTTGTTGCGCCAGTTATACCGGTGCGCCACCCAGACTGAGCCCAGGCGAAGAAAACGCGCATCGCCGAACACGTCGGGCTGGCGGCGCAGCACACGATCGGTGGCGGCGCCGCATGGGGTTGCCATGGCCCGGTCCACCTTTAACAATTGGGCCACATCAAGCGTCGTGTAGCGCCGGGTAAAGGTGCGCCCGGGGGCGTTGTAATTTGGCAGCTGGATTTACGCCCAGCAGGTTCGCCGCACAAGCGTCCAGCGTGGCCAGAATGGAGCGTCCCGGGGAGCGCTCATCGGAGTGTGGAACGCCTGTGAACTCGGCGATACACTGGCAGCCCATAAGGACAGCGGGTGATATCTATGCATGTCGGCGTTTTGGAAGATGACGAAGACCAGCAAGCACTCATTTGCCTGTGGCTGACCTCCGCCAAACACACCTGTTCCGTCTTCGGAACGGTTGCCACGATGATCGATGGGGTCAAGGGGCAGCACTTTGATACCCTGTTGCTGGACTGGATGCTGCCCGATGGCAGCGGGGCCGAGGTCCTGCAGTGGGTCCGGCAAAACATGGGCTGGAACATGGCCGTTCTCGTGTTGACTGCCCGTGACGATGAGGCAACGGTGGTGCAGGCGCTGCAATCCGGGGCTGACGATTTTGTGGTCAAGCCACCCAAGCAGCATGAATTGATCGCCAGGTTGGCAGCCGCTGCGCGGCGGGCCAGCCCCGGTGGACTGCCGGTTTTGCGGCTCGGGGCCTTTGAGATTGACATCCCGCGTCACACGCTGTCCATGGACGGTTCCCCCGTCACCCTGACACAAAAGGAATTCGACCTGGCTGTATGCCTGTTCCAGAGCCCAGCCAAATTGCTTTCGCGGGATCACCTTCTCAACAAGGTATGGGGACTCAACGCGGACGTCGATACCCGTACCGTGGACACCCACGTGAGCCGCCTGCGCAAGAAGTTATCCCTGGATGGGACGCGGGGCTGGAAGATGTCGCCGGTCTACGGCTATGGCTACCGTCTGGACAGGATCGATGAGGACGCCAAACCGGTGCGTTAGTTTGTTCTGGGCTCGCTGAAGCGCAGGCGCACCGTGTTGACTCCATCCTCCTGCAGGTAGCGCACCTCATCGGCCACCTCCCGAATGATGCTCAAGCCAAAACCGCCCTCGGGCAGTGAAGCGATGGCATCCTCCGGCAGGTTCGCAAAGTCTGTCCGGGAGATCTCTTCGGGAGGCGAGAAATTGTCACCCAGGTACCTGCACTCGACGGTCAGCCCACCATCGTCAATTTCTCCGATTATTTCCATTGGCGCATCTGGCAGCAGGCCTTGCGCGTGGCGGATCACGTTGGTAACCACTTCGACGACTGCAACCATCACCGGTCCAGCGAGTTCCTCGGGCAGTCCCAGGACCATCGACCGCTCGGCGATGAAGTTGCGCACGGACACCAGAGACTTGAGGTTGATCGGGGTTTGAAGTCGAACTACATCGCGATTCGGTGCCTGCCTTGTCAACAGCACCAGCGTCAAGTCGTCGGTCAACGTGATATCGCGCGTCAGCAAATTCCTGCGCAAGGTATGCAGGGCCATGCTGGGTGTCTGGTGGATCCCGATTTGCTTTTGGATGCACGCGTTGACCAACTCGCGTCCCAGACGCTGGCCTTGAAGGGTCAGCGCATCGGTGGCGCCGTCCGAGGTCAGAAACAGGGAGTCAGTGGCGCCAAAGTGGCATTCGCTTTGCTCAAACTCTTCCGTCAGAAGCACACCCATGGGCGGATGCTGGTTTTCCAGCGAGTGTGCGGGGCCGGTGGCGCTGAGCACCAAGGCCTCCTCGTGACCGCAGCCCACCCAGGTCACCGTGTTTTTCGCCAGATCGATACGGATGTAGACCAAAGTCACAAATGCATCGAGCGCTTGAAGTTGGGGCCCCATCACCCGGCTGACGTGCGACACGATGCTTTTGGGTTGCGGTGGCCCCGACTCCCGGTCTGCCTCCAGCAGCAACGCAACCATGGATTGGTTGAACTGCAACTTTGTGGCCGCACCCAACAAGGCCGCTGGCACGCCCTTTCCCATCACGTCCCCGGCGAGCAGGTCGATGGCGTCTGTGCCCACTCGGATCAAGGCAATGAAATCACCATCGATCCCCTTGGACGCGTGGTTGAAGCTGGCCAGCCAGAGTCCCGCAGCAAGGTCCACGTCCGTGCTGACCAGCATGTTCTGCTGAATCTGGCTTCCAATTTCCAACTCGCGGAGCTGAGCTGCGGCGAGTTCCTGATTCTTCACGCCCAGGTCCCGCGCCAGGCTTTCAGATTTGAGCAATAGATTCGTGCGCTCTGCCTCGTCGTTCTTGGTAGCCGAAATGTCGCGAATCGTCACGATGAAATACGATGTATTGGCAACCTGCACACCCGCGACACTGATTTCCATGGGGAATTGGCTGCCGTCAGATCTTTGACCGGCCGTTTCACGTCGACGATTGATGATGCCGCTCTTTCCCGTCTTCATGAAGTGTTGAACTCCGCGCCGATGGTCTTCTCGCAACTCGGGTGGGATGATCAGGTCGGCTATGGTCTGGCCCAGGACATCGCTTTCCTTGTGGCCAAAGATCTGTTCGGCAGCCGTGTTGAAGGTGATCACCGCGTCATGGGCATCGACGATGATGATGGCGTCGAGCGCGCTGGATTGAATGGCCTGGTAAAGCGCCTTGCTTTGGGTCGACAAAGCCAGTGCGTCCTCCAGTTCCCGTTGGCTCTGATTTTGCAGGCGGATGTTGCGCCGGGCGTAGAAAGTGAAGGAAAAGATCAGAGCCACGATGGCGGCGCACGACCCCCCCATCAGTGCGACGATGGGCCAAAGGTCCTGAAGCACAAGGTTTCGCGGCCGTTGCGCCACGACGATCAATGGCACATCACGCACCGATCGAAATGCCACCAGCGCCTGCTCAAGAAGGACCCCGCGTCCCTGGTAGTGACCGTTTTCAAGTTGCGGCAAGAAGTCACTGAAGATGGGCAAGTCCTGGAGCCGTTGTGCGGACGGAACGTCGACGTCGCTGGTTCCGGTCAAGAACGCGCCCGCATAACTTAACATGGCGACCTGCATGCCGCTGTCGCTCACGAGCAGGTTGAACTGATTGGAAAAATGGTCCAGATTGATCAGTGTCACCAGATAGACGGCTTCACCGCCTGCAAGCACATGCGAACGCAGCATCGGCAACACCGGTGGCAGGCGGCTGTCGGGACCCATCGGTTTCAGGTCGGCAATGTCGCGGCCACTCAACAAAGGTCCCAATTGGGCTGGCTGGCCTGGCAGCGGCAACTTTCCCCATGCCGACACATCTGCCCGCATACCTACGCTCTGCGGGTTGCTGCTCGAAATGACCGTGCCAGCACGGTCCACGATGGACGTACTGCGCATCCACGGGTTGGCATGGCTGGCGGTGCCAAATATCTGTTCCCGGTTGCGCTGTACGGACGATGATGTGGGATTGATATCCGTGGAGTCCAGGCGTTCTGCCAGGGAATCAAGGTCAGCACGGACATAAGCCATGGCGATCGAGGTGCGCTGCTCCAACGCGCGGGACACCAGCTCAAGACGGGACTCGGTGGAAGAGAAAAGCCCGTTTTTCTCCTTGTGGATGATCAGCCCGAATGCGCTGATAACCACTGCGCACAGCAATCCCGAGAAACGCAAAAGTGGACGGGCGTTTATCCTGCTGGTCGGTGAATCATCCTGTGACTGCTGCATGCCAGGTCCCGGGGCTGCCTATTTGAGCAGCACGATCTCGCTCAGTCCGGCGCGCCGGGCGGCCGCCTCGAGACGACCATCCTTCTTGATGGCGGCAACGAAGGTGTCTATGCGTTTGAGCCACTCGCCGTCTCCGGGTTTGACCGCGTAGGCATAAGGCAGCGGGCTGAAGGGCTTCGGGGGGGCCACCAGTCGCGCCCAGTCTGCATTTTCCAGAAGGCGTTTGCTGTAGGGGTAATCCGTCATGAAGACGTCCACCCTTCCGGACTCCAGTTCCTGCTCACGCAGTTGGGGTGGTTTGACCACGACCATCTTCGCCTTCTTGAGTGTCTCGGCCATCACGGGCTCCATGAAAGTGCCTGCCTGCACCGCGACCAGCACTCCCGGCTGGTCGATGTCGTCCCAAGCGCGGATCAGGCGACTGCTGCGGGTCGTCACAGCATAAATGCCGCTTTGCATATACGGTTGCGAGAATGCCACGACCTGCTTGCGCTGCGCCGTGACGCCGACGCCGAACATGGCGACATCACATCGGTCGGCATTCAGGTCATCGACAAACTTCACGAACGATGAATCTACATATTCGAGCTTGAGCCCCAGGTCCTGCGCTAGCGCGGCAGACAGCTCGATGTCGATGCCAGTCAGACGCTGGTCGCGCGGATTGCGCAGGCTGATGCTGTAGTAGTCGGGCCAGATGCAGACCTTCACCACGCCGCGCTGGGTCACGCGGTCGGAGACGGGTCCCGCGATGGCGACTGCGCACCACACGGATAGAACGAAGGACAGACTGGCGACACGCAGTGCGGCGGGCAGGGCGAGGGTAGTGAGGTTCATGGAAGGTGATTGCACTGCAGGAACACCGATCGATTATGGCGAGATTGTGAACAGTGCCAGTTCACAGTTTCAACACAACCCGGGCTACCCTGCTCCCTAGACTGCATCCCGACGCAACCACAAAAACTGGACATTCAACACCATGAAGATGACCGTTCTTTGCGCGGGCCTGGGATCCCTGCACGCCGGCTGGGCAGCTATCGACGAACTGGCCCTGATTCTGTCGCGCTGCTTCCAGGCCGAAATGCTGGCGCCCAAAGTGCTTGCGCCGTCGTGGATGCGCCGCGTCACGGAGCGCAAGAAGTTGCGGTTCGAGACCGTCGCATCCCGCGGCGGCGATGTGCTGTTTGTAGTGGCGCGAGGACCGGAGGATCTGGCCGTCATCCGATCCATCCAGGACGTGCGCTCCAGGTTTGCGCAGATCCATGCGTTTGTGACCGATTCCTACTTTCAGGGCGGGTTCGTCGCCGAAACCGCGGACTACGACAGCATCACCGTGACCGCCCATGAGGACATGGCCTACCCGGCACAGAAGTTTGGCATCACGGTGCACCAGCTCTATCAGGGGACCGATTGCCTGCAATGGGCGCCGCGCGCCGAGCTCCGGCGCGAGATCGACATCATGGCCTTTGGCCGCACACCGGCGAGCTACCAGGCCGCGCTGACGCAGCGTTTTCACAGCATGGACTCGCCCTACCTGTATCTGCACTCCCCACTGGGCAATCTGGCAGGACCCACGGTTCAGCGGGAACGCGCCATGTTGTTCAAGCTATTGCACCGCAGCCGCATTTCGCTGGCATTCCATTTGATGGTGGAGCCACACGGCAACCGGCCACGCTCGATGATGGTCACCAGCCGCTGGCTGGAGTCTCTGCTCTCTGGCTGCATCGTGGCCGGCCGTCGCCCGCTGTCGCGTATGGCGGATGAAATGCTGGACTGGACCGGTGCCACGATCGAGTTGCCACAGGCGCCGCAGGATGGAGTGCATGCCCTGCTATCCCTGCTCGCCGATAACGATGCCTGGGCCGGCCAGCGGCGGGCGAATATCCACCACACGATGCGCAGGCATGACTGGCGCGAACGCATTGGCAGCCTATGTGCCCTGCACGGATGGGAGACGCCCGCGATCCTGCAACACGAACGGGAGCAGTTGGCCGAGCTTGCCGAAACCTGGCGCAGCTGAAGCCGCAGCGCACTGCACCGGCCTGAACCGCTTCCATGTCGTATATCGTTTTCCTGTCCGTCCTGGTGCCGCTGCTGGTGGTGCGCCGCCATGGGTTGGAGAGAGCCTTCTTGTGGGCCTGGATACCCATCTTCCTGATCATGCCCACAGTGTTCACGGCACACATTCCGATGCTGCCCCTGCGCACATTCATGCAGGCCTGGATCGTGCCCCTGCTGTTTGTGTTGCTGCGCGACAAATGGGCGCAGATGAAGTTCGGGCGCATGGAAACACTGCTTCTGGCTTATGTGCTGGTGCGGGTGAGTTGCGACTTGATGGCGCGCGGCTACTCCGATGGTCAAAACTACGCCGCCTACATGCTGGTGTCGCTGATCGGCCCCTACCTGATCGGGCGCTACGTGATCAACCGGCGTGAAATGGACCTGGCCACGGCACGCATGTTTGTGCTGATGTTTTTGCTCTTCTTCCCGATGTTTTTGTACGAGCTGAAATTTTGGGTCAGTCCCGTCTACAAGATTTTTTCGCCACTGTTTCCCGATGCGTTCAGTGGTCTCTCAGTGCGCTGGGGGCTGGCTCGAACCGCGGGCACGTTTGAGCACCCGATTCTGGCCGCCATCATGGTCATCGCGGTGTACCGCCTGCATCGCTGGCTGTGCTGGGTGGGTGCATGGGAACCACCACAAACCGGCTGGCTGGGCAGGATCGAGCGGTCGATGCGCCGAGTCCCTTTTTCCTTCAAGGCCCAGATCTCCATCGCCTTGGTCATCATGATCTTGCTTACCATGTCACGCGGCCCCTGGATCGGCGCGCTGGCGGCTGCGGCGCTGGTCGCCGTTGGCAATGCCAGGAGCCGCAAGACGTGGCTGCTGATTGTTGGGCTGGTCTTTATTGTGGGCGCCGTGGCAGGCAAGTTGGCTCTGGACGCTTACATCACCCCGGCGCAGGGAGAAATCCTGAGCGACGAAGCACAGACCATGCTCTACCGCTCGGTCATGATCGACCAGTACAAAGCCTTTCTGATGGAGAAATTGTGGACCGGTTGGGGTCTGACCACGGTGCCGAAGATCCGGGGCATGGAGTCGGTGGACAACGCCTTCTTCCTCATGGCGCTGCAGCACGGACTGATTGCGCCCACGATTCTGGTGCTGATATTTGCCTACGCCATTATTTCGCAGATCAAGTTTGCGCTGAAGGCGCCGGCCGGCGAGTCTCCCATTGGTTTTACCTTTGCCGGGATCTACCTGATGTGCTTCATTGCATTCTCTACGGTGTACATGGGGGCACAAACCGAAACCATGATCTTCCTGATGCTCGGCTGGGGCGAGAGCATCAAGCGGCGCAACACAAGGGCAGGGGTGCGCAACCTGGGGGCCAGCGTGCCACCTACCGACGCGCTGCAGGCCGTTCAGGCACCGCCCGCGCACCCTGACACCGGACACCCCTTCAAGCGGGTGATGGTCTGAACTTGATACAACAGCTTTTTCTGGTCTGGACCGAACACCGTGCCAGCGCCCCGGGGCGCGCGCGTCCTTGGCCGACGCAATTCACAGTCCTGTAACCATGTGCAAGCCAGGCGCGCTGACACTTGCGGCCATGAAAAAGCGTTGCACATCCCTGGGTTTCACGGCGGTGTATAGGTACTGGGCGGGAGGGCTGCTGATCGTCTTGCAACTGGCCGTGCTGGGGTGCGCGTCCAACGCCCCCGCACCGCCATCGCCAGAGTTCAAACCGATCCCGAAGGGCGCTGTGGCCGCGCTGATGTCGAAAGAGGATCTGGCCTTGCTGGAGGAGTCCGTCAACCCGGTCTATCGCATCGGTAGCGGCGACGTGGTGCGTGTTGAGGTCTTTGGGCGTCCCGAGGTCAGTGGCAAGCACATCGTGGGGCCGGACGGAGCGATCACCGTACCTATCGCTGGCGACATTGTGCTGGGCGAACGCACCCGCGAGGAAGCCAGGAACCTCATCGCCCAGCGCTTGCAGAACTATTACACGCAGCCCACAGTCAGCCTGATCGTGGACGAGTACACGTCCAACCAGGTGACGGTTCTGGGCCGCGTGGAGCGCGCCGGAACCCAAAAGTTTGCGCAGGCGCCCACGCTGGCGGAAGTGCTGGCGGGTGCGGGCGCGATGCCCATTCTGGACAAGCAGGCCACACTGACGCGCTGCGCCATCTTGCGCGGACGCGAAAAGCTGATCTGGGTGGATCTGAAGTCCCTGCTAAATGGAGACCCGGCCTACAACCTGCGCATGAAAAGGGGTGACATTGTCTTTATCCCGGACTCATCCGACACATCGGTCTACGTACTGGGCCAGGTCGGCAAACCCGGATCCTACCGGCTGACACCCAGGATGACGGTGCTCGACGCCATTGCGCAGGCCGGCGGCCCCACCGAAGATGGCAAGCCGGAGCAGATCGGTTTGTACCGGGCTGGCAGCAACACCACCGAGATGATTGCGTTCACCGAGTTGATCAACCCGGCGCGGGTCTTGAACTACGCCCTGGAAGATGGTGACGTGATCTTTCTGCCGCGCAGCGGTCTGGCTGAGTTTGGATATTTCATGCGCCAGCTTTCACCCGGCCTGGCGGTGCTCAATTTCGGTGTCTCCCTCAAATCCCTGGGGAAATGATGTCGGCACACAAGCACCTTCATATCTCGGTGGTGGTCATCGGCCGCAACGAAGGCGAGCGCCTGGGCGCCTGCCTGCATTCGGTCCGGCGCGCCGACTGGACGGGTCTGAGTCACGACGTGTGGTACGTGGACTCATGCTCCACGGACGCTAGCGTGAAGATCGCAACCGAAGCCGGAGCCCATGTGCTGGTGCTGCAGGACGCCTCACCCTGCGCCGCCAAGGCGCGCAACCTGGGCTGGAAGGCGGCGCCGGGCGAGCTGATTTTGTTTTTGGACGGCGACACCCAGTTGGCATCCGGCTTTGTGTTGCAGGCAGTGGCGGCATTCCAGGACCAACGGCTCTGCGCTGTGTGGGGCCATCTCCGTGAGTCGGATCCCCGGCAGTCTGTCTATACCGCGGTGCTCGATCTGGACTGGATTTACCCGCCAGGCCGCAGCCTTTTCTTTGGTGGCGATGTGCTGGTGCGCCGCTGTGCGATGGCACAGGTGGACGGCTTCGACCCAAGCCTTAATGCCGGTGAAGAGCCAGAGATGTGCGCACGCTTGCGCGCCAAGGGTTGGGAGATTGAGCACCTCGACGTTCCGATGGCCCGACACGACCTCGCCGTGCGCACGCTGCGCGCCTACTGGTTGCGCTGCTACCGCTCCGGCATTGCCTATGCCGAGGTGGCCCGGCGCATGCAGATCATGGGGGACGCCCTGTGGCAAAAGGAGTCTTCGCGCGATTTCTGGCATGGGGTGTTGTGCGCGGTTTATCCCCCGTTGGTGCTGGCGGCGCTGGCACTGCAGCCCACAATCGGCATGGCTTTGGTCGCCGCAGCAGTGGCCGCACTGGCACGCACCGCCTGGCGCAGCCGCGCCAAGGCCCCTGGCCAATGGCTGCTCTGCCTGCAATACGCGCTTCACTCGCACCTGCAGAAGCTGCCGGCGTTGGCGGGCCAGCTGGCCTGGAAAAAGGCCCATGCCCGCGCGCACCAACTGGCGCTGGTGGAATACAAGCAATGAGCATGCTCAAAGCTGCACTGGCAACCATCTTGCTGCCCGTCGCCTGGGTCGTACGCGTGGTCGGTTTGCGCGTGCAACAACTGTGGAATTTTTCCCGTTTGCAAGAGGCCCTGGGAGGGCGCCTGCACAGCACCAACGTGGTCCTGGGACCGGTCACGCTGGAGGGCACCCGCCAGATCCGGTTCGGCCGCCATGCGCGGATCTACCCCAACGTCTACCTGGAAACGCAAGGCGCAGGCCGTATCGACATTGGCGACAACGTGGTCCTGTCCAGCGGCGTACACATCGTGGCGTTCGCACACGTGCACATTGGCGACGGCACCCTGCTCGGTGAGTACACCAGCGTGCGTGATGCCGACCACCGCCGGAGCACCGCTTCCATGCGTGACAGCGGCTTTGACATCGCTCCCGTCCACGTTGACCGCAACGTCTGGATCGGCCGCGGCGTGACCGTACTCAAGGGCGTGTCCATCGGGTGCAACAGCGTGATCGGTGCCAATGCGGTACTCACGCGGTCGGTACCCGAGAACTCCCGCGCCGTGGGTGTTCCCGCACGCGCGCAGCTGCTAACGCTGCCGTAGCCGCTGCCGCTGCCGCTGCCGCAATTGAATTGAATTGAATTGAAACTAAAGAACCATGACTGCTCCCTCCGTACCGCTGGCCTATCTGGTGAGCCGTTATCCTGCGGTTTCGCATACCTTCATCTTGCGCGAGGTTGCCCAGCTGCGCGCGTTGGGCCATGTGATTCATACCGCCTCCATCAACCCGCCCGACCGAGCGCTGGAGCGCATGGACGATGCCGAACGGGAACAGTCGCTCGCCACTTACTGTGTCAAGGCCGACACTGCAGTTGGCTCGCTGCGCGCACTTGCCTACTGGGCGACCAGGGCACCGCTGCGCTTGCTGCGGACGCTGCGTCTGGGGGTGCAGCTCGGCCACGGTGCCAAGGGGCTGGCCTACGCCTTTGAAGCCGCCATGGTGGCCAGATGGATGGCCGACAAGAAGCTGGCGCACCTGCATGTGCATTTCGGCAACGCCGGCGCCACGGTGGGAGTTTTGGCCAAGGCGCTGAACCAGTGCCACCTGTCCTACACCATTCACGGGCCGGACGAGTTCGATGATGTGCCCGGCCAGCAGCTGAGCCAAAAGATGGCCGCGGCGGATGTGGTGGTGTGTATCAGCCAGTTTGCCCGCAGCCAGCTCATGCGCATCAGCGCACCGGCCGACTGGCCCAAATTCCAGGTCTGCCGCCTGGGTGTTGACCCCACGCAGTTCACGCCGGATGTTCCCTGCGATCCCCGAGACGGCGTGAACCTGCTGTGTGTCGGCCGTCTGACGCCTGCCAAGTGCCAGGTGCTGCTTGTGCAGGCCTGTGCCCGGCTGCGTGATGCAGGGGTTGCCTTCACCTTGACGATGGTGGGTGAGGGGCCCGACCGTGGGCGGGTGGAGTCGGCCATTGCCCGGCACGGTTTGCAGGACCTGGCCAAGCTCACCGGGGCTTTGACGCAGCAAGGCGTGCGGCAGGCCTTTTCGCAGGCCGATATCTTTGTGCTGCCCAGCTTGGCCGAAGGCATACCGGTGGTATTGATGGAGGCCATGTGCAGCCTTGTGCCGTGTGTCTCGACTCCGGTCAATGGCATCCCCGAACTGATTGAGCACGATTGCGACGGCCTGCTGGCCACCCCCGGCGACATCGACAGCCTGGTGGCGCAATTGCAGCGTCTGTGCGCCAGCCCGGAGGACCGGGCACGCCTGGCGCGCGCGGCCAGCGAGAAGGTCAGGCAGCGCTTTGACCTGGGCCGAAATGTGCGCCAGCTGAGCCAGATATTTTCAACATTCCCCCGTGCGCCGGTGCGCATGGCCTGAACCTTCAAACGTGTGGACCCCATGGATTTGTCAATACTGATCGTCACCTACAACTCGGCTGGCCTCATCGGCAAACTGCTGGACCAGCTGCAAGACGAGATCTGGAACCAGGGGCAACTGCTCCCGGTGGAGGTAGTGCTGGTCGATAACGATTCCCGTGACGGCACTGCCGAATTGGTCGGGCGCAACTATCCATGGGTGCGTTTGCTGGCGAGTACCGTCAACCTGGGGTTTGCCGCAGGCAACAACCTCGCGGCCCACAACGCCCATGGCCGCTACCTGCTGCTGCTCAACCCCGATGCGCTTCCAGCGCGTGGTGCGTTGCAACGTGGTATCGCATTGATGGATGCACACCCGCACGTCGGCATGGGAGGTGGCGAGTTGCTCGACCCAGCCGGTGTGCCCCAGCCGTCCGCACGCATGTTCCCCAGGCTGCGCGATGAGTTGTTCACGTTGTCCGGCCTGGCGGCGCGTTATCCGCGCAATCGATGGCTGTCGCGCCTGGACCGGCGCTGGGCGGACCATGAGTCCGATGCACAAGTCGACTGGATTCCCGGCGCCTTTGTGTTTCTTCGATCCAGCGTGTTCCAGGAGCTGGGAGGCTTCGACGAGCGCTTTTTCATGTACTACGAAGAGGTTGATCTTTGCCGTCGCTTGCACGCCTTGGGGCGTTCGGTTCAATACTGGCCAGAGCTCAAGGCCATGCACATTGGCGGCGCGTCAGCCAAGACCGTTGCGAACGCCCGTGTCTCGCGTGCGGGCGCGCAACTCGAAAGCTGGCGCATGCGCAGTGCCTTGCTGTATTACCGCAAGCACCACGGTGCGGTGGGCGCCGCCGGTCTGTACCTGATCGAGTGGGGCTGGAACCGCTTGCGCCAATTGCGCTCCAGCCTGCGTGGTCAGCAGGAAAGGGCTTTGGACCTTGCGCAACATTGCCTGCAAATGCGCCAGGCCTGGCAGGCCACGCGGTCCGGCCGCAGCAGCCCGGCGCGGCCATGGTGAGCGCGGTTGCCGCGCTGTGCCCGCCGGAGCTGGCGAAGCGTTTGCGGCCAGCGCTCGGGTGGCTGCTGGGCAGCAACCTGGCGTCGCAGGCCATGCGGCTGGGCAGCAGTCTGGTACTGACACGCCTGCTGCTGCCGGAAGCCTTTGGTCTGGTAGCAGCGGTGCAAACCTTGTATTTCGCATTGGTAATGTTCTCGGACCTGGGTGTGTGGCAAAGTGTGGTCACCAGCCCGCGCGGCAATGCCCCCCAGTTTCTGGGTACCGCCATGAGCGTGCAACTGGCGCGCGGCGCATTGCTGGCGCTGGTGGTGTTGACCGTGGCAGCCGGTCTGCAATGGTGCGCGGTCTACGCCCCGTTCGCGCCTGAAACGGTATATGCCGACGCTCGCCTTCCCTGGATGGTGGCGGTATTTGCGTTGTGTGCACTCTTGCAGGGTGCTGAATCGATGCACCTGGCCAGCGCGCAGCGGGAGTTGCGCGCCGGGCTGCTGGCCCGGGTGGAGCTGCTGTCGCAGTTGGCGGGTATGCTGGTCACCGTGGCCCTGGCGCTGCTGACGCGCTCGGTCTGGAGCCTGGTGGTGGGCACGGTGACGGCAACGCTGGCTAGAACCGCCTTGAGCCACAGTTTGCTGTCAGGGCCGGCTTACCGCATCTGCTGGGACAAAGGCTGTGCCGGCGAACTGGTGCACTTTGGCAAGTGGATTTTCCTTTCCTCCATCATTGGTTTTGCGGCGTCGAGTGGCGAAAAATTGATCCTCGGTGGCATCTTGCCGGCAGCGACCTTTGGCACCTTTTCGATTGCGGCGCTGCTGCTGGCGGCCATCAGTGGCCTGGTGGGCAACCTGAATGCCCATCTGGTGTTCCCCGGCCTCAGTGAAGCCTTGCGCTCCAGTGACGCGGTGGCGCTGCGGGTCTACACCCGCATGCAGCAGTCAGCGGACGCCATTCTGGGCGTGATTGCCGGCGGAACATTTGTAGCCGGTGGCTGGGTAGTGCATCTACTTTATGACACGCGTTATGCCGGCGCGGCCTGGATGTTGCAGTTGCTTGGCTTGGGGCTGATGGCGATTCGCTACCAGGTGTTGGAGCAAATGATGTTTGCCCGGGGCAAGCCAGCGTGGGTGACGCTGAGCAATGCTTTGCGGGCGACCAGCCTGGTGATTTTTGTACCTCTGGGCTATGCGTGGGCGGGTGAGCGCGGCGCGGTGATTGCCGTGGTGGCGAGTCAATTTGTCGGCTGGCCCGTATCCATCGCCTTCAAAATGCGCTCGCATTGGATGCGCTGGCAGTCTGAAGTCGTATGGCCTGTTTCCCTGGCCGCCGGCATGGCGGCTGGTTGGGCGGTGGATCAATTGTTGTCGAACTGGAGTGCTACCCGTGCGTTTCACCTTCTTGTTACCCTCTGATGACCTGACCGGCGGTAACCGCGTGGTTGCCACTTATGCCAAGAATCTGATCGCGCGCGGTCATCAGGTGACAGTCGTGTGCAATGCACCGGATCGTATTTCGCTGCGCGAGCAGTTGCGGGCTCTAGGCGTTGGCCAGTGGCGTGCGTTGCGTGATCGTATGCAGCTCAAGCCTGGTCACGTTGCTTTGTCCGGCGTTCCGCTCAAGGTGCTGGAGCGTGCGCGGCCATTCACCGCCGACGACCTCCCCGATGCCGACGTGCTGATAGCGACTTGGTGGGAAACCGCCGTATGGATGCATTCGATGCCGCCAAGCAAGGGCCGCAAGGTGCATCTGATTCAAGATTACGAAGTGTGGACCGGCGGCGACATACGCTCGGCCGTCCATGCGGCATTGCGACTCCCTAACCACAAGATTGTGATCTCCAACGAACTCAAGCGCACACTTGAGACAGAGGTCGGTGATATTGCCGTCACTGTCGTACCCAATGCTGTCGATCTGCTGCAGTTCGATGCCCCATCGCGCGACCGCGCAGAGGCGCCTACGGTGGGCTTCATGTACGGAAAAACACCGAGGAAGGCGGCTGATCTCTATGCGCACGCCTGCGAGCTGGCACGGCTGCAGTTGCCCAATTTTCAGGTGCTGGCCTTCGGTGCTGATCTCCCTACGAACAAGCTGCCGCTACCGACCGGTACCGAATTTTTCCTCCGCCCGCCCCAGACAGAACTAGCATCGATCTATGCGCGCTGCGATGCCTGGCTGTTCGGCTCTCGAATTGACAGCTTCGGCCTGCCGATCCTGGAGGCCATGGCGTGTCGCACCCCGGTGATTGCGGTTCCCGTTGGAGCCGCGACCGATTTGATCGCAGGTGGTGGCGGTGTGCTAGTACCCAGGGAGTCGCCGCAGGCCATGGCCGATGCCATCGTCCGGCTTTGCACCCAGGCGGCGCAGGACTGGAAGCAGATGTCTGACTGCGCACATGCCACGGCACACGGGTACTCGTGGAAAGATGCGACGCAAAAGCTGCTGGGCGTGGTTCAGGTTGCTTGAACGGTGCGTGCCCGTAAAGATCACATTGCAGGAATTGGCCATGTTGGGCCAAAAACTGAGTACTTGTCTTACTTCAATGGCTCGCTGGGGCGTTTGCCGCAGCGCTAAACCAGATTAGCGCTTCATTGCCGCAAACGCCCCATGGCAAACGGTGGCCGGTAGCAATGGTGCAGCGAGTGCTCCAGCCCTGCAAGCAATCGTGCTTGTCAATGTGCGTACCGGTAATCCCACTGGCTATCGGAGTTTTCAACAGCCATTCCCAAGACAGTCTTGACGGCCCTGACAAACGGGTGAATTTGAAAAGGCTTCGTCACGTAGCCGTCGGCGCCGCAGTGAAGTCCCCTCAATACCGATTCACGTGTCGCCGATGCTGTCATCATGACCACGGGTATCGCCTTTAGTGCGGGGTGTCTACGCATTGCGCTCAGGACATCAAAGCCATTGATGTCGGTTAGGCAAACGTCAAGCAAGACGAGGTCGGGCGATGGGCGGGTGAATAAAGCGGGAAGAATCTTCTTCCGGTTTGGCAGATCGCGTTTCAAATTTTTCGAGTGTCATGTATAGATGAAGCAAGTTGCATACATCTGGATCGTCATCTATGACGAGCAGGGAAAGCTTGCGACCTTCAAGGGGGGGGTGTTGCCAGTGTGGCCGCCGGGCCAAGTTTACGCAGTACCCTTGCCGCCGGAGAATCTGTGCTTTGCGATTCGCATTTTTAAGGTTATGCGCAATCGGGGCAGCCGGCTCAGCGTGCTGCGAGTTCCGTGAAAAAAAATCACCGGGGTCTACAGTATTGTCATCAGAATGCAGAAGGGGAACTGCAAGGTTTCGATGAATGGCTTCAGCCAGGATGGTCAACAGTCCACTGGGGGCGGAGTGGCTGCTTTGAAGAAGGAATTCGGAAACCGACGTTTGTCCGTCGATCAAAATCAGCGCCTCAAGAAGGGCAGTCTCCAGTATGGTGCCGGTCTCGCGCAGTTCTCGTTCGCCCAGCGCTGTCAGTGTCAAAACTGTGTTTCCGTCAAGTACGGCATGCGTGCGAGAAAGGGGTTCTGTGTATTCGATGGACATGTTGCTCTGCGTTAACGTTCGCCTGGTTTACGCCCGTACACGAATTACAGTGGTATTGCGTGCCTCGATTGTTACGGGAAAGTGAACTCTGCTAAACGTCGCTGCGCCAGCGCTTCCACATGTAACCAAACAGATCGCGACACAGTCAGCCGGGAACGCCAATGCCCAAAACTGTAGCCATGGGCCTCGATATAAACCCGCATCTTCAGCCCGCTGGCCCGCCAGGCGTCGCGTTGGCGCAGGTTGCCCTCGATGCGCGGGCGATCTCGTTCCGGCATTTACTTCTCCTTGGTAAAAGCTACCCAGGGTGGAGACTTCAAAACGGTCGCACAAGCTTGGTTGCCATGGGAGGTTTCCAGCTTGCCGTGGCCAGGTGCGCTCAGTTGCCACCAACGCGCCCAGTGCAGCCGCAGCAATTGAAGTTGCAGGCCGATAGCGGGTTTGGTCATGAAGCTCTGGAATTTCCTGCCGGTGAGGTTCTCGACGACGCGCGCCCGCGTGTCGCTGCCACTGCTTTCCATGGTGAGTTTGTTCACGATCAGACCCACTGCTTCGGGGCCCATTTTTTCCAGTTGCATGCGAGCGCGGGCCACCTCGGCTTTGGTCACTGCCTCGGCCTCGACGACCAGGAAGACCTGCCCGATGGCGTCGATCAGCAGTTCGGCGTCGGCGCTCGGAAGGATCGGCGGGATGTCGATCAAGATCAGCTCGTAGCGCGTGAGCCACTGGTCGATAGCGGCGCGCAAGACATCCAGGCGCTGGATTCCCGTGGCGCGAGCTTGTCCGAATGGAACGAACGCAAGCTGGTCATTCTGGCCGGATCGTTGCGCATGGATGACGTCCTCTGCCGTGGCAAGGCCTGAAAGCAACTCGGTCAGGCCGACCCTCTCGTCATGCAATGGCGACGCATGTGCCATCGAATTCGCATCGACCACCAGCACCCGGGTACCCAGTTCCTGCAGCGTATGGGCAACGCCCAGAATCAGTTGCGCACTCTGGCCATCCGCCTTGACCGAGGAAAAGGCAAAAACTCCGCCTGTGCCCCTGGACCGGTTGCGATTGAGTGTGGAGGCAAAACGGCGCAGCTGATCGCGCGCAACTACGCGCGACGGCACGTCATGGCGATCAACCATCCAGGCCGCCGAAGCAATCCCCATGGCCCTTTCGGCATCCCCCACGGTCAGGATCCGGGCGTCCAGAAAATCGATGAGCACCGGCAGTGCCAGCCCCAGCGCTGCGGCGGCCAGCAGCAGGGCCAGCAGCATCTTGGTCTTGCCGGGGCCGTGCGGGGTTTCGGCGGGCAGGGCTGGCGTGATCAGGCGCACAAATCCAAGGGCATTGCTCTCGGTTTGCAGGTAGTTGACCCGGTTGCGCAGGTCGGTGAGCTCCTGCTCCCGTTTCTTGATTTCTCCCGTGGTGCGCATGGCTTCGCGGAAATTGCCGGCAAATGTGCTGGCCTGGCCCTGGAGACCGCGCACCCGTTGCTCCAGATTCCGTTCCACCTGCTGGGTCTGCTGCAGGGATGCCACGAGACGCAGGCGAACATTCGATTGCGCGCTCTGCTCAAAGGCGCCTTCACTCGCCTGCAGGCGCCGGTTTATTTCCGCGTCTTCCGCCACTGCGGGACTTTTAGCGGGGTGGTTGTCGTGCAAGCCCGACACGGTGCGCTTGAGTTCCTGGCTGCGTTTGATGACCTCGTTGCGCATCGCCTGCAAGCCGTCGTCCTGCAGTCGCATCTCCAGCACAGAGCGCCCGGAAGACGCCGGGATTTCCTTCTGCGCGGAAAAGGCGTCCAGAGTGGCCTGGGCCTGGACTCGTTCGATTGACGCTGTTGTCGATTTCTCGCGCGCCTGGGCCAGGATGGCGTCAAACGGATTGACCGTGTTTTCACCAAAGGTCGTGAGCCCGAGAACGCCGGCGAGCACGGTGCGCTCTCCTTCGAGTTGGCTGATTTCCGAGCGCGCCAGCGTGACGCGTTCTGCCAGCACGCGGCTGCGGGCATCGGAGCCATAGATCTGTTCACTCCGGGTGGTTTCCAGGAACGCGTTGACGACCGCGTTGACGATCGCATGCAGGTGTGTCTTGTCGTCGGACTGCAGGCCGACGCGCACCATGTAAGTGTCCGCCACCGGGTAGATGGCCAAGGTGCGCTGCAGGCGCTCGATACACTTGCGCTCGTTCTCGGACGGCAGTTTTGCATCGACTCCTTGTTCCGCGAGGACCTTCAGGGCGCGTTCCAGCACGTCGTAGCGCAACAGCGAGCGCGACAGGTGGTTGACGAACTCGCGGTACTGCGAGTTGGATTGCAGCTCCAGTTCCTTGTCGGCGGACAGATTCTTCTGGTAGCTGGGGGCCACCTGGAAAATCGCCTCGGCGGTGTAGCGACTCTGGCCTTTGACCCAGACGATGGGGATTCCGGCGAGTACCAGCACCAATGCGATAAGTGCGCCGATGCGGCCGTGGCGCTTCAAGCCAATAAGCGGGCGCGGGCTTCTGGCGGCAGGCGGATTTTTTTCCATGCGATGATTACACGCCGCATGGACTGGCAAAGTGCTACAGGACTGTGACTTCGCCGCGCCGGGTCGGCTGAAACATGCGTTGGTGGCGCTACCCAGTATGGTTTACGGTGCGACAGTTCGGCTGATGTGGTTGAACCTTTGGCCTGACAATGCCAACTGTACGCAACCGGAGAAACATCATGGCAGAGCCCCTTGCGCAATCACCATTGTCCGTGACCGATTATCTGAACCAGGAACCTCAGCAATCCGACAAGCACGACTTTTTGCGTGGTGAGGTGTTTGCGATGACGGGGGGCACCTTGCGGCACAACAGAGCCACTCTGCGCAGCACATTGGCCTTTGAAAGCCACCTAACCGACTCGAACTGCAAGGTCTTTTCAGGCGACGTGAAGGTGGCCGTGAATGTCACCGAGCACTGGTTCTACCCCGATGTGGTGGTGACGTGCAGCGCACAAGACTTGAGCGATATGGGGGCGGTGGCGATCAGCGAACCCGTCCTGATTCTGGAGGTGCTGTCGCCATCAACGGCGGCCTATGACCGGGGCCAAAAATTTATGAGCCTGCAAAAGCTGGCATCGCTCAAAGAATACGCACTGCTCGACATCGAGGCCCCCCGTTTGGAGGTGTATCGGCGCAATGCCGCAGCGCGCTTTGAGTTGTTTGTGTTTGAAGGTTTGGACTGCGAGGCGGAACTTGCCAGCATTGACTGGCGCGGTCCGTTGGCCAGCCTGCTGGACTGATGCAGGCACCGTAGCATTGATCAGGGACTCCAGCGCGCAGGCTCCGGCAGGCCCCGCCGTCCAGATTGACAGCTATTGATGGCGGCCTCTCAGAACACAGCCGCAAATGCAAAAACCTGTGCAGAACGGCTTGGCTTTGCCAAGCCCAGCACGTTCTCTGCGTTGTTCAGAACCTGTTTTTGGCGAAACCGCTTCGGCGATGTTGGCCAGACGGCGTCGCCGTTAAACGGGGTGAATGCGAGCCTGTGCCTGTGTCAGCATATTTTTCATGAATGCCGTTCTATCCCCTATCGTTTTTGAGTTCGAGACTCAGAAAGCTCCCGGCAGCTATGAGCAGTGGTTTCGAGCCAAGGTTGAGGCATCTTTGTGCCTGGCAGATGACCCGACTACTCCACGCCACAGTACCGACGAAGTGGTGCGTCGCATGGCTCAGGTGATCAAAGCCGCAGGAACGAAGCATGCTCTCCGTCGTCTGGCTTGATTGGGCTCTCAAGGGCCTGCACGCTACCACCGGGTTTATTGCTGAGCCTAATCCGATCGCGACGCAACAATTGGTTGACCGGCTAACCGAGGATGGCGCCAGCTCAGGTGTTCTTCCTGTCCGGTATCGTCGCGGTCGCATGACTGGCACTCATGGGCTTGAGAGCCATCCCAACTGCATTTTGGTTTACCTCCACACCGTTTCGTACATTGAAATTCTCAATGTGATTCACGCATGCCAACAGTACCCTTTTTAGCGTCGACCAACTGGCGACATGAAATCAATGCAAGTTTTGCGTTTTTGGGGCAGGGGTTTGCGTTTTGACGGATAGGCACATTCAACGATAACCGAGAAAGGCGTTGTTTCAGACGCGGTGGTTTGTAACCCTTTCATCCATTCCTCTAGGTTCGCTGGGTGCGCACCCAGGCCGAACGCTTGCGCATGGCGTAGGCCACATACACCGGTATTTTCCAGATGGCATAGAGGGGGCTGCTGACCAGCTCGCGCAGGCTCAGCAGTTGCCTTGCATGGCGCCACCACGAAAGACCGATCGCCAACCCGAATGCCAGCGCCGTGGAGACCATCAGGGCCGCCAGCGGGTGCCATGCAGGCCCCAGCAATCCGCACAACACGCCCAGTGGCACCAAGCCTGCCAGCATCAGGAAATACAGTGCCAAAGGCGGAATCAGCAGATCCATCGCCAGGACCAGCAGCGACAGCCTGCCGGTGCGCAGCGCAGCGATCAGCAGGCGCGGGAGCTCCTCGGTCAGTGTCCTCAAGTGGCCATGTTCCCAGCGCGACTTCTGTGCGTACGCCACCGAGTCGTCCACCGGAAATACGCTGCGGACCTGGGCATCCCTGAAGAACTGCGTGGGATAACCGGCCAGTGCCATGTCCACGCCCAGTTTCATGTCTTCGGCGATGTGGCCCGTCGCTAGTCTGGCCGTGGACATCAGGGCCCAGGGAATGGCCATGCCGGTACCCATCAAGTGGCAGGCACCACCCAGGCGGTAAGCGCCCGTGGGTCGTACCTGGTTCTTCACCAGCCACGCAAACCCCAGAATGCGTATGCGCAGCCCGGCCCCCGGGGGCGCCTGCATGAGATAGAGCATCTGTACCGGACACGCCGTTTCCTGGCTGCGTGCAGCAACCTGGGCGATGGCACCATCGGACACGGTGCAGTCGGCATCCACCACAACCACCACGTCCGGCGGATCCTCGCGCAAGGCATCCACACCAAAAGCCAGTGCATAGCCCTTGCCACGCCGGTCCGCGTCCTGCCGTTCAACTACCGTGGCGCCGACCTTCCTGGCGACGGTGGCCGTGTCGTCACTGCAGTTGTCGGCAATGACCAGCAGACGGTCGCCGGGCTGCAACTGTGTTCGCAGGCATTGAAGTGTCGGTAGCAGGTGACTCGACTCATTGTGGGCCGGCACCAATACCGCAATGCGCGGGCGTTTGGGCAGCGGAAGTTTTTCCTCCGGCGCGTGACCACCGTGGCGGGCACGGGGTCGTCGCCCGGCACAAAGGGTCAGCAGCAGGAGGCTCCAGGCGGGCAGCGACAGCAGCAGGCCGGCGCTGCTCAAGAGGTAAGACAGCGCGGTCAAGGCGTGTTCCCGTCTGCGTGCTTGCGCGGCTTGATCACTGCCCGCACTCCCACTGCAATGCAGTTGTCCGGGACGTCGCTGATGACCACGGCGTTGGCTCCAATGCGTACATGGTTGCCAATCCGGATGTTGCCCAGCAGCTTGGCGCCAACGCCCACGTCGACGCTGTTGCCAAGTTGCGGGGCACAGGACTCCTCCACGCGGGCAAGTCCGATGACGACGCCATTGCGGATTCGGCAGTTGCCGCCAAAACGTGCGAAACCGCTGACCACAATTCCACTCGCATGCTCGATGATGAAGCCCGAGCCAAGCGTCATCTCGCAAGGCAGCTTGATGCCCGTCAGGACCTGCACGTACTTGAACAAGGCATGGTAGGCGGCCGATAGCGGCTTGCGCAGCAGTGCGGGCTTGACCTGGTAGCGCCAGCGCCCAAAGCGGTAGACCGCCATCGCCCAGAAACCCTGGGCTCCCCATTGGCGCCCATGGGCGGCGAAATCGGCTCGGATGTTTTCCAGCATGGGTCAGGGTCCAAGGCGGAGTTGTCGGATGCCGCCTGCTGTGACCAGCGACAGGCCCGCCAGCTCTGCCAGGCGCCCAGCGCGAAAGCCAGCCAGGCGCCAGTCCAGTGCCTGGTCGGTAAAGTGCAGCGAGACAATTCGCAAAGCCAGAAGACCAACAAGCACCAACAGCCCAAGCGCAGCAATGGCGCTGGCCCTCGCCGCGCTTCTCTGGAACGGGGGCCAGTAGTCCCTGAGGACACGTTGAATCAGCAAACCGCTGCCCGCCAGCAGTGCCAGAAGAACTGCCATTTGCAACGGACGACGCATCGCATACCAGCCGCCAGCCTGGGCGGCATCACGTGCCCACAACACGAACGCGACATCGATCTGCAGGATCGAGCTGGTCGCCATGGCGAGCAAAGCAAGCGCGTACCAGCGCCACGGGGTGAGACCGAGGAGGGCGCTGTGCCTTGAGAGGGCGCTCAAGTGGTCTGCAAGCAGGCAGACCGCTGCGCTGGCGGCATATAGCAATGCCATCCAGGTTCCGGTATTGACCGTTGCATGCGGGTTCATACGGCTTCCCCCTCAATGTGCAAACCCTGTGCCAGTGACGAACCGACAACGTGGTACACAACAAGCATCAGACAGGCGAAGCCGCGCAGCGACTGAACGGCGGCCCGATTCATTGTTCGACCAGATGCGCTGCGCCGGAAAGCCGGATCTGACGAACCAGGCGCGGGCTGACGTTGGCAAGCCGCAGGTTGGAACTGCGCTCGTCCATCGCCACTTCCATCAGCAAGAGCAGGCCAATAAAGGCACTGTCGATTCCGCTCACATCGCGCATGTCAATGGTGACATCGGCCGCCAGGCGCACCAGCCTGGAAAACTCTGCGCGGACCGGCGCCAGATTGGCCAGGCGCCAGGCCCCGCTGAGCGCAACCTGCCGGCTGCCCGGGCCGTGCGGATGGTGGATGGCGGCACGTGAAAATTCGGACGCGGGCGGCGTTATCCAGCGCTGCCATAGGGCCAGCGGGACCACCTGTGTCGCCAGAATCCCGAGAAAGGCCAATCCATCAAGGGCATAACGACGGAACAGGCTGCCTTCTTCCTTGATTCTCCAAATCCATTCCAGCCCCGCTCCTTGCATCCACACCGGCGCGCGCCTGACCTTTCCTGCGACAAAGTTGATGACCGCGCCGAGATGCGCGACAACCGGTGTTTCCAACTGCTCGAGGTTCCTGCAAATCCACTCCTGCCCCTTGGCGGCGCCCAGAGAGACGACCAGCATGTCTGAACGACTGGCATTGATGCAGTCGATCAGGTCGGGTCGGCTCATCTGTTGCGCATTGCCAAAACCCGGATATATATAACCAGTCGGTCGCATCGCAGTCTCCCGGTCGCCAATGGCCAGGCAAGCGTCTTGCCCGGTTCCTTTGGGGCCACCGAAGAAGAACACATTCCAGATCGAAGGTGACTGCTTGCGCAGCAACTCGAACAGATTGGAGCCGCCCACGCGGCCTCGCATGGGAACGCCCAGCAGCTTGGCGACCCACACCAGGGGCATGCCATCGGCCATGCTCAGATCACTGCGGCTGACGGAGTCGCGGAACCACACGTTTCTTTGGCTGGCGACGACGAAGTTCAGGTTGGGGGTTGAAAAGAAGCAGCGCTTCCTGCTTTTGTGTGATTGATGCAGGGTTTGCGCGGCCTCGGCCAGACTCACAGCGTCTATCGGCAGACCCATCAGGCAGTGAACGTTTCGTTGGAAGTCGACCATCGTTTGATCCTCATGAATTTTGGACGAAAGCAATACCCCACGCAGGCAAGCCTGCACGCGTCAGCGGCTTGGTGGGTGTAACTGGGGAGCAGTCGGAGCGTTCAGCGGTACGAGCTGACGGCGCCGTCCACACTGTCGTGGATGCTGAATACGCGGTGCATGCGCATCAACTCGAACAAGGCCAGTACCGAGCGCGACATGGCGCTCAAACGGAAGTCGCCCTTGCGCCCGTTGGTGTCGCGCAGGCACGAAATCAAGGCGCCCAGACCGGAGCTGTCGACGAACTTGATTTTCGACATGTCCAGCACCACTTTGGTCTGGTTCTTGATGATCGTCTGGACGGCTTCGCGAAAGGCGCGCACGTTGCTCGCGTCGAGGTTGTCTTCCTGGTATTGGATGACGAGAACGCCATCGCCCTGGTTGTGAGTCAGCAGTTCCATTGGGGGCTCCTAAAAGTGTTCTGTGCTGTGAACTTGAAGTGAATTAGAAGCGCGGCGAATGCGCAAAGTATGGCCACATTGTGCCAAGGCAGGCGCAGCGGTGGCACCGGGTTTCAGCCAGCGTCTCCGGTGCATTGCAGGGCGCGCTTCAGGCGGGCAAGCGCCAAAGGCAGATCCGCTTCGCCGTCCCCGTCAGTCGCCTCCATGGCGCTGCGCGCCAGCTGGCCCAGCTCTTCAAAACCATAAGCGCCCGCTACCCCAGCCAGGCGGTGCAAGGCGGCATGCAGTGCAGCGCGATCAGGCGCCTGTTCAATCTCTGCTTCACGCTTGGCAAGGCCCTGGACAAAGGTTCGCCGGATCCTGGCAAACTCATCCGCGAAGGCCAGGTTCATGCCCTCAGGGGTGGATGTCACGTCCATGCTTCCAATAGATGCGGATGTCCTTGGGCAGGGTGACAGGGTCGAACGGTTTGACAATGATGCCGGTGGCGCCCTGTTCCAGCAGCGCCTCCACGTCGTCCTGCAAGGCCTTGGCGGTCAGGAAGACGATGGGCACACCACGCATGCAGTCCACGCTTCGCAAGTGTTGCAATGTTTCGGGGCCACTCATCTTGGGCATCATCACGTCCAACAGGACCAGCTGCGGTGCAAACCGGGCGGCTTGGTCCAACGCCTCCTGTCCGCTGGCGCAAAGACTCAGGGTGTAACCGCCCAGGCGGCCCAGGCTGAACTCCAGAATCATGCGGATGTCCGGGTCGTCTTCGACGCACATCACTCTTTGCAACTCATCCATGTGAAGCTCCCCCGGAAGCTTCATTCAGCAAGGTCAGCAGCTGCGTTTTCAGTGCCTCACGTGATGTGCTCGAATGAGGCATCCAGCGCATCCCGTGGCGCAGCGCAAAGCGGTCGTCCAAGGCGTCGCCAACCAGCACTATGCGATCAATCGCGGTAATGGTCGGCAGCTTCGCGCAAAACTCATCTGCCAGACCCTGGGACTGCGGATTGGCGACCAGAGCGGTCGGCGCGCCGATGCGCTGCACCAGGGCCTGGGCCGTCACCAGATCCGGAACCAGTTCGGTGCGCGCGAGATCCGAGATCCAGGTTGCCAGACGATCAAGCTCTTGATGATCGCGGGCGATGCACAAGACCCAGGGGCTGGGCCGGTCCGCCGGGAGTCTCGGCAGCACGACGCTGAACACGGAGCCCTGACCAGCGGACGATGACGACGATATGCTGCCTCCCATGCGCTCCACCAGCATACGGCTGATGTACAGCCCCAGACCGGTACCGCCCACGCTGCGTTGGTCGGACCCATCCGCTTGCGAAAATTTCTCGAACATTCGCGTGCGGAATTCCGGATCGACCCCGGGGCCCTGGTCGGCTACCTCGATGCGCCAGCCCAGGGGGTCTGCCAGCAAGCGCAGATCCACCGTCATGCCCGTGGGCGAGTGCTTGATAGCGTTGGAGAGCAGGTTTGCCATCACTTGCAGGAAGCGATCGGCATCGACTGGCGCATGTGCCGCACCCACCAAGGTGTGAAGTTTCAGCTGCACGCCCAGTTGCCGGGCGTAGCCCGTGTTGGCGGTAACCGCCTCGCCGAGCAGGGCCTTGAGAGAAGCTTCGCGGATGTGGAGGGTCATCCGCTTGCCTTCGAGTTTGGTCAGGTCGAGCAAATCGTCGATCAGGCGGCCAAGGCGCGCCCCGTTACGCTGTGCGACGGCCGCGAGCTCCATCGCCGCAGGCGGCAGCGTGCCAGCAGCTCCCGCCACCAGCAGGCCCAGGGCGCCGACGATCGACGTGAGCGGCGTTCGCAATTCGTGGCTCACGGTGGCCAGGAATTCATCCTTCATGCGCTCGACCCGACGCGCCGCACTGAGGTCATGCAGTGCAATGGTGCAATACGAATCAGCACCTATAGACCATTCGCTGGAAGACAGGGAAAAGGTGGGCGGCGCCAGCCCGGCACCCGGGTGAACGATTTCAGCGGTGGAGCGCAGTTGCTCCAGGCCGATGCCCAGCAGTTCCCGGACCGGCCTGCCGGTCAGGTCGGCGCCTGCTTCGGCTTCAAAGAGCTGCCGCGCTGCACGGTTGAATTCGCATACCTGTCCTTTGCTGTCGATCGTGAGAATCGCATCGGCAATGGTTTCGTTGATGGCCTTTTGCCGCTGGGCCAAGGTCGCGGTATGGGCCTGCAGCGCAAGCACGTGCTGGTAATGGCGAAGTTTGGCGTGCAACAGGGCGGGCCGCACCGGCTTGACCAGGTAATCCGCCGCACCGACTGCCAGCGCGTGGACAAAATGCTCATCGCCCTCCAGCGATGACACCACGATGATGGGCAGCCACGTGCCGGTGACGCGCTTGCGCAGCTGCCGTGTCAACTCGAACCCATCGAGGTCCGGCATCAACAAGTCCAGCAACACGATATCGACGTGGGTGAAGTCGATGTGCTGCAGGGCCTCGCCGCCGCTCGCTGCCTGAATGCAGTGGTAGCCGATGTCCGTGACCAACTCGACCAAATGATTTCTGCTGGTTTCGATATCGTCCACCACCAACACGGTCAAAGGTCTTTCCGCTCGAGTGCTTGACGGCATGCGGTATGGGTGGGATGCCCTCTTGTTTTACAAAGTGGTGACAAGTTTATCGCGGCTTCGACCTGTAATCCCTGTCATTGCAACGACACGAGCCCCCATACTCCATGAACCCGACGAAAACACAAACCCTGCCCAGGCTCCCTGGCCGACGCGCCAGCCAGTACCGTGCCGCCTTCAAGCGCATGCAGTGGAACGTTCGCAGCAAAAGCCCGCGAAACCTCAAGCGCAGCCTGGATATATGCGTCGTCGTGCCCGCCCTGATTCTGCTGGTGCCACTTTTAAGCTTCGTCGCACTGTGCATCTACCTGCATGACCAGGACCCTGTTCTCTACTGGCAAAAACGGGTGGGTCTCAAGGGCCGGGAGTTTGATTTCCCCAAGTTCCGTTCGATGCGCGTGGATTCAGATCTCTTCCGGGTCAGGATTGCCTCTCAAAATCAACACGGCGGTGATGGTGTGACATTCAAGATGAAGCGTGATCCGCGCGTCACGCCGATCGGTCGTTTCATCCGGCGTTTCAGCATCGATGAACTGCCCCAACTCTGGTGCGTGTTGAGCGGAGACATGAGCTTGGTGGGGCCGCGTCCGCCCTTGCCGTCGGAGGTGGCACGGTATAGCTTGCGCGACCGGGAGCGTCTGATCGTGGTACCAGGTCTGACCTGTATCTGGCAGGTCAACGGTCGATCGGAGATCCCTTTCGACCAGCAGGTGGAAATGGACATTGACTATATCCACCGACGTTCCCTCTGGACCGACGTCAAGTTGCTGGCAAAAACCGTTCCAGCGGTCATTTTCGGACGAGGAGCCTATTGAAATGGAACAGCCACACTTGGCAGTCGCGCCACGAACGCGTGTCGTCATTTTCATGACGGCGCAGCGCGCGACAGACATCCCCGGTACCGACAACCGTTTGGCCTGCTTGCTCCCACTCGGAAGCGCATCCTTCGCGGAGCGGGTGATGGAGAGTTGCGCCCTGTCCGGTGTGCGGATGCTTGACGTGGTGGTCAGTGACTACCCGGAGAGTGTGCGTGCCGTTTTGGGAGACGGGAGCGCCTGGGGCCTGCAACTCCGCTGGCATCTGGCCAAGGACAGCGCGTCGCCGTACAAGGTGCTTCATGGTCTCCACTTCGCCGATGGCGAACTTGTTGTCATTGGGCACGGACACCAATGGCTGTCAGCGCGCGTTCTGCGGTCGTTGCTGCGGGGCCCAGGAGTTGCCATGCACATGGAGCAGGCGGTGTCCTGGTCCGGTTGGCACAGCGAGTCTGCATTGCGTGTTTGCAGGAACGATGCTTATGAAGACTGCGCCTCCATGGCGCAGTCGATGGCATTGCTGACGACGACCACGTGTGTTCTTGCACGCGTTGGCGAATTCGCAAAGTCCGGCTGTGCGTCTGAGTTGCTCGACGCGCAGAACCTGGCCTTCAACTGCAGCGCGGTTGACACGGTGCCCGCATCCTGGCGTCGCATGCCTTGGGGCGCCATGAGTCCGGACGCCATCGTGAGCGCCAGCGCCAGGATGACGGCGCCGGTTCTGATCGGACCGGGTTGCGTGGTAGATGGTGCTGCGCAGCTCGGCCCCAAGGTGGTGCTTAGCCGGGACATATTCATCTGCGACGGTGCCGAGATTCGACATACGGTCGTGCTCCCCAACACTTACGTGGATGGGCGGGTGACGCTGGATCATGCTGTCGTTCAAGGCAACGCGGTTCAGAACTTGAAGTGGGATGTTCGTACGGTCCTGGCCCAGGCCGATGCGATGCTGACGCCCCTGATTGACAAGGCCATGGATCGAACGCCGGTCGCCTCGAGAGTTCTGGCGCTGTTGCTGGTGATCGTCTGTCTCCCCATTTGCGTTTTGCTTCTGGCGCTGCAGTGGTTGCTGCAAAGGCCAATTCTGTGGCGCCAGGTACAGATGGTGAAATCCCGCAACTTCGAGAGTGGTGAACTACAGATGGCAACGGTCCGGCAAGCCCATTCCCGGGGCTGGCTTGCAGCGAGCACGGGCTTGTACGGGTCTGTCCTGGATATCGTGCAAGGTCGACGCCGGTGGTTTGGATTGCGACCACGAAGCGTATCCGAGTGGTACGCGTTGGGTCGCGATTGGCAGAATCTGTTCAGCCACCGCATGTTCGGAGTTTTTCACGCCCCATCCTGGGCCGAAAGTGCCGACATTTCGGAAAGTGAGTCGCTGGCCGTGGCGGATGCGTTCATGGCCGTTCATGGATCGTTAGGCGATCAAATCGGCCTGATTGTGCGGGGCACCCTCCGTGTCAGGTTGAGCCGGTGTCAACGGCGATCCAGATTCGTGTAGATCTGGAGACACTCCCTTGCAGGTGGCGCCTGTAGATTGGTGGGGGTGGTTTAGATGCCCAGTGGCTGTCGCGGTTTCGGTTTTCGTGGCCAGCTAAAGTGGCTCCTCCGGAAACAGCAAAGCAAGCGCGACCGCGACCGCAAACCGGGAAGTTCCAAACCACTGTCGTGCCCCGTGGCCCGGAGAAGACTGCGTTTCCGACGCATGTATTTCACCAAACGTCGGGCTTTGTCCAGCCCAACCCCGTCGCCACAAGATGCTGAGGCTGGCCCGACAGGCGCCGGACATTGCCACAGGACATTGCCACAGGACATTGCCACAGGGCCGGAGCCTGTGGGGCTCAGCCAGGACTTCTTCATTCGCCGGGAACTGCCGGACGACTGGAATGGACAGCGGCGGGTGTTTGCGAGATTGATAGATTGATCGGGTGGGCCAAACCTGCGGTCAACCAGCAGTGTCGGAAGGCCCGGTGCAGCGGCTGATGCTCGGATCGCTCACCACCGGGTGGGTTGTGGTCATGCCGTTCTGGTTCGGAACGACCAACGATTCGGGACGCAAGACGGAGTTGTCGGCGCGTCGGCTCCAGTAAGGTAGCTGGCCGCTGTGCCTTTCGCGTGCCTCGCCCTTGCTGCGCGCCATTCCAGCTTCCTTTCTCGGTGTCGGCGCGCGGCGCCACCATGTGCGGCCGCTTCAAGCCTATCGCAAGGTCCTGAAGGCTTGGGGACGCGCAGGCGGCTGGACATGAGCGATCCCGACAGCGTGAATAGAAGCGCCAAAGTGTGGAACGTGAGCCCGGCGAGGATCCATCTACCAAACACAAATCCTGGCGCAGGGCACCAAACCAGACCGCGACCGCCATCATCGTCACCAACACGATCAAAGCGGGGTTCGGCGCGCCCTCGAAGTGTTTGACATTGCCCGTGCCATCTTGCATCGCTTCGGCGGTCACCATGTAGCGTGTGAGCCGCGAGACGTCGCAAGCCACGAAGTAAGCCAGCATGGTACGGTCGTAGAAGCCTTGCATGCCGCACGAGTAGGCAATCAGCGCGGGCTACATGCCGAGCGATATGACGTCGGCCAGCGAATCGGGTTCCCGGCCCATGGTCGAAGATTTTTGCCGCCAGCGTCCGATGCGGCCATCGAGCATGTTGAAAACCGGCGCGGCAAATACGAACGCCGAAGCGAGTTAGACGTGGCGCGTAACACCTCTCTCTACCAATGTCATGAACGGGAACAACGCTCCAATGCCACACACGGTACTGCCCAGCGTAAACCAATCGACCCGGTGGAACTGCCGCATCATGGAAAAGGGCTTCGGGTGGGCAGTTGTGTTCATGCGCGCACTGCCGAAGCGCTATCCGTAACCGGACATCGGCCAACCACGAAGGCGGTTGTAGGGGAGTGGCGACTGTCGGTAGCGACTGAAAGGCACCCCGTGTTTTGCCCACACGGCGCCCGTCAATTTATCACTCTTGACGCGCTCTGGCTGAAGAGCGCGGGTTGACCCATGCACATTGCGATCGGGCCCTGCAATTCGAGCAGGGCTTCACGGCTGTGCCTGGCGCTGTTCATTGTAGTGAAGGAATCGTTCACATCACGCCGCACATCCACGCGCATTGCGCCGCTGATCGGGGTCCAGCGGTTGTCCTGAAACGCAAGACTGATGCGGTGCACGGAGCGCATCACGTTGTCTTCGGTAGAGACATCCAGCGCTCGCACCGCGTGCTCGTCCTCGCCGCGCTGCGCCGAAGCAGTTTGCGTTACCTCAATCTGTCCCACGAAAGTTGACACCGGGGAACTGGTCTTCTGTACGCGTGACACAACCGTTGTCGGCGCAAACTGGCGCTTGACCCAGGCCTTGACCGGTTCAGCGTAGACCACCTCGATAGCAGGCCTCTGGTCGAACGCGTCCTGGCAACGTTTTACCAAGGCGTCGAATTCCGCTAGAGGTTCCGCGAAAGCGCTGGCGGATGCCAATGACACTGACAGCGACACCATCCAGAGTTTGACGCGTCTGTCGACGCCACCTCTTGCGGCGACTGGCTTGGAAGTCGCATTACAGGCCGCTGCGGGTGACGTTAAGCCATTCACTGTCGTTGCCGTAGAAGTCGAAGCGTTGGCGGTCCACTTCGGGCACGACTGAAATATTTTCTGGACCATGGAATCTCCGTGGTGGTTAGGAGCATGCAGTGTCCTCCCGAGGCGGGGCGGGGCATGTAGGAAATGGCCGGGAAGCCCCGTCGGAAGTGAACACAGTTTCGAGACGTGGAAACGCCCGGGTTCAGCGGCACCGCGCAGGTAGGACAGCACCCACAGCCGATGTTGTTCCGGTCCGATGGCTGGGTCGGCCCGCGCGGTCTACATTCAGTACGATGCGGTCCGTGGCCCGGAGACCGCCATTTCATCCGGTTCAACCCAAAGAGGACCCCATGCCAACTGGTGAGAAACATTTGCACAGCAAGAAGCAACACCGCCACGCCCGGCACGCCCGGGAAGGCTCGGAGGGAGAGGGCATCGGCCGCAGCGAATCCAACCGCCGCGCGCAGGCGACGCTAGACCGCGAAGACGGCCGTATCCGCAAAATGGGGAACCATCTTCGGCGGCAGACCGGTTTCGAATAACTTTTACAAAGGCTTTGCCATGATTACGAAAAAACCCTTCAGCAATTCCGGGCGCATAAAAATCCCGGCATCCGATGCACCTCGCAGCGACCACCCGACGGAGCCGCTGGACCGCGGCTACGGCGATGAACACGGTGGCTATTTGGTGGAACCGACCGACGACGATCCACGGCGTCCGGCGGACAACGGTTCAGCCGACTCGCGGCCTTCGGAAACGCCGGCTTCACCGGATCGCTCTCGCTGAGTTTTGCCCTGATCGCGCAGCGGGTAAGGGCGGGCATTCCCGCTTGGAACTACGCGCCAGATCCTGGCACCACCCAGCGCAGATGACTGGGGTTGATGTCACACGATTGAAAGCACTGTAGCGTGCGGTTTATTGGCAACAATTGCTGGACATCGGGTAGTCGGGCAGAGATGAGCCTTTCAGAGCGCAAGTCGTACCAGAAGATCACCGACATTTACGCCACGTTCCTTGACTGCGACGTCACGGCACAGGCCACCTGGCGGTCTTATGCCACGGTGCAAAACAAGTTGCAGTGGGCAATCCGTGGTTAGACTGCAGCAGAACTTATTTGCCAGCGTGCCGACGCTGGTAAAGACAATACGGGCCTGACCTCGTGGAAGGATGCGCCCAGCGGGAAGGTTCAGAGATTCGAGGTGGTCGTCGCCAAGAACTACCGGACTGAAAACGAGACGGCGCAATTGCAGCGGCTGGTTTCGTAGTAGCCGGACCTGGCCGTGAAAATGGGGGCGCGGCAGATCCCGATGACGATGCGGGATTGAGAAACGCGCCTGAACCGGTTCATCGAGGCGACCGGGCGGGAGGTTCTGCAGGACGGAGGGTAAAGTCACTGCCTGAATCGCCAGCGCGCAGGCCGAAAGTGAATTCGAGAAATACCGCATCGTGCATGACCGGTTGTTTGAGAGCGACTTTGACCGGGCGATCCAATAAATTTGATCCGACCGCAAAGCCGAAGACGTTACGGAACAAGAAGGATGGCCACCAAGAAAACCACGCCCGGCTGGAGCGACGTCAAAACCAAGCTGATTGACTTCGACCGCGCCGGTCTGATCGGGCTCGTGCAAGACCTGTACGCAGCCAGCAAGGACAAGCAGGCGTTTCTGCACGCGCGCTTCGCAGTCGGCGGTGATGTGCTCAAGCCATACAAGGCGACCATAGACCGCTGGCTGTGGCCGGATGTGTTCAAGAACCAGGACACCTCGGTCGCCAAGGCCAAGACAGCGATTTCGGACTACAAGAAGGCCATTGGACGGTCCGAGGGTCTGGCGGAACTGATGGTTTTCTATTGCGAACGGGGGGCCGGGTTCAGCAGTGCCATCGGCCTGCAGGACGAAGGTTACTTCGATGCGCTGGTGCGGATGTTCGAGCAGGCCTTGAAGAACATCGCCGCCTTGCCCGACGGGCAGCGACCCGCCCTCTGGGAGCGGATGGATAAGGTTCGACGCATCAGCCGTAACAGTGGTTACGGCGTCGGTGATGAGATGGGCGATCTGCTGGCCGCGCACGGAGTCGATGGCTGACCGCGATGCGCTCGCGGTCGCGCAGGCCGACAACGCCCGCCTCATCGCGCTACTGAAATGCCACGGCATCGAGTGGCGCCAGCCGTCTTCGCCCGCCCCTGTAGCGCGGGAGCCGGAGCCGTCCAAACTTTCCACTGCGGAGAAGGTCGCACTGATCCGCCGCCTTTTTCGCGGGCGCACTGATGTTGTTCCAGTCCGCTGGGAGGGCAAGACCTCGGGCAAGTCGGGTTATGCGCCCGCCTGCGCCAACGAGTGGCGCGCCGGGGTCTGCGAGAAGCCACGAATCAAGTGCGGCGACTGCGGCAACCGTTTGCTGATCCCACTGTCCGATGCAGTGATCTACGATCATTTGGCCGGCAAGCACACGGTCGGCGTCTATCCGCTGCTGGAAGATGACACCTGCCATTTCCTGGCGGTCGACCTTGACGAGGCCGATTGGCGCGGCGATGCCCGCGCCTTCATGCAGTCTTGCGCGGAGTTGGGTGTACCGGCCGCACTGGAAATTTCACGCTCTGGCCAGGGTGCGCACGCCTGGGTGTTTTTCGCCACCCGCGTTTCGGCCCGCGATGCCCGACGTCTGGGCACGGCCATCATCAGCCACACCTGCTCGCGCACCCGGCTACTGAAGCTGGAGTCCTACGACCGGCTGTTTCCGAACCAGGACACGATGCCCAAAGGCGGCTTCGGCAACCTGATCGCGTTGCCATTGCAGAAGTGGCCGCGCGAAAGCGGTTGCAGCGTGTTTGTCGACGCCGATCTGCGCCAGTATCGCGATCAGTGGGCCTTCTTGGCAGCAATCCAGCCAATGTCTGCACACGACATTGAGCCGACCATCCTTCTGGCCACCGGCAGTGTCCACCCCTTGGACGTCACCTTCATCGGCGATGAAGATCTGGCCACGCCATGGAAGCGCGTGAGCACACCGACCGGGAAACTGCCTGGGCCGTTGCCAAAGTCGCTAACCGTGACCCTGGCCAACCTCATCTACTTCGAGAAGGCCCAGCTGCCGCAGGCACTGGCCAACCGCCTGATCCGGCTCGCGGCCTTCCAGAACCCCGAGTTCTACAAGGCCCAGGCCATGGGGATGTCGGTATGGGACAAGCCGCGTGTGATCGGCAACGCCGAGAACTACCCGCAGTACATCGCTTTGCCGCGCGGCTGTCTTGACGCGGTACGGGCCTTGCTGCGAGACAACGGTATCGCCTGCGATCTGCGCGATGAGCGTTTCGGCGGTGAGCCCATCGACGTGGCCTTTGCTGGCACCTTGCGCCTCGACCAGGAGGCCGCCGTCTCGGCAATGCTGCATTACGACACCGGTGTACTGTGCGCGCCGACGGCCTTCGGCAAGACGGTCATCGGCGCCGCAATGATCGCGCGCCGGGGCGTCAATACCTTGGTGCTGGTGCATCGCACCGAACTGCTCAAGCAATGGCAGGAACGCCTGCAGGCTTTCCTTGAAGTTGGCAAGGGTGTGGTCGGCAACATCGGCGGTGGCAAGGCCAAACCCACCGGCAGGATCGATATCGCGGTGATGCAGTCGGTTTCACGACAAGGGGAGGTCAACCCATTGGTCGAGAACTACGGGCAGGTGATCGTGGACGAGTGCCACCACGTCGGCGCCGTCTCTTTCGACGCCATTCTGAAGCGTACGAAAGCGAAGTACGTCCTTGGACTGACCGCGACACCGTTTCGCCGCGATGGTCAGCAGCCGATCATCTTCATGCAGTGTGGTCCGATCCGCTACACGGCGGCCAAAGCTGCCGCGGCCCCCCACGATCTGGCGGTGCTGCCGTGCTCGCGGTTCTCGCCGATCAATTTGCCGACCGACGCCGGGATTCAGGACGTGTTCCGGCACCTGGCCAATGACAACGGACGAACCGAGGCCATCGCCGCCGAAGTCCGCAATGCATTCCAGCAGGGTCGAAAGGTGCTGGTGCTGACTGAGCGCACCGAGCACCTGGACGCCATTCGAGCCGCGCTGTCGGAGACCAGACCTGAACCCTTTCTGTTGCACGGCCGGATGTCCAGGAAGCAGCGTGCTGCGCTGGTCACGGCACTGGATGCTTTGCCTCCAGATGCGCCGCGTGTATTGCTTTCAACCGGCAAATTGGTCGGCGAAGGTTTTGACCATCCGCCTCTCGACACACTGGTGCTGGCAATGCCGGTCTCCTGGAAGGGCACGCTGCAGCAATACGCCGGACGCTTGCACCGGGAGCACGCCAGCAAGACGGATGTGCGCATCATCGATTTCGTTGACACCGGGCATCCGGCGCTGCTGCGAATGTGGCACAAGCGACAAAGCGGTTATCGGGCGATGGGGTATCGAGTGGGGGTCTGACGCCATGCAAGAATGATGTGCTTTCCGCTTGTGAAATCTCGCATGGCGCGGGATTCCTGCAGGGGACCAGCTTCTGCCCCGATTGGTCACCAAAGTTCAGTGCAACCCCCCCAAGCCGCAAACCCGCATGAATGCTGGGTCCGGTACGAAGGACGACCTCCGCATTTTCAGAGAATCGAGATAAAGCTGGAGGGTAGGGGAGCCGAAACCGGGTCGAATTCAAGTGGCTCTGAATTCGCATTTCCCGGCAAGCCCCGCCAACCGTGGCCGCCGGCGGGGTGTGCAAAACGACAGAGCGCGTTTTGCCCTTGATTGGTGGAGAGGAGGAGGATCGAACTCCCGACCTCTGCATTGCGAACGCAGCGCTCTCCCAGCTGAGCTACCCCCCCAACAAAAATCATTTTAGCGAGGCCGTCGCACATCTGCTTGCCGGTTTCCGACCTCTGCCCGCATGACAATGGCGGCACCCAACACTCCAGGAACCAGCCATGCCGCAACAACCCCCACCCGAGTGGTACGACAGCATGTACAACAACCGGCTATTGGTGCCCGAGTTTCCGCAGTATGTTGCCCGATGGACCGAGGGGTCGGCGCAGGCACGGCGCTCGCGCGCCTGCCATCTGGATATTCCATACGGGAGCGGGGCGCGCGAACAGCTGGACATTTTCCCGGCCGATGCCGCCAATGCCCCGGTCCTGTTTTTCATCCACGGCGGTTACTGGCGCTCGTTGTCCAGGTCGGACCATTCCTTTGTGGGGGCGGCACTGGCGCGCGCGGGTGCCTGCGTCGTCCTGCCCAGTTACGACCTGTGCCCGGGCACTGCGCAGCAGCCGGTGGCGATTCCGAGAATCACCATGCAGGTCGTGCAGGCCCTGGCCTGGACCTGGCGCAACGTCGCGCGGTGTGGCGGTGACCCGCAGCGCATCACGGTGGCCGGCCATTCGGCTGGCGGCCATCTGGCCGCAATGATGCTGGCTTGCCGCTGGCAGGACTACGCTGCCGACCTGCCGGGCGACCTGGTGAAGAATGCGTTGTCGATCTCCGGTCTGCACGAGCTCGAATCGATCCGGCGCACGCCCCATTTGCAGACCAGCCTGCGTCTGACCCGGGCTGATGCGACAAGGGCCAGCCCGGCATGGATGGCGGCGCCCGGCACGGGCATGTTGAACGCCGTCGTGGGCGCCGATGAAAGTGCCGAATTCCGGCGCCAGAACCGGCTGATCCAGTCAAGCTGGGGCGGCTCGGTGGTGCCGCTGTGCGAGGAACTAGCGGGCTGCAACCACTTCAGCGTGCTGGAGTCGCTGACCACCGCAGACAGCCGTCTGCACGGGTTGGCGCTCAGGCTGCTCGGCCTGGCCTGAGCGGGAGGGCCGCCGCGACACTACATCAGCAGGTGTTCGCCGGCGTTGTCACCGCCCAGGGTGACGTAGTTCACCTTGCGGATGTCCATCAGCTTCCTGCCGCCGGAGTAACTGATCGAGCTCTGGATGTCCTGCTCCATCTCGACCATGGTGTCGGCGAGGGCGCCCTTGATCGGCTCCAGGATGCGTTTGCCTTCGACATGTTTGTATTCGCCCTTGTTGAAGTCGCTGGCCGATCCGTAATACTCCTTGTAAAGACGGCCGTCCACTTCCACGGTCTGGCCCGGGCTTTCTTTGTGGCCCGCCAGCATCGAGCCGATCATCACCATGGTGGCGCCAAAACGGATGCTCTTGGCAATGTCGCCGTGTTCGCGGATGCCACCGTCGGCGATGATGGGTTTGGTGGCCACCCGGGCGCACCACTTGAGCGCAGAGAGTTGCCAGCCACCGGTGCCAAAACCGGTTTTGAGTTTGGTGATGCAAACCTTGCCTGGACCGATGCCGACCTTGGTGGCGTCCGCGCCCCAGTTCTCCAGGTCGATGATGGCTTCGGGTGTACCCACGTTGCCGGCAATGACAAACGACGCCGGCAGCTTTTCCTTGAGGCAGGCGATCATGTTCTTCAGGCTGTCGGCGTGGCCATGCGCGATGTCGATGGTGATGTAGTCCGGCACCAGGCCCTGCGCCACCATGCGGTCCACGGTGTCATAGTCAGGCTTCTTCACGCCCAGCGAGATCGACGCATACAGGCCTTGGGCCTTCATGGTCTGCACGAAGCGCGGGGTGTCCAGATCGAAGCGGTGCATCACGTAAAAGTAACCGTTTTGCGCCAGCCAGGTGCAGATGGATTCGTCCACGACGGTCTTCATGTTGGCGGGGACCACCGGAATGCGGAAGCGCCGTCCGCCCAGCTCGGTGCTGGCGTCGCATTCCGAGCGGCTCTCGACGCGGCATTTGCGCGGCAACAAAAGGATGTTCTCGTAGTCGAATATTTCCATGGTGTTTCCAGGCTCCCGGATGCTGTTGTGTTGAACAGGTGAACGCTTGGACTGGGTCCGGCCAGGGCTTCTGCAGCGCGCGGGCACAACAGAAACGAGAACCGGGCCAAAAATGCTTCGGCCCGGTGCTTGATTCTAGTGCAGTGTTGCGCGCCGTGGGGCACTCAAGATTCATCTCGAGCCCAAGGCGTGGCTGCAGGCGCAGCGTTACCTTCGGGAACCCGTAGCTCCGGGCCAGCGCGTCGGGCGTCTGCGCCAAGCCACTTCTCTCCTCCATTCGCGCAGATGGTTTTTGTTGCTTGCTATCGGGTTGGCGCGACCACCCGCTTGCCGCGCGTGGCCCCGCAGCATGCGCGAATGATTCCGCCCACCCGGCGCGGCTCGCCCGACACGCCCGCTGCGGTGGCTGGTCGGCGAAAAACCCAATCCCGGACCTCCGGCGGCGACAAGTGCATGTGGAGTGTTTCGGCGTGCCCAATCCGCGGCCATCAGACGATCAAGTCGGGCGTGTCGGGCGAGCTGCGCCGGGGCACGGGAGCTACTCGCGCATGCCGCAGAGCGACGTGTGTACACCGGCGTGGGCGTGCCAGCCGCAGGGTGCTGTGCATGCGCCTTCGGCGCGCGTGCGCAAGGGCCCCGGCGCGCACGCCCACCGCGCTGGCCAACCGGCGACAAGAGCCGCGGGTGGCGCGAACCGGCGGCGATAGGAGTGCCCGCACGAGTGCACCACTGCACTGGCAGTGGTGTCACCGGCGGCGCTTCCTACAATCAAGCCATGTCCGTATCCCTCGCCGCTGGCGGTGCAACCGTCAGCCCCCTGTTGCAGCATCTCAATCCCGAACAACGGGCGGCCGTCACGCTTCCCAACGAACATGCCCTGATCCTGGCCGGCGCCGGTTCGGGCAAGACGCGGGTTCTGACCACCCGCATTGCCTGGTTGCTGCAAACCGGCCAGGTGTCGCCGGCCGGGGTGCTGGCGGTGACCTTCACCAACAAGGCGGCCAAGGAGATGATGACGCGCCTGTCCGCTTTGCTGCCGGTGAACGTGCGTGGCATGTGGATTGGCACCTTCCATGGACTGTGCAACCGCTTCCTGCGCGCCCACTACAAGATCGCGGCGCTGCCGCAGGGTTTCCAGATCCTGGACACGCAGGACCAGTTGTCGGCGATCAAGCGCCTGATGAAGCAATTCAATATCGACGACGAGCGTTTTCCGGCGAAACAGACGCAATGGTTTATCAGCGGCTGCAAGGAGGACGGTTTGCGCCCGAACATGGTCGAAGCGCGCGACGAGGACAGTCGGCGCAAGACCGAAATCTACCAGCTGTACGAGGAGCAGTGCCAGCGTGAGGGCGTGGTGGATTTTGGTGAGCTGATGCTGCGCAGCTATGAGGTGCTGCGCGACAACGATCCCGTGCGCGAGCATTACCAGCGCCGCTTTCGCCACATCCTGATCGATGAATTCCAGGACACGAACAAGCTGCAATACGCCTGGATCAAGATGCTGGCCGGTGCCGGTGTGGCCGGCGAGCCGCTGTTGCATGCACCCGGCTCGGTGATGGCGGTGGGCGACGACGACCAGAGCATTTATGCGTTTCGCGGCGCCCGCGTCGGCAACATGGCCGACTTTGTGCGCGAGTTCGGCGTGCGCCACCAGATCAAGCTGGAGCAGAACTACCGCAGCTACAGCAACATTCTGGACAGCGCCAACGCGTTGATCAGCCACAACCAGAAGCGCCTTGGCAAGAACCTGCGCACCGAGCAGGGGCCGGGCGAGCCGGTGCGCGTCTACGAATCGACCAGTGACCTGGCCGAAGCGCAGTGGATGGTCGATGAGATGCGCCAGCTCGTGCGCGAGGGGTCGGATCGCAAGGAGATCGCGGTTTTGTACCGCAGCAATGCGCAAAGCCGGGTGATCGAAACCGCCCTGTTTAATGCCGGAGTAGCGTACCGCGTGTACGGCGGCCTGCGCTTCTTCGAGCGAGCCGAGATCAAACACGCCCTGGCCTACTTGCGCATACTGGAGAACCCGGGCGACGACACAAGTTTCCTGCGCGTGGTCAACTTTCCGCCGCGTGGCATTGGGGCGCGCAGTCTGGAGCAGGTGCAGGATGCGGCGCGCGCCTCGGGCCGGTCCTTGCACGACGCGGTGGCGTCGGTGTCGGGCAAGGCTGGCGCCAACATGGGTGCCTTTGTGGCCAGCATGGCGACGCTGCGCGTGCAGACACAGGGCTTGTCGCTGCGCGAAATCATCGAGCTGGTGCTCGACCACAGTGGCCTGCTGGAGCATTACCGGGCCGAGCGCGAGGGCGCCGACCGGGTCGAAAACCTCGAGGAGCTGGTCAACGCGGCCGAGAGTTTTGTGACCCAGGAGGGTTTCGGGCGCGACGCCGTGGCGCTGCCGGTGGACGAACTGGCGCCGCCACCCGACGCCGAAACCGGCGAGACGCAGTCGCCGCTGGCGGCCTTTTTGACCCATGCGGCGCTGGAGTCCGGCGACAACCAGGCACAGGCTGGGCAGGACGCCATCCAGCTGATGACGGTGCATTCCAGCAAGGGGCTGGAGTTCGATTGTGTGTTCATCGGCGGCATGGAGGAGGGCCTGTTTCCGCACGAGAACTCCCTGAACAGCCACGACGGCCTGGAAGAAGAGCGCCGCCTGATGTACGTGGCGATCACGCGTGCGCGCCAGCGCCTGTACCTCAGCCATTCGCAGACCCGCATGCTGCATGGACAGACCCGTTACAACATCCGCAGCCGGTTTTTCGACGAATTGCCCGACGCGGCCCTCAAGTGGATCACGCCGCGCCATGCCGGCTTCGGCACCTACGCCGCGCTCCCGGGCAGCGGCCACCAGCGTCCGGCGTTCGGCACGACGCCTCAGTTTGCGGAACGGGCGAGTGAGGCGGTTGCGGTGCGCAATGCCGACGGCGGTCACGGGCTGCGCGTGCAGATGAAGGTGTTCCATGCCAAGTTCGGCGAAGGCACGGTGTTGACACTCGAAGGGTGCGGCGCCGATGCGCGGGCGCAGATCAATTTTCCGCGCCACGGCATAAAGTGGCTTGCCCTGTCGGTGGCCAAACTCGCACCGCTGCCCTGAGCGCTACTCTGGCACGGCTTGCGGATTTTTTCCGCAAACCAGCAGTGCGATAATTTTTTTTGCCTGATTTGTGGCGGGGCCCTGGAACTCCAGGCAGTTGCCCGCATCAGCCTTCTTTTACCTGGAAAGACCCAATGATCATGAACAAGACGATTCGCGCGGCAGCTTTGCTGATTGCCATCAGCGGTGCGGCCAGTGCCAGCCTTGCTGCAGATACCGGCCCCGTGGTGACCGCCCCAAACGCCAGTGAGCGCATGAGTCTGGCCCGCGACGCGATCAAGGCCCGGGACTGGAAAAAGGCGCTGGCGGAACTGAACCTTGCGGCGCGCGAAGAGCCGCGCAACGCCGACGTGCACAATTTGCTGGGTTACAGTTATCGCAAACAGGCCACGCCCAACCTGACCAAGGCCTTCGAGCACTACAAGACTGCGCTCAGCCTGAACCCGAAACACAAGGGTGCCCACGAGTACATTGGTGAGGCCTACTTGATGGACAAGAAACCGCAAGAGGCCGAAAAACACCTGGTCGAGCTCGAAAAGCTGTGTGGCAACAAGACCTGCGAAGAGTACGCCGATCTCGCCAAGTCATTGGCCGACTACAAGACCAAAAAGTGAGAGGCAGGGAGTCTCTCTGCTGCGCGTGCCAGTCTGGGGTCTGTGCTGTGCACCTTACGCTTGTACGGCTTCGCTCCTCAACCCCATCATTGCCCGCTCGCAACGAAATCTTCTCAGCTTCTGGGACCTGAGGCCAGTCTTCTAGCGCTGGGGTGTCTGGGCTGGATGCAGCTGCCCGGGCTTTTCTTCCATGTAACCCTTGCCGTCCTTGACGCCTTTTTTGCCCAGGGCCTGCCAGGCGGTGCGTTGCCCAACCAGGCGCGCCAGCATTTCCAGTTCTTCGTCTGCGTGGTTGATGGCGGCTGCGGCAGACAGATAACGCCCCTCCTTGGGCTGGGCATCGGCCCAGAACGACTGGTGGTAATCGGCGCGGCTGTTGAGCTTGTCGTCACCGCTGCTAATGTCTACCGCCCCATAACAATTGCAGAAGTAGCTGCGAACACTTTCCTTGCCAAACATCTCGGTGTAGACGCCGGTGCCGCGTATGCCAGCCGTCAAGGTGGGCGTGATGATCTGGCGATTTGTGCCTTTGCCCCAGACACTGGCCACGCCGCCCGTCAGCAGGCGCAACACGCTTACCGACCACAGGGACGAGCCGCGCTCGACCGCCATGCGCGTGTTCTGGCGCACCTTGAACGATGAATTGCCGACGACAAACACCAGTGTGGTACCGGGGCCGGTGCTTACCTCGTCGCCAGTCTGAATGGTTTGGCCCGGCAGCAGGCGTGCCCCATTGAGCTGTGCGTCGCCGACCAGTTCCACAATGTTGCTGCGCTGCTGCGCATGCGCTGCGGAAAATCCGCCTGCCGCCGTCCATGCGGCCGCCGCGCCGAGAAACTGGCGCCGCTGGTACCAGAGCAACTCCTGCTCGGTACGTCCGTCCAAAGTGTGTTTCATGCTGGGGTCTCTCCTGTGCGAATGTCAAAACAGTCGCGAAAGGTGAAATAGGTCGAGGTAAAGAACATGGCGGCAATCATCAGCGAGATCGGCAACAGGGCGACGCCGGCCACTTGCGGGCTGCCGAACAGCGCCGCCAGCACCGACACCACAAAAATTGCCAGCAGCAGGATGGAGATCCACACCAGGCCAAACACGGTGAACGCCCAGAAGTTGCGCAGACACGCCACCAGGCTGAAAAAAACACTCTTCGCGGCCGACACTTGATGCCAGTGCACAAGGGCCGGAGCATGCCAGAACATCAGCGACAGCGGCATTTGCAGGGCCAGAAAGGCGATCATCGCAGTTTGTGTGGCAGGGTCCTGGGCCATCTCCATTGTCGGCATCTTGCCCGCAATGTACTGTCCGGCAAATGCGCCACCGTCGAACACGGCGGTCAGGGCCATGATCAACCAGAAACCGGCACCATACAGCACGCCAAGTACCAGCATCGAGCGCAGCTGTTCCCGGCCAGCTCGAAACGCGCTCAGGAATATGGTGGGCATCGGGAACTTGCCAGTCGCGGCCTCCTTGCTGGCAGCCATCAGACCCAGGGTGCACGCGGGCAGCAGGGCCAGGGCGAGAGCCAGGCCCAGCACCGGAATCGTGCCCACCACCGACATCACGGCCATGAACATGAAAAACAGGCCTGACAGCGCGAGTGGCTGGCGCCAGAACGTGGAGATACCGAGCTTGACCCATGTCAACCCAGTACGCGCGGGAACGATGTTCAGTTTCATAGTCAGGCCAGTGATGCCAGGCGTTGCCGCAAAACCCGTTCGAAATGCCCGGGATCGTGTGGTTTGAGCATGCGCGCCGCGCGCGGCCGGTGCAGGTCCCACAACCGTGAAATCCAGAAGCGCAGTGCGCCAGCGCGCAGCATGGCGGGCAACAGGGCGCGTTCGGCCCCGGTCAGGCGGCGCTGACCGGAGTATGCCGACAGGAACGCCGTGCTGCGCTCCTGGTCACAGGCGCCGCTGCCGAGGTCGACGCACCAATCGTTCAGCGCAACCGCAATGTCGAACAGCCAGCGGTCGACGCCAGCGAAGTAGAAGTCGAAGATGCCGCCCAAAACCGGCGGCCGGTCCGCTGCCCCAGCTGCTGGCGGTGCGACGAACAGGACGTTGTCACGAAACAGGTCGGCATGGATGGGTCCGCCCGGCAATGCGGCGTAGGAGGCGCTGGCAGCCACATGGTTCTGATAGGCCAGTTCCGAGCGCAGCAGTACCACCTGCTGTGGGTCGAGGCAGGGCAGGATCAGCGGCACGGTCTCGTTCCACCACGACAGGCCGCGCAGGTTGGCCTGGCACCGCGGGAAGTCGGCTGCGCCCAGGTGCAGACGCGCCAGCATGCCACCCATGGCCGCACAATGCGCTTGCGTCGGTGCAAGTGCGCTGCTGCCAGGCAATCGGTTCACGACGGTGGTCGGCTTGCCGTGCAGCGTGTGCAAATAGACTCCGGCCGGGTTCGTGGCTGGGTCAGGGACCGGGAGCCCGCGCGCCGCCAGGTGCTTCATCAGTGCCAGGTAAAAGGGCAACTGTTCAAAGTTCAGCCGCTCAAAGACGGTCAGCACGTACGGCCCTTGCTCAGTGTCGATGAAGTAGTTGGTATTTTCGATGCCGCTGTGGCAGCCCTCCATGGCAAGCAGATTGCCCAGACCGAGCTCGCGCGCGAGTGCGCCAGCTTCATCGAACGAAACGTCGGTATAGACCGCCATGCGCGACGTAGCGTCAGAAACCGAAAATTTTCCAGACCCGCGTCCCGCCCGACGCAGAGGAACCATTGCGCTCACCAGCGGACGGAATGCGGTTTGCGCTGGCCGGCAAGATGTCGTAAGGCGGCATATTGCCCTTCGGTACGACTGTGATGGACCGGGTTTCACCGCCCACCCTCAACTCATCGATGCGCGCGCCGTCATCTTCAATGCGGATGCGCTCGATCCGGCTATCCGGGCGGCCATCGGCCACCACCCGGCTCGCCGACTGGTTGCCACTGGCGGGCGTCTGGGCCTGAGACGCGGCGCTGGCGAGCATGCAAGAGGCCAGCAACCAGCGCGTGGCACGGAAGGACTTGGTCATCTGATGATTGTAGAACTTCCGGGCTGATTGGCTGCACAGGCAGAATGGCGTCATGCCTGAAAACACCCCCTCGCGCCCGACCCTGTTGCTGGTGGACGGATCCAGCTACCTGTACCGGGCGTTCCACGCCATGCCGGATTTGCGGGCGCTGCCGGGTGACCCGTCAAGCGCGGCCACCGGCGCCATCCGCGGCATGGTCAACATGCTGCAGAGCCTGCGCAAGGAGGTGCCCTGTGATTTCGCGGCCTGTGTATTCGACGCCAAAGGCCCGACCTTTCGGGATGCGATTTATCCACAGTACAAGGCCCAGCGCTCGCCCATGCCCGACGATCTGCGCGCCCAGATCGGTCCGATCCACGAGGTGGTGCGCTTGCTCGGGTGGACGGTGCTGGATGTCCCGGGTGTGGAGGCCGATGACGTCATCGGCACGCTGGCGGTGACGGCGGCGGCGCAGGACCTGCAGGTGGTGGTGTCGAGCGGGGACAAGGACCTGGCGCAGCTGGTTGACGCAAACATCACCATCGTGGACACGATGAATGGGCGCCGCCGCGACCTGGCCGGTGTCGAAGCCGAGTTTGGTGTTCCGGCGCGTCTGATGGTGGATTTCCAGACCTTGGTCGGTGACGCGGTTGACAACGTGCCCGGCGTCGAGAAAGTCGGTCCCAAGACAGCCGCCAAATGGCTGCAGGAGTACGGCTCGCTGGAGGCCGTGGTGGCGCACGCGGACGCGATCAAGGGCGTGGCGGGGGAAAACCTGCGCAAGGCCTTGCCGTGGTTGCCCACCGGTCGCGCCCTGTTGACGATCAAGACCGATTGCGACCTCAGCGGCTGGGTTCCGCTGCTGCCCGACTTTGCCAGCCTGGCGCTGGCGACGCCGGACTCGACGGGACTGCGGGCGTTTTACGAGCGCTACGGGTTCAAAGGCCTGGTGCGCAGCATCGATGCCACAACCGCTGCCGATGGTGCAGCGGCAGCGACTGGCCCGGCACCCACCGGCGGTGGCCTGTTTGACGAAGCCCAGCCAGGCCCGGTCACTGCGCGCCAGCTCACGCTGCGTTATGACACGGTTGTGACCTGGGCTGCACTGGAGTCGTGGCTAATTCGGTTGCAGGCGGCGGAACTGGTGGCGCTGGATACCGAAACGACGTCGCTGGATGAAATGCGCGCGCAGATCGTTGGCGTCAGTTTCAGCGTGTCGCCCGGCGAAGCCGCCTACGTGCCGCTGGCGCACAGCTACCCCGGAGTGGCGGACCAGTTGCCGCGCGACGCGGTGCTTGAGCGGCTAAAGCCCTGGTTGGAGGACGCGAGCCGCAAGAAACTGGGCCAACATGTCAAATACGATCGCCACGTGTTCGCCAACCATGGCATCGAAGTCCAGGGGTACACGCATGACACGATGTTGCAGAGTTACGTGCTGGAGGTTCACAAGCCGCATGGCCTGGCCAGCCTGGCAGAGCGCCACGTGGGCCGCACGGGGCTGAGCTTCGAAGATCTGTGCGGCAAGGGCGTGCACCAGATCTGTTTTGACCAGGTGGACATCGCGCGCGCGGCCGAGTACTCGTGCGAGGATTCGGACCAGACACTTGACGTACACCGCACGCTGTGGCCGCAGTTGCAAGCCAACCAGAAATTGGGATTCATCTACCAGCTCGAGATGGACAGCAGCGAGGCCCTGTACCGCATCGAACGCAATGGTGTGCTGATCGACGCGGGGAAGCTGGCGGCGCAAAGCCATGCACTGGGCCAACGCATCCTGCAGCTTGAAACGCAGGCCCATGGTCTGGCCGGTCAGACCTTCAACCTTGGCAGCCCGAAGCAGATCGGCGAGATATTTTTCGTCAAGCTCGGTTTGCCGGTGGTCAAGAAAACTGCGACGGGTGCGCCGAGCACGGACGAGGAGGTGCTGGAAAAGCTGGCCGAGGACTTCCCGCTGCCGGCCAAGATCCTGGAGCATCGCGGGTTGGCCAAGCTCAAGGGCACCTATACCGACAAGCTGGCGCAGCTCGCGCTGCCGCGCACCGGGCGCGTACACACCCATTACGCGCAGGCCGTCGCCGTGACCGGGCGCCTGAGCAGCAACGACCCGAACCTGCAGAACATCCCGATCCGCACAGCCGAGGGGCGGCGCGTGCGCGAGGCCTTTGTGGCCCCGCCTGGCAGCCTGATCGCCAGTGCCGACTACAGCCAGATCGAGCTGCGCATCATGGCGCATATCAGCGCCGACGAAGCCCTGCTGCGTGCTTTTGGTGAGGGCATGGATGTGCACCGGGCCACCGCAGCCGAGGTTTTTGGTGTGGCGGCGGCAGCGGTCAGCAGCGAACAGCGCCGCTACGCCAAGGTCATCAATTTCGGCCTCATCTATGGTATGAGTGCGTTTGGACTGGCGCGCAGCCTGTCCATCGACAACACGGCGGCGAAAAACTACATCGAGCGCTATTTCCAGCGGTATCCGGGTGTCAAACGCTACATGGACGAAACCCGGGAACGGGCGCGCGAAACCGGTTATGTGGAGACCGTGTTTGGCCGTCGTCTGTATCTGCCCGAGATCCGATCACCCAATGGGCCGCGCCGCAGTGGGGCCGAGCGCCAGGCGATCAACGCGCCGATGCAGGGTACGGCTGCCGATTTGATCAAGATGAGCATGGTCAAGGTACAGCAGGTGCTGGATCGGGAGCAGCGCCAGACCCGCATGATCATGCAGGTGCACGACGAACTGGTGTTCGAGGTGCCCGCGGCCGAGGTCGACTGGGTGCGCGCCGAGATACCGCGTCTGATGGCCTCAGTGGCCGAACTCAAGGTGCCGCTATTGGCAGAAATTGGGGTTGGGGCCAACTGGGAAGAGGCGCACTGAGGCTGGCAGCGCGCCACGCGAAGCGGCTATTCCAGCGCCGCCGGGCGTGAACGTGATGCGTCCTTGTCGATCTTCCAGTCGGCCAGATTGGCGACGGCATAACAGGCCCGGCCCGCCATTTTTGCGCGGTACATGGCGGTGTCGGCCGCATTCACGAGCGTTTCCGGTCGCTCGGCCACGCTGGGCATTACATGTGCCACACCAATGCTGAAAGTGACATGCGCCGCAGTAGGTGACGCCACGTGCGGCAGTTGCTTGCGCGTGATTCGGTGCAGGCAGCGTTGCGCCATCTCCTGCGCATGTGCAAGGTTTGCCCCTGGCAGCAGCAACACGAACTCTTCGCCGCCGTACCGGGCCAGCAGTTCACCCGCCCGGCGTACGCAGTTGGCCAACACCTGACTCACTTGGCGCAGGCACTCGTCGCCCGCCAGATGGCCGTACTGGTCATTGAAGCGCTTGAAATGGTCGATATCCACCATCAACAGGCTCAGCGAGCCGCCGCTGCGGGCCGCCCGCTGCCATTCCGATACCAGCATGTCGTCAAACTTGCGGCGGTTGGCAATACCGGTCAGGCCATCGGTCGCTGATTTGCGGGACAACAACTCGTTTGCCTGCGCCAGCAGGTTCTCCTTGCGGATCAGATCCGTCACATCGACAACGGCGACCACCCTATACCCTTGGCGCGTGCTCACCTGGTAGGTGTGGATCCAGCGATCGTGCGCGTATGCCTCCAGGGTTGGTTGCCCATCGCCGTGTTCATCCGGGCTTTGCAGGCGCTGGAGGACCCAGGCCTGGGGGTCATCCACAGGCTGTGCCAGCAGGCCCATATCAAGTACCCTGCGCAACACGGACTCCAGGGATTCGCCAGTCGATCCTTCCTTGAACAGGCCGGGGAACATCTCCCCCAGGCAGCGATTGCGGATCACCTGCCGGTCCTGCTGGTCATAGATGGCGATGCCGATGGGCAAGGCGTCGAGTGCAGAGATCAACAGCTCACGGGTCCGGTTCGCGTACAGCAGCGCCTTTTCCATGGACTGGTTATGCTCGACTGCGCGTTTGGCCTCCAGACTGCGGTGTCGCAGTTGGCTCTGGGTGGCCTGGTTGCTCAGCAGCAGCATGACCATGGCCACAGCCCAGAGCACGATGCCTATGCAGCCGATGATCAGGGGCGTGATCCCGGACTGAACCTGGTACGCCCAAACCCATGCCAGCACCTCCAGCAGCAGACCGACCAGTGTCAGCCAGGCAGCGGGTCGGGGACTGAGTGCTGCTGGGCGATGGGCCATGGTGGGTGCTGAAAATCCGCAGTGTGGGCAGGTCCCGGGAATTGTGCCGCGCACGGGCGCACGCGTGGCGCACATAAGTTACCTGTTTTGGTGACAGTTCGCCGCATCGGATGGCTGCCCGGCATGCCTTGGTTCTGTCGGCTGCAAACTCAGCGTGCGCTTGCTTTGCAGTCACCGTCTGCCACGTCCGATGCGCGGCACTTGACACGGTTGATAAGATGAACACGCTGAAAAATGCCGGTTTTCGGTCATTTGCGATGGTAAATTTTTCGTATGACGGTGATGGCAATACTGCTGGGAACTTTGACAGCCGGGATTGGTAGTGTCTGGATCGCGGCGTTGCTGAGTTTTGGTGTTCTGGCGCGTTACACCCAGCATATGTTGAGTCTGGCGGCTGGCGCACTGCTGGCCACCGCCTTCATGCACTTGTTGCCGGAGGCCTTTGAGAGCCAAGCCAGCGCGCACGACTTGTTCATGGCATTGCTGTTGGGGGTGGTTTTTTTCTTTCTGCTTGACAAGGCCGAGTTGTGGCATCACGGGCACGAACACCATCATCCCCATGCGGCTGGGCACGAACACCATCATCCCCATGCGGCTGGGCACGATCACGACCATGGCGCGGCTGACGGCCACACGCAGCACAGTGAGGGTAGTGGGGGCACCAAGGCTGCTGGCGGCTGGGCCGTGCTGGCGGGGGACAGCGTGCATTGTTTTGGCGACGGGATCCTGATCGCCGCCGCTTTTGTTGCCGACGTCCGCCTGGGTGTGATTGCGTCGCTGGCCGTACTGGTGCACGAAGTTCCCCACCACATGGGAGATTTGCTGGTGTTGAGCACTAGCTCCGGCAATCGCCAGGCGGCGCTGGTCAAGGTTTCCATGGCCGGGGCTGTGACGGCCATTGGCGGTCTGGCCGGTTATTGGCTGGTGGACTGGCTGCAGGATTACCTGCCGTTCTTTCTGGTGGTTGCCAGCAGCAGTTTTGTCTATGTGGCGTTGGCCGACCTGATTCCGCAATTGCAGACGCGACTGAGCGCGCGCCAGACGGCGGCGCAGATTGGCTGGCTGCTGGTGGGCATTGGCCTGGTGACAATCGTGAGCGGACTGGCCCACGCGCAACATTGAGTGTGAATTGCTGGCGCCGGTAGCCCACGCATGGTGTGGTGCGCTACACCTTCGGTTCTTGAAGACGGTTGGTCAGCGTCCCGGCGCAGTCCACGCGCCACGTTTAACTGGGGTCTGAAAAACGAAAAAGCCCGGACAGGCCGGGCTTTTTTTGGCGCGGTATACGGAGTGTCAGGCGGCCGACTTGCTGCGACGCCGGGCAACTGCGCCACCCACCAAGCCCAGGCCAGCCAGCAACAGCGCGTAGGTTTCTGGTTCAGGAATCACCGCCACCTGCATCAATTGACCGCGCACTGCACCCGCCGGGTTCAACGCGGTATGCACGTTGACGTAAGCCAAGCCGCCTTGCAGCATGTCCAGGAAGGACATGGCAGGGTGGCCGGCATTGAGCCCAGTGACCCCGGTTGCCCCAATAAGGACGGGCGCCGAAATCCCAGACCCCCCAACCAACAACGTCCCGCCCGAGTTCAGAGACACGAAAGGCGCCGCGTCCAGAAAAACACGCACCGGGCCGTTTTCTGCGGTGGTTGCGGCACCATGAATGTGGAAGCCCGTTGCGGCTGTGCCGAACACCGCGCCTCCAGTCAAGCCGAAAACCGACATGGAGAAACTGTACTTGTCATCCGCCAGCGAAAGTGTTCCGAACGTGTCGTAAGACAAGGTCGCTATACCGGTCGCCGTGGATCCGGAAGACGTGGGGACCTCGTTGGCGCCATTCAATGTGGCATTGAACTGGTACACCACCGCATTCGCCATGATAGGAGCCGCCAGGACACCTGCAACCAAAATCCGGGAAATCAATGTGCGCATATTCCACCTCCAAAATTTTTCGAACCGACCCGTTTTTACCACTGGTACCCGTCGGCCACAATAGTCCGTTTGCCCTATGCCCGCAAGTGGCGGGCTTCGACGATTCCAAACCGAGCCGCCGCCACGCCACGATGGACCAACATCCTCACCCGGACCGGCCAATTGCGGCCCGCCGCATGGCGGCAAAGTTCCTTTCCAAGGGTAACCCCGCGCTCGGGGTCGCCATCCACATGCGCTTTTGAGGGACCACCCCGGTTGCCCGCTTCGACCCATCCGCCACCGCTGTGGCCGTGTGGCACTCTGCCAATAGTTGAATAGTTGGTTTGCCGGATTTTCCCTGGCGCTGTTTCTGGTCGCCGCGGCAGGGGCCGGCCCTTGCGAAGAGGTCGATGCCGCCTCTGGCCGCCGCGACGATGCCAGCGCCCTCTCCATCGACCGGGCGTTCGCCGAGACGGGTGATGCCACGGCGTCAACGTGAAATAACTTTCAAGATGCGGGGTGAAGAGTGGGCCTCATGAAAGTCAGTAAACGTCACCCTACTTGGAAAAGCAGCTGGCCAGCGCCAGCGTGCGGCGACTGGAAAAATGCCGCGCTTCGCCGTTGACCGGGTCGGTGAATTCCAGGGTCTCGGCCAGCAATTGCAGTGGTCGCGTGGTGTCGGTGCTGCCCTTTGCTGTCAGCACCGGGTAGATCCCGTCATGGGCGATGGGAATTCCCAGGCCGGCCATGTGGACGCGCAGTTGGTGGCGGTGCCCCGTCACCGGTTGCAGACTATAGAGTCCCAACCCGTTGGCCCGTTGCAGCAGCGTGATGTGGGTGCTGGTGTTGGGCGGGCCAGCCACTTCGCATTGCTGCATGAAGTGGCTTGACGCCGCGATCCGGCTGCTGTGCAGCAGGGGCAGTTGAAGGTCTGCGCGCCAGGGGGCGACCGCCAGGTAGGACTTGCGGATGCGGTGTTCACGAAACAGTGCCTGGTAATGATTGCGGGTGTCGGGCTGGGTGGAAAACAGCACCAGGCCGGCGGTGTCCCGGTCGATCCGGTGGATCGGCACCAGGGTGTCGATGGCCAACTGGCGTTTGAGCCGCACCAGCGCGGTTTCCTGCAAGTAGTCGCCCGACGGCACGACTGGCAGGAAATGCGGCTTGTCGATCACCACCAGATGCGCGTCCTGGTACAACAGCTCGTAGTCAAACGGAATCCGCGCCTCGTGTGGCACGTGGCGGTAGTAGTACAGGCGCAGCGGCGATTGGAACGGCCGCTGTTCTGTGACTGGAACACCCCACTCGTCGATTACTTCGCCCGCTGCCATGCGGCGCAACCACAACTCGCGCGGTTGTGCAGGAAAACGTTGCAGCAGAAAGTCGGTGATGGTGGCCCAGGGCCCGGCAACCAGCGCCACGCAGCTCGGACCGACCCCGTCGCGGGTCGGCAGCACGGCCGCTGCGGGCGCTTTCACTCCCGGTGGACGACCAGGTCCCACACCCCGTGCCCGAGGCGCAGGCCGCGGTGCTCAAATTTGGTCAGCGGCCGGTAGGCGGGGCGGGGCGCGAATCCTTGCAGTTCCGGGTGGGTTCGCTCGCAGTGGTTGCGCAACAGTGGCTCGCTGCCGAGCACGGCCAGCATCTGTTGGGCATAGGGTTCCCAGTCGGTCGCGCAATGCAGGTAGGCCCCCGGCTTGAGACGGGTGGCAAGCCGCTGGATGAACTCGGCCTGCACCAGGCGGCGCTTGTTGTGTCGTTTTTTGTGCCACGGGTCCGGAAAAAAGAGGTGTACACCGTCGAGGCCGCGCAGCGGCTGCGCAGGGCTCCAAACCGGCAGCATCTGGTCGATCACCGCAACCGCGTCATGAGCCAGGATGCGGATGTTGTGCAGCCCGAGGTCGCCAATGCGTTTGAGCAACGCGCCCACTCCGGGTTCATGCACCTCGCAGCACAAAAAGTCGGTGTCTGGCAACGCCGCCGCGATTTGGGCGCTGGCTTCGCCCATGCCAAAACCGATCTCCAGAATCAGTGGCCGCGGCGGGCCATCGGCATGCGGCGGCTGGTTGGGCAGCAGTTGCGGGTACACCGCACCCAGAGCCGAGTCGGAGTTCTGGAATGGCAGCAAGAAACGGGGCCCCAGGTCCTGCGTTGCGCGTGCCTGTGCGCCCGTAGTCCGTCCGGCGCGGCGCACAAAACTGCGGATCGGACGCACAGCCTGCAGTTGGGTCTGCGCCACGGCACGGGGTTCGGTTTGGGTCACGGTTCGGGATTGTAGAGACCACGCCAGGCGCCGACCCACGCTTCGAGCGCCTGTGCCAGGCTACCGCCCTGTGGCGTCAGACCCAGTGTCGTCGCGGCAGCGTTCAGAGCCACCAGCGGCCTGCTGGTATCGATGGCGCTGGCGCCACTTTGTTTGGAGAGTTTTTCGCCCGCCGCGTCGCGCACCAGTGGCGCGTGCAGATACCGCGGCCGCGCCAGCCCGAGGGCGTTTTGCAAGAGGATCTGGCGGGCCGTGTTGTCTGCCAGGTCTTCACCGCGCACCACGTCGGTGACCCCCTGCGCGGCGTCGTCGACGACCACTGCCAACTGGTAGGTGGGTAGTCCGTCGGCGCGCAGCAGCACAAAGTCACCCACTTCGCGCGCCACGTCCTGCGCCTGGGGTCCGAGACGGCGATCCGTCCAGTCCGTGGTCTGGCCTTTTATCTGGCCAGGGGTGAGGTCGCAACGCAGGCGCAGAGACACGCCCGCGGTTCCGTGGAGCTGATCGCGGCATGTCCCGGGGTAGACCAATTCGCCATGCCGGGTTCGCACCAGGCCCTGGCGCGCAGAAGCGGCCAGCACGTCCTTGCGCGAACAGCTGCAAGGGTACAGCAGGCCGGCCGCCTTCAGCCTGGCGATTGCGCTGCCATAGTGCTGCTGGCGTTGGGACTGGACCAGCGGCGCTTCATCCGGGATCAGCTGCAGGGCATGGAGTTGGCGCAGGATCTGCGCTGCTGCGCCAGGCACGCAGCGCGCCCGGTCCAGATCTTCAATGCGCACCAGCCAGCGGGCGCTGGGTCCGTGCGCCCGCGCGTCAAGCCAGCTGGCCAGGGCCGCCACCAGTGAACCGGCGTGCAGCGGACCGGTGGGCGATGGCGCGAACCTTCCGATGTAGCGCACCGGCCCGACCGCCATGCCTCACGCCACCGCCAGCGCCAGTTCCAGACCGGAGACGAAGGCGTCTTCCACCCGATGCCCAATGCACCAGTCGCCACAGACCCCGATACCGACGCGCGGATCCCACAGATGGCTCTGCCGCAGCGGCTGCAAGGTTTGTGCGTAGGCCCAGCGATGAACCTGGGTGTGGACGGGCTCGACCCGGATTCCGGTCACTTCGGAGAACGCCTTCAGCAGCTTGGCCTGCACGCGCACTGCATCGTCGGCAAAATGCTCAAGCGACCAGGCCGCGCTGGCCTGTACGGTCCAGCGCTCCACCGGGTCGCGTCCGGGTTTGGATGACTCGCGCGCCAGCCACGCTATGCGGTGATGGGTGCTGCGCGCCGCGTTCCATTGCGGGCCCAAGGTGCCCAATCCAGGCTGCATCGCATGCGGGTAGGCCAGCATCAGGGTCCAGCACGGCGCGACTTCAACCCGACCAATGGCTTGCACCCAGCGTGCCGCCAGTTCGGAGTTCTGCAGCAGTTCGTGGGCCTGCGCCGACGGCAGCGCGAGCAAGACGCGGTCGAAACCGTCGAGCTCGACATGCCTGTGGTCGGCGCCGGTTTGCGCCTGCGTTGCATGCAGCCTCCATTTCCGACCGTCCGCTCCGTGCGCCTCGAGCCGTGTCACCCGGGTCGAGACTTGCATCGCGCCACCCAGCTGCAGGGGCTGCGCCCAGGCGCGCACCAGCGCATTCATTCCTGGCACCGGAACCCAGTGCGGCTCGCGAGCCGGCAGACCAGCCGCCGCCACCCGACCCTGCGCGTCCAGCACGCGCACCGTGTTGGCGCTCCACGGTTTGCACAAGCCCGGTGTGGTTTGCAGCGCCAGGGCAAAACGCGCATCGCGCACCGTGAAGTACTGCGCGCCATGGTCAAACCCTCCAAAAGGGCTATCACGGCTTGCCATACGCCCACCGGCAGCGTGACTCTTGTCGAACAGGGTAACCCGATGGCCGGCCTGGGCCAGTGTCCGGGCGCAGGTCACGCCGGCGATTCCTGCCCCGACAACGGCAATGGTTTTGGGCTCGGGCATGGCATGTCTCCTGATGGTGTTGTGCGTTGCACTTTACACGCCCCGTTGGTCACGGCCAAAATGAATGATGCCATCAAATTCATGCGCCCCGTCCGGTCCCGTTGCGCCGTACAGTCGCTACCAATATTCAAGGAACCAGGGAGTACCTATGTTGAAGGTTCGCCGATCGGCAGACCGTGGTCACGCAGACCATGGCTGGCTCAAATCGCAGCACAGTTTTTCTTTCGCCGATTACGACGACCCGAGGCACATGGGTTGGGGCAATCTTCGTGTGCTCAACGAGGACCGGATCGCGCCGGGAACAGGATTTGGCACCCATGGCCACCGCGACATGGAGATCGTCAGTTACGTGCTCAGCGGCGAACTGGCCCACAAGGACAGCCTGGGCAACGTCAAGGGGATTCCGCCAGGGGATGTTCAGCGCATGAGCGCGGGTACCGGTGTGCGCCACAGCGAGTTCAACAACGCGCCCGGCGAGCACACGCACTTTTTGCAGATCTGGATAGAACCCGACCGGCCGGGTATCGCGCCGGGGTATGAGCAAAAGACATTCCCGGACGCAGGCAAACGCGGGCGGCTGCAACTGGTCGCGTCGCGTGATGCAGCCTTGGGGTCGATCACGATCCATGCCGATGCAGCCATCTACGCCGGTTTGCTCGATACGGGGGAGGCCGCGTCCTTGACACTCGATCCGGCGCGCAAGGCTTATGTGCACCTGGTGCGCGGGCAGTTGACCGCCAATGGCCAACTGCTGACAGCCGGTGACGCGCTGCTGATGCAGGGGGAACCGCTGCTGGCACTGAGCGACCCCAAGGCGGCCGAGGTGCTGGTGTTTGACCTGGCGGGCGGCAATTGATTGCGCATAGTCCACCACCCGGCGCGGGCCATACGCTGCACGGTGGCTGATACCGATTGGCGCGCGAAAGACAAGAACTGGGGTGCCGGCTTTGGCCAGCCAAGGAAGCTGGGCGGGCGGCTCCGCTTGCTGGAGTACCTTCGCCTGGCGGCTGCGGCGGCGAGCGCCTTGGGAGCGGCCCGGCGGCGCCCATGTCCCGCGGATCGGGCTGCGTCCGCCGCTGCGCCTTTACTTCGCTACGCCGCCCGCCCGGTCTCCCTGGCAGGGAGCCGTGTTGGCGCGCCGCACGCCCGCCAAGCTTGCAGGATCAGGCCGGTGGGGGGCACTCTGCGCAGCGGCATAAAGGAGGAGTCGTCGGCCCCAGGCCGACACGGGGGACAGCCGCGGAGCAGAGTGCCTCGCTGGCCTGATCCCACCCGCAAAGCACCACGAACCTGAA
>ENA-ORBV01001143-ORBV01001143.1-microbial-mat-metagenome-genome-assembly--contig:-NODE-1143-length-59998-cov-11.244655_pt1 | contig 59998 bp, 62 predicted proteins | sample MGYA00237777_ERZ505514 | MGnify/ENA primary metagenome ERZ505514 (study PRJEB26160, sample SAMN06269048) | microbial mat metagenome | isolation source: Oligotrophic lake microbial mat | place...
GTCCTGATGCAAGAGGCTCCGCTCGTCCGCAGGCTAGGCCGTCTCGTTCGCCCCGCCGTTAATTTAAAAGAATAGGCTCTTGCGGGATGTGGTCTAGGGGCTTGGTATCAGTTTCATCTGCGTTATCAGTGGTTAAAAACTGAAATTCTGTCTATCCTCAACCTTCTCAAAACCATGGCACAAAACAACAAAACTCTCTGGGGTGGCCGCTTTTCCAGCGGACCCGACGAAAAAGTCCAGCGCTTCACGCGTTCGGTTCATTTTGACAAACGTCTCTATAAGGAAGACATCGCGGGAAGCATCGCCCATGCCTCCATGCTGGCCAGCATCGGCATTCTGAGTGCCGGAGAATTTAAGGCGATACAACGGGGGCTCAAGCAGATCCGCGCTGAAATTGAGGCGGGAACCTTTGTCTGGAAAGAGGAGCGTGAAGATGTCCACATGAACATTGAGGCGGCCCTGACCGAACGGACGCCTGCCGGAGCCAAGCTTCATACGGGCCGCAGCCGCAACGACCAGGTCGCCACCGATATGCGGCTTTGGGTGAAAAACCAGATCGTTGTTGACCTGCAACTTCTCGCAGACATGCAGAAGGCTCTTGTTTCCTGGGCCAACCAAAACCTTGATGTCCTCATCCCCGGCTACACCCATCTGCAACGGGCCCAGCCGGTTTACTTCGCTCATCATCTCCTGGCCTACGTGGAAATGTTTGATCGCGACATGGGACGTCTGCTCGATGTCCGCAAGAGGACCGATGTCCTGCCGCTTGGCTCGGGTGCCCTCGCTGGCAGCACGATTCCCTTGCGGCGGGAACTGGTGGCAAAAACTCTTGGCTTTGCCAAAATCACCACCAACTCGCTGGATGCTGTCAGCGATCGCGACTTCATGCTGGAATACGCCGCCGCTAACGCCATCACTGCCGTGCATCTCTCCCGCCTCGCAGAAGACCTCATCCTCTGGTCCACGGCCGAGTTCGGCTTTATCCGGATCGGTGATTCCTTCACGACAGGTTCCAGCCTGATGCCGCAGAAAAAGAATCCGGATGTGGCGGAGATCACGCGGGGGAAAAGCGGACGTGTCATCGGCGACCTGATGGCCTTGTTGACCCTGGTCAAGGGCCTGCCTATGACCTACAACCGCGACCTGCAGGAGGACAAGGAACGGCTTTTCGACAGCGTCGATACTGTCCAGGAAACGCTCGACGTCATGGCCGCGATGTTGGCGGATATTGCCGTCAATAAAACCGCCTGCGCCAAGGCAGTCAGCGATCCCCTGCTTCTCGCCACGGATGTCGCCGATGCTTTGGTGTTGAAAGGCATTCCGTTCCGTCATGCCCATGAGATCGTGGGGCAGGCTGTGGCCGTTTCGGAAAAAACAGGCTGCCTGCTTTCGAAGCTGCCCTTGGCCGAGTGGAAAAAAATCCACCCCGAAGTGGATGCCGTTGTCCTGGACGTTTTCGATGTGAAGGCGGCCTTGGCACGCCGTCTCATGACGGGTGCACCGGGATTAAAACAGGTTAAAGCCGAACTGGCGTCCTGGAAAAAGCGCCTGGCCCGGAAGTAATTCTTCTTGGTGCCTGACCCACTTGCGGCTTCGATTTTTTCCTTTACCCTTATGAGCGAATCTATGAATCCCAATCAGAATGTTAAACTCCTGCAGGAACTGGCGGCCAAGGTCGGCACGCCTTTCTGGCTATATGACGCTGCCGAAATGCGCCGTCGTATCGCCGATGTGAAAGCTCTGACCGCTTCTCCAGGGTTGCAGGCGCGTTACGCCATGAAAGCCAGCCCTACCCGCCGCATTCTCCAGGAAATCCAGAAGCATGGACTTTGGATTGATGCAGTCAGTGCCAACGAATGTTTCCGCGCCACGGACGCCGGTTTTGCCCAAGGCAGCAACCCTCCCGAAATCCTTTATACGGCCGACGTCTTCCGTGGCGATTGGCAGAGGGCGGTTCTTCAGGACGGAATCCTGCCCAATATCGGCTCGCCCGGCATGGTTCAGGATTTGGCTGAGGCCGGTTACCGGGGCCCACTGGCTCTGCGTATCAATGTCGGCTTCGGTCACGGACACGTCAACGCCTGTGATACCGGCGGGCCCAGCTCCAAGCATGGCATCTGGTGGGAGGATGTCAGCGAAACCGTAGCAGCGTCGCAAAAAGCCGGGCTCAAAATTGTCATGCTGCATGCTCACGTGGGCAGTGGCCCCCAACAGCAGGAACTCCGCGACAACCTCAGGCGCCTGGTTGCCGTCTTTGCCGGCATGGCTGGTTCTTTCCCTGACTTGGAGGCCATTTCGGCCGGGGGCGGACTACCGTGGAATTACCGCCAACTTGAAACATTGGATGTGAAGGCCTTGGCGGACATTCTCAAGGAAGGCCGCGAAAGCATGAGCAAAGCTGCGGGACGCGATATCCGCCTGGAGATTGAGCCCGGCCGCTATTACGTGGCGTCCTCCTGCACACTCGTCACCAAGGTCACGGACATCAAGAAGACCCGCAGCAACGAAAAAGGCACGGGGGTGGAATTCATCATGGTGGATGCAGGCTTCACCGATCTGGTGCGTCCCGCCATGTATGGCAGCTATCACCGCATCACGATTCCCGCCAAGACAGGTGCCGCCCTGGAACCTTTCTGCGTGGCCGGGCCTCTTTGTGAAAGTGGGGATGTCTTCACACGTGGTGCCGATGAGATGCTGGAACCCCGCGACCTGCCGCGTCCGGAGCGAGGGGACCTGCTTTGTCTGCATGATGCCGGTGCCTACGGCTACGCCATGTCGAGCCACTACAACTCTTTGGGCCGGGCTCCCCAGATCTGGGTGGAAGAGGACGGCTCCGCCCGTCTGATCTCCAAGCGGGAAACTCTGAATGATTTTGTGGCGATCGAGACGGATGAGGTGATTTAGGGACTCAATCCGACTCTACTCATTAGAAGATATCGACATTTTGTTTAGGCTCCCAGGCCGAGCTCTTCTGGAATCTTATCCGGGGCACACCGTCAGGTCATTCAGCCCCCAGGCCTTAAGTAAGTAGCGTGACATAGGGCTGAAAATAAGCTAAAGTCTTCTTATGTTTGGCTCTTATGTCACCGTAAACCATGAAATCATGGGTGGGATCCCTGTTTTCACTGGAACAAGGGTTCCGATCCAAAACCTGATTGATTGTTGGGAAGAGGGCTATTCAATCGAAGAGTTTTTGGATGACTTTCCCTCTGTGAAAAAAGAACAGATCATCTCTGTTCTTGAGGAAATCAAAGAAAAACTTCCTCAGCTTGCTACAACCTGAGTGAAAATCATTCTCGACGAGTGCTTGCCGCGGCGACTGGGGCTCGAATTGAAGGATCATGAGGTTCAGACCGTTCAGGAAATGGGATGGTCGGCAAAGTCAAACGGAGAGCTGCTTGGGCTGATAGCGGGCCATTTCGATCTATTTGTTACCATTGACAGCAACATGGTCTATCAACAACACATGAAAGCTCGCCCGTTTGGGTTGATTGTTTTGCATACCAAGTCGAATGCAATGGAATCTATCTTGCCACTGATTTTCGAAATCAATACAGGTATTTTGAATACGAAAAGAGGAGAAGTGACACATGTTGGAAGCAAGCTGTAGGAAAAGTGGCAGGATATCCTGAAGTTGATCCAGATCGGATGAGTCGTTTTGGTACAGCCCTCAAAGCGGATTTGGCCGGGTTATGGCGTTACCGCGTAGGGGACTATCGAATCATTTGTCGGATTGGTGATGGAGAATGGGTGGTCTTGGTTCTTGCTGTAGGTCACCGCAAAAAGGTTTACGGCTGAAAAACGCGGCTACGGATTTTCACTGTGCCTTGCTTTATCCTGTCATTGCCTAAGAGATTTTTTACTGCATACTTCACCCCTTAACGATGAAACTTTCCTTCTGGAAGATGAGTGGCGCGGGCAACGATTTCGTTTGCCTGGATAACCGCAAGAAGACGCTGCGGCCCAGCCGCAAGTTGATCGAACGCCTTTGCCATCGTCAGTTCGGCGTTGGAGCCGATGGGCTCTTGCTCCTTGAACCAGCCAAGACCAAGGCGGCGGATTTCCGCATGCGCTATTTCAATGCGGACGGGGGCGAAGCGGAGATGTGTGGCAACGGAGCCCGTTGTTTTGCCCGTTTTGCCCAACGCGTAACCGGCTTTCGGAAAGGAACCCTGCTCTTCGATACAGGTGCAGGCCTGGTCGGAGGAGAATTTTTTGGAGATCAAGTCAGAGTGGAACTGACGCCTCCCCATGGAATGCTTTTGAACCAGAAGATCACCACTTCCTCCGGAGTTCTGACCGTTCACAGCATTAATACGGGTGTCCCTCACGCCGTGGTTTTCCTGCCTGACATCGAAAAGCTTGAGATCATCAAACTAGGCTCGGAACTGCGTTATCATGAGGCTTTCCAGCCCAAAGGAACCAACGTCAATTTCGCTCAGATTCTCGGACCGGGAAAAATCCGGGTGAGGACTTATGAGCGCGGCGTGGAGGGCGAAACCCTGGCCTGCGGCACGGGAGTGACGGCAGTTGCCCTGATTGCTTCCGAAGTCCATGGCTTCAAGGCTCCGGTGTTGGTCAACGTGCAGGGTGGCGATACTCTAAAAGTGTTCTTTAACAAGCTGGACACTGCGTTTTCGCAGGTCAAACTTCACGGCCCTGCGGATTTTGTTTATCAGGGAGAAATCGATGCCTAATTTTTCAGGAACCCACACAGCTCTTGTAACTCCGTTCAAAAAGGGGTTGATCGATACGGCTGCCTATGAAGCATTGATCGCTCGTCAGATCGAGGCCGGTCTGGAAGGTATTGTTCCTGTCGGCACGACAGGGGAATCTCCCACGCTTAATCACGAGGAGCATCTCCGTGTGATCGAAATGGCCGTCCAATTTGCCAAAAAGAAGACCAAGGTCATCGCCGGAACCGGATCCAACTCCACGGCTGAAGCCATCGAATACACCCAGGAAGCCGAAAAACTCGGCGCGGATGCCTCCTTGCAAGTGGCACCCTATTACAATAAACCAACCCAGGAAGGTTTGTATCAACATTACATGGCCATCGCCAAAAGCACGGAGCTTCCCATCATCCTTTATTCGATTCCGGGCCGTTGCGGCATCGAGATCGGGATTGAAACCGTTGCTCGTCTGGCTGCGGATGCGAAAAACATCGTCGCCATTAAAGAGGCCGGTGGAACTGTGGATCGTGTCAGCAAACTGCGTCAGGCCTTGCCGGAAAGTTTTCAAATTCTTTCTGGTGACGATGGATTGACAGTGCCGTTCATCAGTGTTGGCGCGGTCGGAGTGATCAGCGTGGCATCCAACCTTATTCCCGCCGAAGTAAAAGCCATGGTTGATGCCGCTTTAACCGGAGACTTTAGAAGGGCGGAAGCGCTGCACCGGAAATACTACGGTGTTTACACGGACATTTTTCTCGAAGCCAACCCCGGCCCGATCAAGGCGGCCATGGCAGCCAAGGGTTGGTTGCAGGATGAAGTGCGTCTTCCTTTGGTCAGCATGAGCCCGGGCAACCGCGAAAAGCTGATGGCCACGCTGAATAAAGCGGGGATTTTTTAACAAAAGACAATCAAACCTTCGTTTCCTTCGTTAACTTCTGTTCCATAAAAAATGAAAACAAAGATTATTATGGTGGGTGCCAAAGGCCGGATGGGTCAGGCCATTCTGCGATTGGCCACAGCTTCTGCGGATTTTGAAGTCGTGGGAGAAATCGATCAGGGAGATGACTTGGTTTCCGTGATTTCCAAATGCGATGCCCTGATTGACTTCAGTCATCACAGTACAACTCTGGCTGTGGCTGAATTGGCTGCGAAACACTGCAAGGCCCTGGCTATCGGTACAACGGGGCATTCGGCTGAAGTTAAAAAGCAGATCCTCGCGTTCGGTGAAAAGATCCCCCTGATTTTTGCATCCAATTATTCAGTGGGAGTGAACACCCTTTTTTACCTGACCCAAAAAGCCGCGCAGATCCTGGCTCCGCGGGGGTATGACATTGAGGTGGTGGAAATGCATCATCACCACAAGAAAGACGCACCCAGTGGAACGGCCAAAACATTGGTGGAGATTCTGACGGCCGAGATGGAGAATCCGGTGTTTCAGCATGGGCGGGAAGGGGATGTGGGAGCGCGTAAGCCGAATGAAATCGGTATCCATGCCCTGCGTGGCGGGGATGTCGTCGGGGATCACACCGTCATGTTTGCCATTGATGGGGAGCGTGTGGAACTAACCCACAAGGCTTCGAGCCGCGACACCTTTGCCTCCGGTGCTCTCACCGCCGCCCGTTTTCTTGCCGCTCAAAAGCCAGGTGTTTACGAGATGTTTGATGTCCTCGGTTTGAAGTAAGTTTTGTTGCTGTTGTAACCAAGGTACCTCGGTTCTGAGCGTTCCGCGATTGTGCCGTCGCCAAGTCTATCGCTTCACAGGTCGGAGCTCGCGTCTACAACCGAATACACTCACTTATATTATATTGATTTGATTGGGCGGTTTGAATGTAGCTTGGGCATCTTGCCCAAGTCGTTTAGCCCTTGGTCAAGATGCCCAAGCCGCGAAGCCCTGTCGCTCAGGGCGTTGACCTGGGTCTTCTACAGAATCCTGGCCCTATCACTTCTGTTTTTTCATCAGGCAAATGGTTTCCTTTACCTCTTTGCACAAACAGAGAAAAGCCAGGCCGCAGCCCAAAAAGAGCGAACCCGCAATGGCAAGTTCTAGCCAGCTCCCTGGACTTTGAAGACGAAGTGGGAAGGTTCCATCCATTAAATAGACAAAAGGAAGGACAAGAAGGTTTAATCCGTAACTAATGACAAAAACCCACAGGCAATGACGAATTTTAAAGACCCAGCGCAGAACAGTATAGCGGAATTTTATCCGTAGACTCAGGATGGATAGTGCGCATAAAGCGAAAACCACATTAAGGAAGGTGCCGTATCGGAACTGTTGGATGGATTCTTGCATCTCTTTTGAAAACTCTCCAGCACCCGGAGCATAGGCCAAAATCCAATAGCTGGCCCAGATAGAGGAGCTTACCATGACCAAAAATCGTTCCGCGCGATATCTGCGGTAGGTCAAAAGCCTTCTCCACCAAACTTCACGCAAACTTTTACCCACTGTTTCCGAATTTCCGAAGGATTCCAGTGCCTGTTCCTCGGCTGCCTCGGTCGAAAGATTCCGTTCAATACCCTGACGCCATCTTTCCCGTAGATGCTCCATGAGTTCGGTTCTCATGGAGGGCAGGCGATTATAATCCGGTTTGGCCTGTTCCAGAACGTCATTCACCCTTTTTTCAAAGGCAAAATCCACTCCCGGCGGAACGCGTAGTAGGTCGCTCATGGGTTCAGGAGGCCGATAAGATAGCCTGATAAGGACTAAGAACCGAACTGTGTTTGTTGAGAAAGTCCCCGCCTTTGCCCGTCAGATGATAGGTTTTCACCATGCGGGAGCCGCTTTCCCGCCAACGGCTTTCCAACAGACCTCCGGCCTCCAACTGATTCAAAATTCCATAAATCACTCCCTCGCCTTGTTCCTGGCTCCGAATTTTTTTTGATTCCAGACAGGTGATCAAGTCCAGACCTTCCATGCCTTGTTCCGAAAGGAAATGCAGGATCATGGCTTCGATTTCTTTGCGGTTTAGGAAATGGATTTCTTGGGAGGCCTCCCTTTCCGCAATTTTCTGAAGAAAGGCATCCAGGTGCTTCTTGGATGGCTGGACATCGGCAGGAGATTCCGCGGGCTTCAGGATGGAGGCTGATTCCTTCAGCCATTTCTCCATTGCTTGTTCTGTTTTTTTATTATCCGTGTTGTCCATGGTTTAAAAATCCCCTCAATAGTTTATCGCAAACTCTCTTCCATTTCGTTCAGTAAACCGGGTGTTTTTTGTAAAAGTTCCATCAGTTGCTCCCGGCCACGGATCAGATAAACACTGATCGAATTGACTTCCAATCCATGCTTCTCCGCCAACTCCTTGTATTCCAGATCATAAAAATATCTGTCCCGCAGGATCTCCCCGTAAGGCGGCTTCAACTGATCCAGGGCCTTTTTTAGAACCACCGCCCGCTGGGCTGCGGTGATCAGTTTGTCAGGGGTGGAGACGCCGACATCCGGAATCTCCATCTGTGCGCCTTGGGCGGCATCCAGACTGGAGGTCAGGCCACTTCCACGGGACAAAGCCGTCAGATTCCGAATTCTGCTGATGGAACGATTACGTCCTACTTTAGAGGCCAGGGCTTTGAGCTCCTCCACGAAGCCGACCCGGTCCAGATAATCCAGAAGTTCGTGGACAGTTTCGTTGGCCACTTCTTCACGATCTGAAAGACTCAGGGAGGAGTGACAGGCGGCATAAGCAATCCGGTAAAGAATAGGATAGACTTCTTCCCAGGCTTTGGAATCAAAGGCCCTCAGCGCCTCCAGTTTCACCCCTTCTGACATGGAATGGGTTTAAAGTCTTTAGTAAAGAGGATCAAGGGAGAATCCCGCACCAAGACGCCAAGGCTGCGAAGGATTGAATTTTCGGTGTTTTCCCCAGGCAGTAAATAGCTCACTTTTTTGTGATAGTTTTGGTTTGTATGATCTGCCAGCGCGCAAGCATTGTTTTCTTTAGAAACGCATCCTTTACCTGCTCGATCATGGAAATCAGCGCGGAAGCTTTAATCAAGTGGTGACGGCACAACTCGCCGATGAAATCCAAGTCCTTTTCCCTGCCTGCAGCCAGCTTGGAGTAGGCCAAATCCAAGGGATCAAGACAACTGGCTATTGCGCCCCTCGTATTTTCATTGGAAAATCGGAAGAGCCGGTTTTCCCATCCCGTATGGAGCACTGCCGTATCCGGCCCCACACCATCCGCGTAGTATTTGAATGTGTTATGAAAAGCCAAATATTCTCCCAGTGAACCACTGATAAGTTCAGCCAATTCTGGACGCTCTCTTGGATAAATATCTACCTCCATTGACTGCCGCAAGCTGCGGGGCGCATCTGGAAATTTTCCCAGAATGAAATGGCTGCCGATGATGATGAACTCGGCCTCTCCGGTAATTCCTGCCGCCGCCCGGACGACATGTTCAAGCTCCTGCCGATTCATATTGGCGGAAAGTCTCCCTGCGCTCCTCTTGAGTGAGGATGCCCCAAAATGGAGTAGATTGGCGTAAGCGCTGTCCTTTTTCCGATTCTTCCACAAGGGTATTGAGCACCGTATCCATGGGGGAATGACTAATCAGAAAATCCCATTCCTTGAGGGCATCCTTACACGAGTCCGACAACTTCTGATCGTTGAGAGTGGACCTTAAATTGCTTCGGACAAAATCCATCAACTCCGGTTGACGGCGGATTTTTTCCACTACCAGCCGATTCAACTCCAAGCTGCGCTTGTTGATGATTTCATGCCTCATTGAAGTTATTATATCGGAAAGAGCGGAAAAGATCAAAGCTCAATACAGATGCCCAGCCGGGCTGGAGAACTTCCTCCTTCTCCCCATTTTGAGGACCACCCCGCAATTTCTGCGGGGCTCCTTCCGGCATCTCGTCGGGAGATCTTTTCCCGTCCTGATGTAACCCACTTGTGCAAACTTTAAGGGAGCTTAATCGGATAAGCTCTCACAGAATATCCGGTTTTCCGGAGATTCTTTATACGGTAGGTGTCTCTCCCCGCGATACCTCCATTGAACCAACCAAAGGAATGAAATGAATAAACTCAAAAAAAGCCTCCTCATCGTGCTCGGGCTGACCGTCCTGGCCGGAACCGTAGAATTAATCGCCCAGAAGGTTTAGCGCTACCGCTGCCCCAAATGTAATGCCATCTACTCCTACTCCCAGCCCAGCGTTTACAAATGTTCAAACGACGGATGGACCCTGGTTCCCATTCAATAAACCCACAACCATAGGAAATAGGAAGAGCCATTCTGAAAAATAGAAATGCGACATGAATAAGCTCCACCTGACTTTTCTTGTGACAGGTTTCCTCATTTCCGCAATGGTCCATCCGCTTGTTGCTGCGGAACATAAGGAGATCGAAAAGGAAGCCCGACACCTGTGTTCGGAGCTTCAGGCCGCAAATGCCGATATCCTGGTTCTCCGGGTGAAAACTAGCAAAACCGTGGGTGTCGGCACTTACCCGGATTCTCTTCCGACAAAAAAGGCACAAGCAAGAGTTCTTTAAGAACTGAGAGAACCTGGCTCCCTTTTAAAAATCATCACACTTGCAGCCGCGATTGATCAGGGTTCCCTCAACCTGATTTTTATCGTTGATGGGGAGAATGGCAGATTCACTTTTGGCGAAAAAACGCTCACCGACACCATTCCCTTGGGGAAGGTTGCGCTATCCCAGGCCTTTCTCAGTGGAAGCAACATCGTTTCCTCTAAGATTGGCCTCACCCAAGGGCTGAAGGGTGATGAAATCGGCCCTGAATAGAAGACTGTCCTTATCTGGGCAAATCATGAGAGGTGCAGGGCATTGTGCCCTTTGCATGAAACCCTCTTCTGAATTTCCGTCGCGTTATTGGCGGGCGGCCAACTTGCCTGTTGTTTTTAAATCGGGAGAATCCGCACTTTGGTGCGATCTGGAAGAACCGTGATGAGGGCCCCTTGGGTCAACTCATCTGAAAACTGAGACAAGACCGCCAGCATTGCGGGGCCGATGAAGGCTGGTGTCGGATCTTCCACTCGGGCTTGGATCACGCTTGGCTTTCAGTATAAGCCAGCAGGGTCCCAAAATCCAGGTCATGGGTAAAAACAATACAGTCATGATCCAATGCGTATTGGAAAACGATACGATCCTCGGCCCGGCTGTCACCCAAGGAAGACCAATGCACGGAAGCAATGGATCGTGCGGTGAAAAAGCCCGTCCACTCCGGGCTCAGGCACATGTCCACCAGCAACTTCATGTCGGCTGCAAGTCGGCATCATAGGATTCTGCCAGCCACGTAGCGTAAGAAAGAGCCGCAGGAATATCCTCCGGCTCCAAATAGGGATATATCTTGAGGATATCCTCAGAGCGGTGTCCGGAAGCCACCAGACCGGTGATGGTGCCCACCGTGACGCGCAAGCCTCGGATGCAGGGTTTCCCCCCATTACCAAAGGATTTCGAGTGATCCGCAGGTGCATAAGTCGAAGTATGTTCATTTGAAAGCCCGTAAGCAAAAGGGATGTAGCTAGATCTTCCCCATTCGTGCCCTTGCTTCCACCTTTGCTGGACTATGGGAATTAGCGTGTCATTGCCGCATAAGCGTTGTGCCAGAGCTTCCTCCATCCGTGTCCATCTGTGAAATCTGCTGATAAAGATTTTCTTTGTACGAAACTCCTTTCGTCCCGCGATACCTTTGTATGCCGACGGTAACTCGAAAATCGAAAATCGAATGAGTTTTTCCTGCTCTCAATGTATCGGAAAAATAAACGTGACTTTTAGTTAGAAAAGAGTGAACACTACACGAAATTAAATCACGGGAATGGAACTTATGAAACGATGGGGGTGGATTGTTGGCATTTTGGGTTTAGTCGGATTGGCATATGCTTTCTGGCCGCTTGGTGATAGAAAAGAGCCCATTTTGTCGCAGGAGCTAAAGCAGGCCGCGGCAAGTAAAATTTCAGGATGCTTGGTTGCCCTTGCCTATATTCAAGAAAGATACCAATTTCAAACAGGTGGTTATGCCCGCAGCTATCCCGAGCTTCAGGGACGCATGGACAAGAATTTCTATGATGCGTTTGAAGGAATCCCTCTAGAGGGTTATCTTTTTGAATTGTTTGATCAAAACAAGGGACTGGATTTTAAAATAATTGCCAAACCTGCTCCCGGGTATCAAGGATCGAGCTTTTCCATAGACAAAACGAGACAACCTCAAAAACTCCCCTGAATAAAAAATATGAATATGAATATGAATAACTCGCGAGGATTAGGCATGGCAGTCATTTTCTCATTGTTGCTGCTTGGCCTACTTCATCCGCATAAAGCATGGGCAAACCAAGCTTCTTTGGCGGCAATTCTGAGAGACATAGAACAAACCCAAGATCTTCCCAAAAAAGGAGATGCGCTAGATTTATTGAGTCTCCGCCAAGCTGGGGAGTTCTACTATGGAACAACAAGTGTCACCATCGCAGGCGATGCTTCCAAGCAGAGCTTGTTTAACATGTTCGGTGTTAATGCAAAACATCTGACTTTTAATGCTTCATGCGAATTCGTGGAAGAAATCAAATCTGTTTCCCCAGATAAAATAGAGGGTCGAATTGCGATCATCCGTTCAAGTGCACTTATGGGGCCTTCGGATACTTCCATAAACGTCGGTTGGTTTGATTCAAGAACTTTGGTGAAAAATCACGGTAAAAAGATTTTTGAGCTTTTAAAAAAAACTGCATCAGGGGCAACGGCTGGTCTTATTTATACATATGTGGGGCTACCCTTGGATGCCGTTCTTCCCGGAGCTGGCTCATTGGGTACAATTCTGGCGAGCAAAAAGGCGGATACCTTTTACGATGACTTGAAAAAGAATGCCCAATCCAAAATTCAGTCTGATGGTTCTATTATAGTTGAAGCTAAAGCTTTAGAAGGAATATTGCCCAAAGAAGTCAAAATGGCTCGTGCTTCAATTGGAACTTTGGCGGGAATGGAACTTAAATATGTTTGGACCATGAATAAGGGGTATGAGTTTACCGTTATGGAATCAGGTCGTAGAGTTGAGGGGGACGAGGAATTGGTTAAAAATTTATTAAATGGTATCTTACGGCGGGCGTCCTGGCTTTCCATAAATGAAGTTTTACCTGAGCAGTACAGAAAAGATCCCGCTGGCTCTTTAAAAAAAGGCTGGGATATCCCAGCGGAATCTCTTGTTTCAAGCTCCGCCATGGCGGGGATCAAATATGATAAGGTAAATGGCATGATCAGAGTTGCTTTGACCAGCAATGAGAAAACGTTGCTCCAGCATGAGGTTAGTAATACTAAGTTCAATGATGTCAATGTAAGCACCTTGACTATTCAAAAACAGGGGACTCCCCCGATTGAACTGCTGCGCACGGGGCAAGGCGGGAGTCATGTTGCTTTTAAATTCAGGCCTGAAGGAAATGTTAAAATTGTGAATGATTCCCGAGTGGGTTCCTACTACCCAACGGAAATCAATTTGTCCGCAGATATACTGAATATCTCAACCCAGGATTCCCATTCGTGGTGGAAGAAAGTTTCTTGGCAGGGCCAGGGGACGATAACCATTAGTTCCTCATTTATCCGCTACCAACAAAAACAGCCTTAATATGGATATGTTCACATGGGCGGGAAGCGTGTGGAGTAGGATATTTTCGGGTAAGAAAGAGAGTTCAGAGATGTTGCCCCAAGGTTTGCAAGTAGAAATTAATCTGATTTCGGATACTGATGAAAAATTTATCTCAATATTAGCGGGCTTGGTCCATGGTGGGTTAGTATATCCGAAAGACTTGGATTTGCCGTGGGAGGGATGGCGGTTGTGTTGTGACCAAGAATGGCTTGGTAAGGGCGAGGATATTTTCAGAAACTGCGCCCATTTTCTCTTTTTGGTAAACGACAAGGCAGAGTTGCATACCACTTACATGGTCGACCCTGAGGCATTTTCCGACAGCACAAATTCCATTAACCTTAAACAGATAGATCATAAGGGTAAAGGTGCCAAACTGCATATCCTTGAAGACTTTTCCCATCGGATTGGGAAAAACAAAGAACTCAAAAATTTGGGTTGTGAAATCTATCCAAATGAATTGATCGGGGTCTATGGGCCAAGTGGATGCGGTAAATCTACTTTAAATGCGCTGATATTGGGGATTAGGGATCCCGTTCAAAAAGGAATCAACGGGAAGAAAGAATATCGTTTATGGGTTACATGTGAATCGGGCAATAAGGAGGTGCACAACAAAGCACTGCCCCTTCTTGACGGCACGGCCGCCTTTCTCCCACAAAGTTTGGATTTCCTTCCAGAGAAGCTGACAGTAGGCCAATTTTTGTGCCAAGCGGCGGCGGATCGTGGGGCATCTCAAAGCGATAAGGAAATTAAGAGACGTCTGTTGCAGGTGGGGCTTGATGTAAGTGATCAGGGGAAGCGCATTTCCTATTTGAGTGGAGGACAAAAGAAGAAGCTGGGATTAGCGGCTGTCTTATCCACTGAGCATTCGGTCGAACTCTTAATTGTGGACGAGCCGACCTCGGGCCTTGATATGGATTCCGAAGAAGAAGTAATCAGGCTGCTTCGTAAAATATCGAGAAGGGGGACGACCGTACTCGTGACCACGCATTCCAGGGAATGTCTTCCTTATTTTGACCGTATCCTATTGCTAAACAAAACGGATAAAAGTTCAGAGTTGGCTTATTTGGGAAGGCCTGATGAAACGCTCTTACGGCAGGTGCTTAGAGGTGAGGACTTTGGAACGCGGATCGTTCATCAACCTTCTCCATGGCTCGATAATTTAGATGCGCGTTCTACAGAAATACAAAAAAGCCCAGATCGTAAATGGAGTATCTCTTCCCAATGGGAATGGATAAAGAACACCTGGGTATGCCACTATCGGGATTGGAAATTGCTATCCATCATTATTGGAATTACATTTTTGGCGGCTTTGACGCTCTACTTATCTGTGGGAGGTGTCGATTCTCCAGAAAAATTATTTTATCCTTTGAGCACAATAGCCCTCGCGTGGCTCTCTGCGACTTACGGTATTATTTATGCCTCCAAGTTGTTCAAATTCTTTTGCTTCCAACGAATTGGGGGCAGCACAGCCATTGCTTTTCTGATGGGAATGATAGTGAGCGCATCTTTCCTGATGATTATCCTATCCTTGATTTTTTCGGTATTTTCAAGTCAGTGGATGCAGGAAAAAAGAGATTTTGAAACTCTAGCAATTGAGTATCACTTGGATGATTTTTTGGGGAAATTTACGGAAATACGAAAAGATGCATCTATAGAAACGGCACTTTATAAAGCGCCTGCTCCTGAGGATTGGGGTCAGGTGGGTAAGTTAACATTGGCATATTTCGTTTTGGCTATATCCGGACTTATCATTGGCTTTGCGTTATTCTTCTGGAGAAAAAAAGAAACCCCCGCCTTATTGGCATGTGTCGCCCTTTTTATTTTTTATATTTGCTACAGCAGGGCTACGGTTTTGAAGTCTGATGTGGATAAATGGTATGGCATTATTACTAGTCGATCAGAAGAAGAAGGTGCTAAACCTTCAGAAAAATTATTTCCTGATTTGGAACAAGCATTTCATGCCACGGTCTCCTTTTTCTCCTTAGGCAGACATGCTGCTCCTCTAGTGAAAGGATATGGTGTGAGATCGAAAAAAGCTGAGAAAAAGCAAGATGAGAACAACCAGGATGCTTCCATGCCTTATATGCATATCGGAATCTTTTCATTACTTTTTGTTGTGACCCCATTCTGCCTGGCCTGGTTATCCCTTCGGCCTAAAGACAAACTGGTCAAAATACTTGATTCTAGGGATTGACTACGTTGATTAATGATGTTCACACAAAATTATTTTTCTCGACGATAAGTTTATATGACCTACTCGATTTTCTGGCGATTAAAGATGAGGACTATAGCCTGTATTCTTGGACTGTTGTTTGGATCTTTGTTTCCCGGTATGGCGGAAAGTATTTCTCCTGTTTTTACAGAGAAGGAGAGAACAATAAAGGGTTGTGAATTTTCGTGGTTTTCCCCAAATCGAGCCATTATTCAACTCGTGGCATCTGATTTCAATCTGTTTTCCAAAGAAGCCCCTTTGTGGCAGTTTTAGAAAAAATCCGATTATGGTGGAGTTGCGGTTGCCTTTAACTTCGATCCAGAATCAAACAAAGTTTGGGGCTTCACCAGTGTTCAGCAATTTTCCAGAGGACCACTTAGCGTTCAACAGCAGGCAATTGTTTTTGCTCAGGCCTTGGCTGCCACCCTTGGACTCTTTCTTTCCGAGTCTGAATTTAAAGAAATAACGGATTGGGAAATGAAGACCGGAAATAGTCTTTCTGAAACGAATAAACTTTATAAAGAAACCAGAACTTTCAAAAAAGCGAATTGCACTTCCACTTGGGAAATTCAGCAGGAGGGTTAATCGGCAACGTTTTTCCGTGGATTTACGCTTTGAACAAGGTGAAGCAGGGTGAATAATTAATTAGCTTCCTCAAATGAAAATAGGTTTAATGGGCTTACTATTTGGTTTGTCCTTCGTTTTTTGTTCAGGCTGACATGTATAAAGTTTATGAACTTAATGAGCCTCTTGTTGAGAAAAAGTTTTTTAAGGGAATTGTTTCTGTTCAAACAGGCAAAGCTCACCAAAAGTCACAGTTTTTACAGCAACGACTTTTTGATTGGAGAGATGAATCCAAGGATTCTAAAGTAGATTCTATTTATTCCATTAGGTTCAAAACCAGAAGTGGGCAAACTCAATTCTTTGGGATTACCAGCTATCCCAATATTTACCTGATCTTAGAAATCCAAGGAGGTAGAAAACTGCTTCTTCCTCAAGTATGGCAAAACCACCGTGCTGAGGAATGTATAGTCAATTTCGCTTCTCCGGAATTTCCTCCAAATACAAAAATACTAGTCAAGTTTTATAGTTCGAACAAACAACTTAACGGTTTGATCAAGACTCTTGCCTCAGGTATTTCCCTGGAGGGGAGTGCAAATATACCAGTTTTTCCAATAACTGGACGTATTGAATTTTCAGTGCTGGATTTTTCAAAGCTTGCGGAACGTGATATCGCTTTGTTAGCTGACCAACTCCTGAGTGTGAGTTGCCTGCAAACCTCTCAAGATGCTTTTCAATATAAATCTCCATTTATACCATTTATTTTTGGGGGAAATATTATTCGAAAATATTTTAAACCCTGGAAAATTACCGGAGAAGTCTTAGGAATTTAAGGCGGTAAAAGTCAGGGGTTTGTAGAATTAAAGCATTTACACTCACTGGTTGAATAGTTTTGTTCTATAATAATTTGTATTAATTACATGCTAGGCTAAATTCAGAACCGCTTGCGGAATCCGCAGAGCTATTCTTGGCAACACATGGGCTCCACCCGACGGTTGGCGCGGAACGCCATAGCGATTCAGTTCATTTTATACTTTCCCTTTTGTTTTCGCTGCCAGCGGGCGTGAAGAATTCCCGCAATAGTCTGCGGTTGTCCTCTGGCCAAAGTGGGGAAAGGCCATGTCCCCAATAGCCGTTGTTTTCCTCGGGATCTCGCTCGATCAGCCACTTATGCTGATTTCGTGCCTGAGCCGGAGATTTGTTGTACTCGGCATTCTCTCCAGGGAACCACGATTCCCATGCTTTCTTGGTGTCTCCAAATTTGAATTCATCATCAGTCGCCATTACAACGAGCAAGTTCGGTTTGTGATTGGGCGCAAGTTGCAATTGTGACAGATCACCCATACCGATGACATCTGCTCCATAAGTGTCGTTTACAAACAGATCAGGGGACGAAATCCGTGGTGAGATATAGTATAGCAGGGAGTGGACCCACCCTGGCAGAGGGGGATATTTTGTTTTGATGGCCAGTGCGCTACTCGCAGGTGGCATGACCAGAAATGCCCCATTGATTCTGGTGTCTTGGAAGACCGCATTTGCCGAAGCCATGGCACCCAGCGACGTTCCAAGTAGATAAAAGGGCTGCGGATAGCCCTGTTTCTCCAAATGATCAAGGGCGGTGCGAATATCCCAAGCTTCTGCGGGACCAAAGGTGGGAATTCCAGCACCACTGTTTCCATGAAATCGTAAATCCAAGGCAGCTATGGAATAGCCCAAGTCATTGTAAAGAAATTGGGCAGGATCAAGCACGGCATGTTGGGATCTGGAATGCTCCCCCACGCCGTGAACGACCAAAACGGTTCCTGGTGAACCCGGTTTCAAGACAGACCACCCTGAAATATTCCATCCATCGGGTGTTGTGACATTCCATGTGGATGTTTTTGTGGAAAATAACAGGTCGGGATCACCCCCCTTGTTGGACATGTTGGACATTATACGCATGCTGCTAAATATGGTCCATGCTTCTTGGTAGGATCTTTGTTGATTTGCAGACCAGGGCTTCTTTGAAAGCCAATCAGGAGTTTGGGCACTGAGTGGCCCTGCGAGAAAGAAAGCGAAACAGAAGGCCATTAGGGCTTGGAGCTTATTCATATAAAGTAAAAGTGGACGCCTGTGATGATCCGGTATTCATGATATTCCAATGACTGTAGTAAATACAGATAAAGGTAAATTCCGTCAAAATATAAGGGCAAGTGCGGAATCCATCAGACGACTATTTCTGAGCTTCACCTTCTGACTTCTACTTTCTTCCCCAGTGGACTCTTACAGCCATGGGGCTTGGCGGCCTCTGGCTTTAGCAGCAGATCACCCAGGTCTTCGCCATCCACTTCATGAGCTACGGTCTGAGACCCTCGTTACAGAAGAATGAAAGCAGGCGCATACCTGTTTATCGGCAATCATGCTTCCTTTCCGCCACCTTGAAAAGAATCAGAGTTCTCCCGTGAAACACGCTAAAAACGCGAAATCAAGAGTGAATCGTTACAAAGAATACTTTTGGGTAAGCCCACTGAAAATGACCTTATTTCCCAGAGGTAGTTTAATTTTTTTTGCCCATATTTTTTCGTGTGTTTTGCGGGCCATCAGTGCATTGTTTCCTCCGGGAAGAATTGCTGTAATTTGTTGTACGAAAATGAAACCATCAAACGATAAACAGGGATGAACGATTCTGCTTTGGCCATTCACATTGCACGAGGGTATCTAAATCTGGGAATGACCTCCATGGCCCGGCAAACCCTTGAGGAGTTTCCAATCCATCCAAAGAGCCCTCCTGAAGCTTTCTTGTTTTTGCTCAGTCTGTATCAGGATGGTTCTTGTTGGGAGAAGGTGCAGGATCTGGCGGAGCGATTGATCAGGAGCCAGCCCAAGGAACCAGCATGGTGGATTTACAAGGCCATGGCGACTCGTTATCTGGATTCGGTAGGATCTTCTGAGGAGATTCTAAAGGAGGCGGAAAATCATTTCCCCCTGAACGGCAGGATACAATTGCAACTGGCCTGCTGCGCCTCCTGCCTCAACCGATTGGAAGAAGCCTGTCAACGCCTGGCCCGGGCCGTGCTGCTGGATGCACGTTTAAGCGAGGAGGCCAAAGCAGAGCCTGATTTGGAACCGGTATGGCAGCAATTCTTCTTTGCCGAATTCGAGCCGGGCTGGGGTCGTCCCGAGGGAGGGTATCGATTAGGGATAAGAGTCCCATCGTAGTCGTCAGCGCCTCCGCCGTCGCCGTAGGCTAAGAAGCTGTGAAAGAAGTGGACATGCCCATTTTCTCACAGCTTCTAAGCCGCGACACCTTTGCCTCCGGTGCTCTCACTGCCGCCCGTTTTCTTGCCGCTCAAAAGCCAGGTGTTTACGAGATGTTTGACGTCCTCGGTTTGAAGTAAAAGCAAGAGCCGCCTGCATGGGGTGTGATTTACCAAGGCCGCACAGGCGGGTCTCATTGCTGTTTTTGCAGAAAGGCGGCAAAATCCGATGGGCTTCTTCCCCCGACGATTAGACCTTTCCTTTTTTCAAATTTGTCGATGACCTGGATATGGGGGATTCCCCGCACACCGTATCTTTGGGCCAGACCCTGGTTTGAGGAATCATCCACATCGAGCATCAGCCAATGGAAGCGATCCGCAAGCGAGGAAACCTCGGCGCTGGGATAAACTTGTTTTTTCATGTACTGGCAGGGACCGCACCAGGAAGCTGTGAAGATGAGGATGATAGGTTTGTGGTCCGTCTTGGATTCTGACAGGGCTTTATAGTAATCTTGGGTGAAGGTAATTTTCTTGGGCTTGGGAAGGTTTTCATTCACAGTCCAGAAAGCGATGGCCAGGAAAGCAAAAACAGCCAGGGCAAAAATAAAGCCGATGTAGCGACCCATCGATCCTTTATAATCCGACCCTTTGTAAAAGCAAGCTCTTGTGACTGCTCTCCAAGTAGGCTCTCTTTTGCCTTGCCTAGCGAATTCACGCAGGGCAAGGATGGATGATGGAATTCACGAATGTCACGGCCCACGCCAAAGCCAACATCTATTTCGACGGAAAAGTTGTTTCCCACAGCCTGATTTTCCCGGACGGGTCCAAGAAAACCCTGGGCCTGATTTATCCCGGCACCTACCATTTCGGAACGGATGCCGCCGAACGGATGGAAATCAGCGATGGGGACTGTAGCATCGTCCTCGATGGGCAGACCGCCCCGTCCTCTTATTCTTCCGGAACCAGTTTTGATGTGGCCGCTAAATCCGGATTTACCATCAGCGTCAGCAGCGGTATCTGTCAGTATATCTGTGCCTTTTTAAAATAATTTTATCGAAATGATCCAGACTTATCTAGCTGTGATGGCCGGTGGTGCAGTGGGCGTGGGCCTTCGCATGTTCATCACGGAGTGGGTCACCCAAAGATGGGGTGGAAACTTCCCCTTTGGCACCATTCTGGTGAATATCAGTGGCTGTCTAATTATAGGATTGTTTGCAGGATTGGTCGGCTGGGCGGGCGGGAATTCCTCCGGGCCTGCGCCTTTGATCCGTCAGGTGGTTATGATTGGATTGCTGGGCGGATATACGACATTTTCCTCTTTCAGTCTTCAGACCTTCGAACTTTATCTGAATGGTTATCCCGGCTATGCCCTGGCCAATGTGTTTTTGACCCTGGGTCTTTGCCTCATGGGAACATGGTTTGGCCTCAGCCTGGGAAATTTTTTCAGGACCTGAAACGTCTATGAACTGGCTATTCTGGGCCTTGGGTGCGGCTTTGTTTGCGGGCCTCACTGCAGTCCTGGCCAAGGCCGGGGTGAAGGATATTCATCCCAATCTCGCCACCGCCATACGCACCAGCGTTGCCCTTCTTTTTACCTGGGTTCTTGCCCTGGCCACGGTCTCCCCTCTGAAGCTTGAATCAATTTCTTCCCGGAACTGGTGGTTTTTGGCCGCATCGGGAACTGCGACCGGTCTTTCCTGGATCTGTTATTTTAACGCTTTGCAGAAAGGGAATGTGAAGCAGGTGGCCCCGATCGACAAACTCAGTGTGGTCATTGCCGTTGTGTTGGCCCTTTGTTTCCTCGGGGAGAAGGTCAGCGAAAAGGAGTGGATGGGTATTTCCCTGATGGTGGCCGGCTCGCTGGTGCTCGCCTGGAAATAAGGTTTAAATCAATCCCTGTGTAATGGCAAAGCGGGTGACGGAAGCGGAGTCTTTGGCATTGAGTTTCCGCATGGGATTGGTTCGGTGTGTGTTAGCCGTGGACATGCCAATTTTCAGATGATCTGCAATTTTCTTGTTTGAAAAGCTCTTGGCGATGCATTGGGCAATCTCGATTTCTTGGGGACTCAGGATGGAAGTCGTTATGGGCCGTGGGTCGGTTTCCTGGGAGGCCAGGGCGCGAATGGATCGGGAAATATAACGTTTCTTGTGCCGGGCGATGCTTTCCAAGGCTTCGCGGAACTCATCCAGAGGGGTCAGGCCAGGTAAAGAGGCTAGATTTACTTCTGGCATCGTAAGCGATTAGTCGCCTTACTTCGATAAAATCTGGCTGACGATGAAAGGGCCCTGATAAACGAATCCTGTATAGACCTGAACAAGCGAAGCTCCGGCATCCAGTTTTTCCTGATAATCGTCGCGGGTGAAAACACCACCCACGCCCACGATGGGGAGTTTGCCGTTCGTTTCCTTGCTGATGAAGCGGACGATGGCGGTGCTTTTGGCGCGGACGGGAGCGCCGCTGAGTCCTCCGGTTTCATTTAAGGTAATGGAATTGTGGTCGAGCGTTGTGTTGGTTGCGACGATACCGCTGAGGTTATATTCGGCGATCAGTTGGAGAATGTCCGCAATATCGGCCTCGGCCAAGTCCGGGGCGATTTTCAGGAGCAGGGGTTTGTTTCCCAACTCGCTATTCGCCTTTTGTACTTCAGCCAGGATGGGAGCCAGGGCCTCACGACTTTGCAGGCTGCGCAATCCCGGGGTGTTGGGGGAACTGACGTTGATGACAAAAAAATCGGCCACGGAAAAAAGTTTCCGGAAAGAATAGGCGTAATCAGAAGATGCCTCGTCCAGTTCCGTGATCTTGGATTTTCCGAGGTTGATTCCGATGGGGTATCCCTCGTAGTTCCGTGTCGTACGAATCTGTTGAATCTTCAGGGCCAGGGCATCGGCTCCGCCATTGGGAAAGCCCAGGCGGTTGACCAAAGCTTGTTGCTCCGGACAGCGGAAAATGCGTGGTTTTGGATTACCGGGTTGTGCGTGTTGGGTGATGGTTCCCAGTTCCGTGAAGCCAAAGCCAAGATGATACATGGCGTCGATGAGATCGGCATTTTTGTCGAAGCCGGCAGCAAGACCCAGGCGATTGCGGAATTTCAGTCCGAAGAGTTCGACAGGATCAGCTTCGGTCTTCGAAAACGTGGAGATGAGAGAAGGCAGGGGAGAGTACTTCATGGCCGCAATGGAAACGTGGTGGATCCATTCGGGGTCGGTTTTAAAAAGCAGCGGACGTAAAATCTTAGAGTAGAGCATAGGATTTTTTTAACGCAAAGACGCTAAGAAACAAAGACGCAAGTTTTCAGCACAAATTCCTTTTTGCGCCTTAACTCCTTGGCGTCTTGCTTCCAACTTCGATGGACCCATTGAATCGGCGTGTAGTTGCCTCATGAGCGTTGCGTTGAATTCTCTTCACTTTCCGATACAGAAGTTTTTGAAGAGGCGATCGAGAATGTCCTCGTTGCTGACTTGGCCCACGATTTCCCCTATGGCGTGAAGAGCCCCACGCAGGTCTGAGCTGATCAACTCGGGCGGGGTGTTGAGTTTTTTTTGTTCGAGAGCCTGTCGCAAGGCCAGGGTCGCCTGCTCCAGGAGTTCCTGATGTCTGGTATTGATGACAACCTCGTCGGACGAAGCACCGTGGCTGTTGATTTTCAGGGCCGAGGCCAGGGCTGTCCGCAATTCCGGAAGCCCTTCACCGGTTTTGGACGAGACGTGGATGCCGCTTTCAGGGCCCTGAAGACCCAGGTCGGATTTATTCAGGCATTTGAGAACGGGAGTGCCTTCAGGGAAATAGTCCTGGGCCAGTGGGTCTTCCTCCCTGCTGCCGTCCAGCACCCACAGGAGAAGGTCGGCTTCTTCAATGGCGGCCCGCGTTCTGGCGATCCCCAAGAGTTCTATTTCGTCGTTAGATTCGCGGAGTCCTGCCGTGTCAATGAGCCGGATTTGGATTCCGTCGAGCTGGATGATTTCCTCCACGGTGTCGCGGGTGGTTCCGGCAACCGGACTGACAATGGAGCGGTCTCTTTCCAGCAGGGCGTTCATGAGGCTGGATTTTCCGGCATTGGGGTGTCCGATCAGGGATACCTTCAGTCCTTCGCGCAGAAGGAGGCCTTCGCGGGCCGAGAGCAGAAGCTTTTCCAGAACGTTGAGTGTTGATTCAACAGTGTTGCTGAAATGTTGACCGACTTCGGGGTCGATATCCTCCTCCGGGAAATCAATGTAGGCTTCCAGGTGGGAAAGGATCTGAAGAAGGTTTTCCCGTTCGGTTTCGAGTTTTCTTCCCAAGGCCCCGGACTGCAGGGCACGGGCCGCACGCAGGGCGCGGCCGGTGCGTGCGTTGATCAGGTCGATGACGGCTTCGGCCTGCGTGAGATCCATCTTACCGTTGAGGAAGGCCCGTTGGGTGAATTCGCCGGGTTGGGCGATGCGGGCACCTTCGCGGCAGACAGCCTCGATCAGCTTTTGCACAATCAACATGTTGCCATGGCAACTGATTTCGATCAGGTCTTCGCCGGTATAGGAGGCGGGTTTTGTCCACGTGTTGATGACGACGTCATCGATCACTTCTTTTTCCTGTTTTAAGACGCAGTATTGGATACGTCCGCTCAAAGGTGTTTTATCCGTAAGACGGCTCACTATGTCATGGGACTGAGGGCCGCTGATACGGAGCAGGGCCAAAGCTGAACTGCCCGGAGGCGTGGCCAGGGCGATGATGGTGTCGGATTCCATCGTAGCAGTGTTCCGTATTCGCTTTGAAGTTCAAGGCTTGGTTTTGGGGACGAGCTACCTTTCAGCTCGATTTTCCCAAGGGAAGCGATTATCATCAAAACTTCATGAGCGACTTTTTCATCGGGATAGACAGCGGCACGCAAAGCACCAAGGCGATCGTTATCAGTGGGAAGGATGGAAAAATAGTTGGCTCGGCATCGGTGGCTTACGGGTTTATTCCCGGACTTCCTGCCGGGGCGAAGGAACAACATCCCAAGACCTGGGTCGATGCCATGGAGAAGTCCATTCAACAGGCCTTGGCCCAGGCCCAACTACCGGGCTCCCAAGTCAAGGGAATTGGAGTTTCCGGACAGCAACATGGTTTTGTCGCCCTGGACGAAAAAGACCAGGTCATCCGTCCGGCCAAACTCTGGTGTGATACAAGTACAACGGCCCAGGCTTCTTCTCTTATCAAAAAACTGGGAGGTCTGAAAAAAGTCATCGCGCTGACCGGCAATGGCATTCCGCCCGGTTTTACCGCCTCGAAAATTCTTTGGCTCAAGCAGAACGAGGCGAAAAATTTCCAGCGTCTTCGCACGGTGCTGCTGCCGCATGACTATCTGAATTTTCATCTGACAGGACGCAAAACGATGGAGGCGGGGGACGCGTCGGGAACCGGGCTTTTTGATGCAAAAACCAGAAACTGGCATTCCAAGGTCATTGCTGCCATTGACTCTTCTCTGGAGGAAAAGCTTCCGGCCATTCAGCAATCCTCGGAGATTGCCGGAACCCTTCGTCCAGAATTGGCCAGGAAACTGGGACTTTCCCCCGAGGTGATTGTCTCCAGCGGTGGCGGGGACAACATGATGGGTGCCATTGGAACGGGTAACGTGAAAATCGGCATGGTGACCGCGAGCCTGGGAACTTCCGGAACCATTTATGCCTACTCGAGCCGTCCGGTAATTGACCCCGGCGGTGAAGTAGCCGCGTTTTGTGACAGCACGGGAGCCTGGCTCCCCCTGATCTGCACCATGAATGTGACGGTGGCGACCGAACTGTTGAAAAAAGCCTTCCAGTGGGATAACGATAAACTAAGCACCTCCGCCTCCACCATTCCGGCGGGAAGCGAGGGCCTGTTGCTGCTGCCGTATTTTGAGGGGGAACGCGTTCCGAATCTGCCTGATGCCCGGGCGCTGTTCTTTGGCCTGGATTCGAAAAACTTCACCCAGGCACACATGGCCCGTGCGACAATGGAGGGGGTGGCTCTGGGATTGAACTACGGGTTGAATCGTCTGGTAGATCTCGGTCTGCGCCCCAAGCAGATCCGGTTGACCGGGGGGGGATCCCAGAATGCGGTTTGGCGCCAGATCCTGGCGGATGTCTTTGAAACAGAGGTCATCGGACTCACGACGGTGGAAGGGGCCGCCTACGGAGCGGCGGTTCAGGCCAAGTGGGCTTATGCCCTGCAACGTGGTGAACGTGTGCGTATCCAACAGATTACCGATGCCTTCATCAAAACGGATGCATCCACGCGGGCAGTTCCTGGCAAGGCAAACAGCAGGATCTACCGTTCGCTACAGTCATTGCATAATTCGGTTTCCAAAGCCAATGCGGAGGTGTTTGCCGCCCACGCGGCTTTGAAGTGAAAGGATCCGATACAATTCCATTGTTTCAGGGCCTTTATCAGGTACGATGGAATCAGTCATGTCACTTAAAAGTTCAGCGTGGACCGTGGCCGGAAGAACCTTCCAATCCCGGCTTTTTGTCGGCACAGGAAAATTTTCATCTCCGGAAGCCATGAAAGCGGCCTTGGCTTCCTGTGGAACCGAACTTGTCACCGTAGCGCTCCGCCGGGCCGATCTCAGCGGCCAGGATGACCCATCGGCGGATATCCTGAATTATATCGATCCTGACAAATATCTGATCATTCCCAACACCAGCGGGGCCATGAACGCGGAAGAAGCGATCCGTCTGGCCCGCCTGGGGGCGGCGGCTGGGCTGCCCAAATGGGTCAAATTGGAGATCCATCCCGATCCCCGTTATCTTCTGCCGGATCCGATTGAAACCCTGAAGGCGGCTGAAATCCTGGTTAAAGAAGGCTTCACCGTATTGCCCTACATCAATGCCGACCCGGTGCTGGCCAAGCGTCTGGAAGAAGTGGGTGTGGCGACGGTCATGCCCCTGGCGGCCCCGATCGGATCAAACCGTGGTTTGGAGACCAGGGGCCAACTGGAAATCATCATTGAACAGTCCAATATTCCCGTCGTCATTGATGCGGGTCTGGGAACGCCGTCCCACGCGGCGGCAGCCATGGAGTTGGGGGCGGATGCGGTGCTGATTAATACTGCGATTGCGATTGCCTCGGATCCCTCCCGCATGGCTCTGGCCTTTGCCATGGCGGTGGAGGCGGGCAGGGCGGCCTATGAAATGGGTCTTCCGCCCGCGCAGCACAGAGCTTCGGCTACGAGTCCTTTGACAGGGTTTCTGGATACCTGAGGCATGAGTTTTGTCGGCACATTCAACCAACTGGACAGCAGGCAAAGCCCGCTGCTGCGCCGATTTTCCTCGTTGTTGGAAGAGGATCAGGATCTGGAGCTTCTGGCCAGCCAGGCCTATGGCCTGACACGGCAGTATTACGGCAAAACCATGCGGCTTTTTGCCCCGTTGTATCTTTCCAATGAATGTATCAATAACTGCAAATACTGCGGTTTTTCCAGGGATAACCCCATCCTGCGCGTGACCCTTTCGGTGGATCAGGTGGAAACCGAAGCCCGTTATCTGGTGGAGGAAGGATTCCGCAATATTCTGCTTGTGGCCGGGGAGCATCCGAAGTTTGTTTCCGAGGGTTACATGGAGGAGTGTATCCGCCGCATCCATCCCTTTGTTCCATCCGTTTCATTGGAAGTGGGGCCAATGGAAACGCAGGAATACATCCCCTTGGTCAAATCGGGGGCAGAAGGGTTGGTGGTTTATCAGGAAACCTATGACCGGGAAACCTATGCAGATCTGCACACGGCTGGTCCGAAAAAGAATTTTGATTGGCGGCTGGAGTGTCCGGAGAGGGCCTATGCAGCCGGCTTCCGCAGGATTGGTATCGGGGCCCTGTTCGGACTTTCCGAATGGAAGCGGGAATCTCTCGCCCTGGCTGCCCACGCCGAGTATTTGTTGAAACATTGCTGGAAATCATCCCTGACAATTTCTTTTCCACGCCTGCGTCCGGCGGCGGGGGAGTTTGAACCGAAGGTGGTAATGAGCGACCATGATCTGACACGTTTGATCTGTGCTTTTCGTGTAACCTTCCCACAGGTGGGTCTGGTGCTTTCCACCCGTGAACCGGCCCGATTACGGGATGGATTGATTCCTCTGGGGATCACCCTGATGAGTGCGGGTTCCCACACCGAGCCGGGAGGTTATACCGGGGTGGGGAAAGAAAAGCTGCACCGCACCGAGAAAGGGAAGATGGTGCCCCTGATCGGTTCGGAAGGCGAATATGCCACCGAGCAGTTTGCTATTTCGGATCAGCGTTCGGCCGGAACAATCGTGAAGAAACTCAAGGAGATGGGCATGGACCCCGTGTGGAAGGACTGGGATGCAGCCCTCGATGGCGTATGAGCAAAATCACGGTATTCCTCAATGGCAGGGCGCAGCAGATAGATCAGGATGCCGGAATTGAGGGCGTGCTCAGTGATTTGAAACTGTCGCCTAAAATGATTTTGGTCGAACATAACAACCGTGCCCTGCTCCGGACCGAATGGAAGGGCCTGACATTGGAACACGGGGACCGGCTCGAACTGATCAGAGTTGTTGCAGGGGGCTGACCGTTGTTTCAGTGGGTTAGTTGGTTATCGGCATAAAGGGCCAGGAGTTCGTATCCAAAGAAGGAAGTTAAGGGAAAGCTTAGGAGGGTTTTAGTTCCGGCTTGCTCAGTGCTTGTTGAACCCAGCTTTTTTGGTTAGTGACATTTTGATCCACATTAATACTGGCTTGCATTCTCGGCTGGTGAGTGACAATTTGTCGCTGTGAAAGCAACCTTTCTCGAAAAACTGCTGCAACGTGTGGATCACCTTGGGCAGGAGGAATTGCAGACCTATCTCCTTCGTATGGCGAAGGAAGTTGGATTTATGGAGACGATTTTCAACAGTCTCCAGGAAGCCATCGTGGTTCTGGATACGGAGGGCCGCATCGAATACACCAACCGGGCTGCGCAAAAGCTCCTACCCATACCTACGGATATTCCTTCAGGTTCCTTGATTTCGAAATATCTGCGGGATGTGGATTGGGCGTTGTTGCTGGCCTCGGGTCAGACCTCCCGGCGCCTTCTGGAAATTCATTATCCGGAGTCCAGGTCGCTGGAATTTTATCTCTTGCCGATGCAGGAGAAGGACGGTTCGGACAATGCTTTCGTGGCTTTGTTTCGTGATGTCACCAAACAGCATACGGACACGCGGGAGGCGATCGAGTCGGAACGCCTGCAGGCCTTGACCCTGTTGGCTGCGGGAGTGGCGCACGAGTTGGGGAATCCGATCAACAGCCTGAACATCCATCTTCAATTGATGGAACGGGATCTGAAAAAAATTCCTGAAGTCCAGGCGGCACGACTGCGGGAATCGATCCAGGTGGCCCGCAATGAAATGGATCGTCTGGACGGAATCATCAGCCGTTTTTTGAAAGCGGTCAGGCCGACCCTTCCGGATTTCAGGGAGGCTTCGATAGCGCCGCTGTTGGAAGAAATTGTGACCGGTCTGAAGGCGGAGATTCAGGACCGGAGTCTGCTGGTGGAAGTGGAAGTGGAGAAGAATATTCCGCTGCTGCGGTTGGATACTGAACAAATCAAGCAGGCGTTTTATAACATCATCAAAAATGCCATCCAGGCCATGCGTGAGAGAGGGATTCTGAGGATCACGGTGGAAAAGCGTGATGCTTTCGTGGTGGTGACCTTCAAGGACAACGGATCGGGTATATCCCTGGAAGATATACCGCGGGTCCTGGAGCCGTATTACACCACCAAGCAGCGCGGGACGGGTCTGGGCCTGATGATTGTACAGCGTATTGTGCAGGAGCACGGGGCGGAATTGCAGATTGAAAGTTTTCCCGGACAGGGCACGACGGTGAGAATCCGCTTCCGGCTGGGACAACAGGTTCAGTTGTTGGAGCAGGTGACAGGTGACAGGTGACAGGTGAGAGAGTTTATTTACAGATAAGGAAGACCTATGGATCTATTGCCGACATTGTTGATTGTGGATGATGAGAAGCACACGCGGGATGGTCTGCGCCGTGCGATGGAAGATCATTTTGAGATTTACGTGGCAGGTGACGAGGCCTCGGCTTTCAGTTTGATGGAGTCGGAGAAAATCGATCTGGTGTTGACTGATCTTCGGCTGGCAGGGGATAACGGCATGAAAATCCTGGAAAAAGCCCGATCTCTTCAACCTACGCCGGTTTGTGTCATGATGACGGCGTATGGTTCGGTTGAAAACGCGGTGGAAGCCATGCGTCGAGGTGCCTACGACTATGTGACCAAGCCGGTGAATATCGACAAGCTGGAGATGCTTCTCCTGCGGGCTCTGCGGGGCCGCAGGGTGGAAGACGAAAACAAACAACTCCACAGACAACTGGATGAAAAATTCGGGTTGAAAAAACTTATCGGTCGCTCGCCCCGCATGATCCAGATTTTTGATGTGATCAAACAGGTGGCGGATTCCAGGGCCAGCGTGTTGGTGGAAGGAGAAAGCGGCACGGGGAAGGAACTGGTCGCCCAGGCCATTCATTCGCTGAGTTCGCGCAAGGACAAGGCATTCATCCCGGTGCATTGTGCGGCGATATCGGCCCAGCTTTTTGAGAGTGAACTTTTCGGGCATGAAAAGGGGGCTTTTACCGGGGCACAGGAAAGGCGTATCGGACGTTTTGAGCAGGCGGACGGCGGTTCTATTTTTTTGGATGAGATCGGGGAGATTGATGCGGCAACCCAGGTGAAACTGTTGAGGGTGCTGGGGGAAAGATCGTTTGAGCGAGTGGGTGGAAATAAAAAAATCGAGGTGGACGTGCGTTTGATATCTGCCACCAACAAAAAGCTGGAGGAGATGGTAAAAGAGGGAACTTTCCGTGAAGATCTTTATTACCGTCTGAATGTAGTGAAGATCGAGTTGCCTCCGCTAAGGGAGAGGCGGGAGGACATTGCCCTGATGGCCAAGACTTTTCTGGGAGAGTTCGGACGTGAGAACAAAAAACAGGATCTGCGTTTCAGCGTGACGGCGGAGGAAGCTTTGTTGAGTTATGATTGGCCGGGCAACGTGCGTGAGTTAAGAACGGCGGTGGAGCATGGGGTGGTGCTGGCGCGGGGCCAGGAAATCACGGTCGGAGATCTGCCTCCTGCCCTGAAAAATACAGTGGGAGGGGTAAATGTGCCTGCTGGAAATACATTGAATTTGCAACAAATGGAAAAAGGGTCAATCATACGGGCCTTGGAAGAATGCGGAGGGAACCGAACGGATGCTGCCAAGCTTCTTGGCATCAGCCGCAGAACCCTGCACCGCAAACTCCACGAATATCAATTAAACTGAAACAACGGGCATGGCTGATTTACAGGATCTGGTTTATTCATTGGAAGTGGGCGTGTTACGGAGGTGGCTCATCCGTTCGGCGGTACTGCTTTTGATGTTGTTGCTGGCAGGCTATTATCTGGGAGCCCAGTTTAACGGACTGAGCCAACCCGAGGCCATGGATCAGGCGCAAATTGCGCGTCAAATATCGCAGGGGGAAGGCTTCACGACAAAATTCATCCGGCCGGTAATCCTGAAATATGAGACCGAAAAAAGTTCAGCCGGCGGGGTAGATCTTAACTCTGTCCCCGACTTGATCAATCCCCCTCTTTACCCCTACCTGCTGGCGGGTGCTTTCAAGGTGACAGGTGTTTCCTTTGAGGTGGATAAGAGCAAGTTGAAGGGTTACAGCAGCTTCCGTCCTGAGATTATCATGGGCTTTTTGAATATTCTGTTTTTCGTTGCGGCCATGGTGATTTTTTACGTCTGGATGTCGAGATCGTTTGACGACCGGGTGGCCATTCTGGCATCCCTACTTCTGGTGGCCACCGATTCGATCTGGCAATTTGTAATTTCCGGTTTGAATGTGCCTCTCTTGTTATTGCTGGTTTGCGGTCTGGGGGCGGCCTTCAATGAGGCACTCCGGGCGGAAGATGAGGAACAACCCGGTCTTTCTTTGGTTTGGCTGGGAGTGGCGGCCTTCTTGGCAGGGTTGGCGTTTATGACACGTTATTCTATGCTGGCGATCCCTCTGGCTCTTGTTATTATCTCAGGTTTTGTTTTCCAGCGGCGTTACCCTGCACTCATCATTTCCCTCGCGGTGCCTGCTCTCGTCAGCCTGCCTTGGATGCTGAGGAACATTCAGTTATCGGGAAACCCCTTCGGCTATGCCTGGCTGCAGATTTTCGCCTTCGACTCTGTCCTGTGGAGAACGTTTTCGGACAGTATTTCTGGTTTTATTGGTTTGAAGCCCCTGATCAAAGCGGTGGCCTTGGGGATGGGGAACCAGTTGGAAAATCTGGGATTTTATTTTGGAGGTTTTCTTTTGCCGGGGCTGTTTTTTATTTCTCTCCTGCATGTTTTCCGCAGAGGAACCCTGCAAAATGGACGGTGGTTCTGGCTGGTGGCGACGGTTCTGGTTCTTATCTTCAATGCGGCTGTGATCAAACTGGCCAATCCCCAGGAATCCCTTGAACTCAACGGCCTGATCGTGCTTGCCCCTGCTTTTGCCGCCTTCGGTGCGGCCTACGCTTACACCATGATCGACCGAATGAAGCTTCCTTCCTCCATCTTATCCATTCCGATTGTTATCATGATCGTCGGGATCCAATTGGTTCCGATGGGGATCAAGGTCTTGCAAAAAAACCCGCCCCCCTATGCCTATCCTCCTTATTTTCCTCCCGTCCTCTTTTTTATCAAGGATTGGATAGAGCCGGACGAATTACAGTCGGCGGACATTCCATGGGCCACGGCCTGGTATTGTGACCGGACCAGTATCTGGATTCCCTACAAGAAAAAGGATTTCTACGCCATGAACGATTTCAAGTTCAAGATATCCGCCATGCTCTTTACCCCGGAGACCAGTAATCGCAAAATGCTGACCCAGATTCAGACCGGCGAATATGCTGAATGGGCTTCTCTGATCAAACGTACGGAACTCAAAGACCTGCCTCTACCGTTTTTCACGGCCTTACCACCCAACCCCCAACAGGATTACCTCTACTTTTCTGACAGAGTTAGATGGCGTTGATTTTTAAATTACTATTAGAACTGTAAAAAACAGATGTAAAATGCTTATCAGCAGTAATTTATAAATAATTTTTTTCTTTTTGACTAAATTTATAGAAATTGCCTAAGATTCAACGTGGCCATGATGGGTAAAACCTATTCAGCCGCACTAAATGTATGACCATTTTTTGTGACCAACCGGTAAGGGGTTCGCTCTCGTTGTCTGGATTTTTCCTGCTAGGATGTCTGGGTTACGCCACCTTGGGCTCCTCCGTGTCGGCCCAGGTAATCCAGGCTGGTCAGACGGGCACGGGCAAACCGTATCAAATTTCAGTGTCGTTGAGGGAAGAGTATGATGACAACATCAATACCGCTTCGACCAATGAGGAAGGCTCCTTCAAGACCATCATATCCCCGGAAATCGTTTTCAAATATCCAATGGAAAACACCCTTTTTTCCTTCAGTTACGTGTTTGACGCGACTTATTTCAATGATCGCGAAGGTGATCCCTGGGACTTGGGCCATCACTTCACGGGGCGGGTCAATCATAAGTTCACCGACCGCTTTGAAATCGATTTCCGTGACCGCTTCAATTATTCCGTCGAACCGGGACTGGGTGACGGGGCCATCGTCAATCGGCGACTGGGCGATGGCTACACCAATGATTTGAATCTGGACGCCACCTATGCCTGGACCGAGCGTTTTTCGACGGTCACTGGCTATAACAATACGCTAACCTTCTATGATGATCCCATCATTTCTGCCACCAACGAATACGTCAAACACGGGGTGAGCCAGGATTTTCGTCTGAGTGTTCTACCGACGACAACAGCCGTGGGTTCTTACGCTTACAACACCTTTGACTATAAAACCAGTCCCCGCGATTACGAAACACATATTTTGACTGTTGGAGCGGATCATTATCTATTAAGAGAGTGGCTTCTCACTGGACGGGTGGGGGCACAATATCTCATCAACAGCAATCCAACACAAGATGACAACATCGGGCCCTACGCAAACCTCAAAACTGTCTGGAACTTTCTGCCCCAGAGCTCTTTGACGGCCGGTTATTCCTACAGCACCGAGGTGACGGATGCAGCGGCATTCGGAAACCAGCAGGCCCACACCTTTGATCTGGGTATCAGTCATGGCTGGACCCAGCGTTTTACGACCAGCCTCGGACTTCAATACCGCAACTCCACCTTCGAACAGAATCAATCCCTGGTTCCTGTTGCGAATGATTTTTTCGAGGACACCCTGAGTGCTCAGGTCAAGGCCTCTTATGCCTGGACAAATTGGTTTTCGACCGAGATTGGATACATTCATACGACGGTTACTTCCGATGTTTTCGGGCGTGAATATTACCGTAATCAGGTTTTCATCGGTGTACGCGGCACGTATTGATCTAAAATTTGGCAATCTTGGCCATTTACAACATTCACTACTTTTGGCACTCTGAGCAATGGCCGAGAACACAGAAGTCAGTCTCCATTTCAGTGATTATTGGCGCGTCATCAAAAACCGCTGGCCTATCATCGCCATTGTCTTTGTGCTGGTCGTAGGCACGGCCTATTTTTACACCAGATCCCTTGACAGGATCTATTCCTCTTCCGCCCTGTTGAAGGTCAGTACTGATCCAAACAAGCAGATGGATTTCATGAACTCTGACAGCGTTCAGTTCAGCTCGATAGATTTTCAGACCGAATTCGAAATCATCCAATCCAAAAAAATCCTGGTGCCAGTGCTCAAGGAGCAAAAAATCGATGAGAAATGGGCGTTGGCAGCGGGTCTGCCCGCAGATGCCTTTAAAGAAAACGAAGATTACATTTTCAATCGCTTTAAGGGGCAAAACCTCCGTGTTCAGCCTTTCCGTAACACCAAGTTGATTGAAATTACGGTTTTCGATACAGATCCCAAAAGCGCCAAAACCTGGGCCAATGCCATTGCCCAATATTACGAACAGTACCGGGTGGACGAAATCACGGGCAACAAGGGTGGCGGATTGAAAGTGGTTGAGGAGGAACTGGCGAAACAGAGAAAAGTTGTTCAGGAAGCCAATCAAAAAATCCAGGATTTGGTAAAAAAATATGAAATCGACGTCCAAGGATCCGGCGCAGGACGCGGCAACAACATCACCTTGCAGGAATTGGAACTCCAGCGTAAAGAATCGATGCTGACTGAGGTCACAGCGGATCTGCTGGCCCGAAAAGTGCGCATTGAAAAAGTTCGTAAACTTACGAACGAAGACCTGGAAAATGCTTTGACGGCCCTTGGTTATCAGGACGCCACACTCAGCCTCCTGCAACAGAGCCTCTTGCAGAGTGCCCAGCAGGTAGAGACCCTGCGCAAGCAGGGCTTTGCGGACGAGCACCCCAAGTTGCAGGCAGCCCTGATTCTGGTCAGCAAAATGCGGGAACAATCGACCAAGCAGCTCGCTGGCATCCGTACGGGTTTTGAAATCGACTACTCTGCCCAGGAAAGCAAGGTCGCAAGTATCAAGTCCGAGGTGGAGATCCTGAAAAAACAAAACAGGGAAAGCAAAATGGTTCCCATGCGGGAATACGATGAGGCGAAGCGTGATCTGGCCACTCAGGAATCTTTGCTGGAAATGCAGAACGCTCGATACACCCAGATCAGAGTTGATGCCAATATCAAGATCAAGCCCGTGGAACTGGTCAGCGAGGCGGAAGAGGGCCGATCCCCGGTGAAGCCCAATGTGAGACTGAACATTATTCTCAGCCTGGTCGTGGGGCTGGTTTTGGGCGTTTCCCTGGCTTTCTTCATTGAATATCTCGATACCAGCGTCAAATCCCTGGATGATGTTGAGCGTTACCTTAACACATCGGTGGTTGGAGTCATCCCGCAAGGTGTCAACACACTGAATCTCGAGGGGCCTGACTCACCGAATGCGGAAGCCTACCGCATTCTCCGGGCCAAGATCGATCTTAAGGCCGGTGAAAAAGGTGCCACTACGCTGACCGTGGTCAGTGGTGGTCCCGGGGAAGGCAAAACTACGACTCTTTTCAATCTGGCTTATGTCTGTGCCTACAGTGGCATCAGCACCCTGGTCATTGACACGGACTTCCGCCGTCATTCCATCAATACGGTTCTCGGAATTGACAATAACAACGGTCTGGCGGATTTTCTTCTCGGATATGGTCCTTTGCACAGCTACATCCGCAATACGGACATTCCCAACTTCCAGGTCATTACAGCGGGAAAGTTACCGCCCCAGTGCATGGGGGCTCTCAGTCCGGCCAAGATGTCGGAGATCATCGAAACCCTGCGTCCGCATTATGAAGTCATCATGTTTGACGCACCTCCGATTCTGGGGATCAGCGATGCAGCGGTAATTGTTCATGAAGTGGACCTGACACTTTTGGCCATCCAACACCGTCGCTATCCCCGCAACATCTCCTGGCGTGCCAAAAAGGTGGTTGAGGAGGTCCAAGGCCGCTTTGCCGGAGTGGTGTTGAACAAGGTTCATCTGCGCAGCGACGATTCCTACTATTATTACACCAGCTATTACGGCTATAATAATTATTATGAGGAGGGGTCTTCGGTTAAAAAGACGCAGGCCAAAGCCAAAGCCAATAAACGCCGTCTGCAAAAAAACAGTAAGAAAGAGAATGTCCAGAGCAATCATGAACCCGAATCCTCTTCCGAAGACCGTTATTAAAACGTATTTTGTTACTCTGTTTTCCTGGTTGTTTCTGGCTCTACCCCTCATCATTTTCACAGGATGTGCTGGCGGCTCCTCTTCTGGACGAACCTCTGCAAGCACGGCACCGGCTCCCAAGATGGATCCCTACGCCCAGCACGACCTGTTGCGGGTGGGTGATTCCCTCATTATAAGGCTTACAGGTGTTCCGGATCAGGAACAGGGAACCTTCGAGGCCAAAGTGGACGAGAGCGGGCAGATTTCCATGCCGCACATCGGTGGTTTCCCGGCGGCCGGATTGACTACTGTACAACTCAAGGAAAAAATTGAGACCCTTTACAAACTACAAAAAATCTACACCAATCCTAACATCACCATTCTCACCCAGCAGGCCCGCTTTGTCAGTATCACAGGCGAGGTCCGCGCCCCGCAGCGTCTTTTCCATTCCAAAGACCTGACCACTCTGGGGGCCATTGCCAGTTGCGGGGGCTTTACCGATTTTGCCAACCGCCGCAAGGTGCGGATTCTGCGTGGCAGCCAGGTGATTGAATTCAATGCCCTGGAAGCTCTGGGCAATCCATCCAGGGATGTCCCCCTGATTCCGGACGACAAGATCCAGGTGGACCGCAGTATTTTTTAAAACCTGCGAATAAACCTTTACCGATACCAAACGAATGCCTCCTGTTAAAAAAGACAACGATTTAAAAACTGCCAAAGCCTGTGCTCAGCTGGCTTTGGAAAAAAAAGCGGAAGACGTGGTCATACTTGATCTGCGCGAATTGAACGGGCCCTCCATGTTTTTCCTGATCTGTTCCGGCCAGTCTGATCCCCAAGTGAAGGCAATTGCCTCTTCCATCCTGGAAGGTATGCGTCAAGAGCACGGGGTGGGGCCTCACGGCTACGAAGGCCGCAGTTCCAGCCAGTGGATCGTTTTGGATTACGGGGTTGTTCTAGTCCACGTGATGCACGCGGCGAAACGCCAGTTCTACCGTCTGGAAGATCTGTGGAGTGACGCCAAGCGCATTGTGGTCAAGTAAAAGGAACCAGGGGGACAAGGCTTTCTCGGCATCACTGTCAGACACCATTCCACACCATTTACATTTCTTCGACGGTTTCAATCCCCAGATGCCAGAGCCCGGATTTTAGAATATCTCCCGTCAGATTGCTGAGCATCAAGCGGCTGTTCTTTAGACTCTCCGATTCGGCCCGCAACACCGGGCAGTTCTCAAAGAAGCGGTGAAACAGCGAGGCTGTTTCATAGAGGTAGCTGCAGAGAAGGTGGGGGCGGTATTCCTGGCTGACAGAGGCGAGAACATCCCCGTAGGCCAGCAGTTTACGGGCAAGTTCCCACTCGACGGCATGCTCCAGTGTCAGAGGCAGGTTTTTGTCCGGTGGCCCGGCCTTGCGCAGGATGGAGCGGGTGCGGACGTAGGCATTGATGAGGTAGGGAGCGGTGTTACCGTCAAAGGCCAGCATTTTGTCCCAATCGAAAACGTAATCGAGATTTCTGTTCTGGGCCTGATCGGCATATTTCAAGGCTCCGAGACCCATGACGCGGGCAATGGCCTTTTGTTTTTCCGGATCCATTTCAGGTCTTTTTTCCTGAAGGATAAGTGAGGCCCGCTGCTCGGATTCATCGAGAAGCTCTTTCAACTTGATCGGTTTGCCTTCCCTGGTTTTGATCGGTGTTTTGTCGGGCCCCAGAATGGTGCCGAACCAGACATGTTCCAGTTCAATCTCCAGACCCCAGCGTTTGACCGTTGCGAAGAGCTGGTTGAAGTGCTGCTGCTGCCGGGAATCGGTGACATAGATACTGCGCTGGATCTTCAGTTCCTCGATCCGGTATTTGATCGTGGCCAGGTCGGTGGTGCCATAGAGATAGGCTCCGTCTGATTTTTGGATGATGAAGGGATAGTCTTTGACTGTCCCGCCCTTTTCCATCACGACAAAAGGATCCGACTTGGGGGGTAGACTGTGATCGGAAAAAACAGCCACGGCACCTTCGCTTTCGCGCGCGATGCCTTTCTCCTTCATTTCCCGCACAACCCCTGGCAACAGATCGTTGTAAAAACTTTCACCCAGGGTGTAGTCAAAACGGATGTCGAGTCTTTCGTAAATGCGTTCGATGTCTTTTTTGGAAAGTTCGATGAAGATTTCCCAAAGCTTGCGGTTTTCGGGATCACCCTGCTGTAGTTTCAATAATTCCAGGCGGGCCTGGGCCAGGGTGGCCTCGTTGGTTTTTGTTTCTTCCTGCACGGCTTTGTAAAGACTTTCCAGGTGGGCGAAGGGATCTTCCCTGAGGGAGCTTTCGTTCCCTCCCCGTTTATAGCCCAGAATGACCATGCCGAACTGGGTTCCCCAATCGCCAAGGTGATTGTCTTTGACGACTCGGTGGCCCAGGCTTTTAAGTATCCGTGAAAGAGTCTCGCCGAGGATAGTGCTGCGGATATGCCCGACATGCATTTGTTTGGCCACATTGGGCGAGCTGAAATCGAGCAGGACGCGTAGTGGCTTATCGACGTGCCGGATGCCCAGCCGTTCATCCCGGCCAAGCGTGGTCAGGGAGGCAATCATGGCCTCATTTTTGAAGGTGAAATTGACAAAGCCCGGACCCGCAATGACAGGTGCCAGCAGTTCGGGATCTGACTGGAAGGCGTCCACCAGCTTTTGGGCCAGATCACGCGGGGGCAGTTTGAGAGCTTTGGCTGAGACCATGGCCCAGTTGGTCTGGAAGTGGCCGTAACGTTCGTCCTGGCAGGTGCTGACCCAGGGGCCGTCGCCTGTGGCAGGGAATGATTCCCTGACCCAGGCTTGGATTTTGAGTTCCAGCCGATGGAGCAGCGAGGTGGTCATCGGGATCAGGCTGTTTCGAAGAGTTTAGCCAACTCCAAAGGCTCGTCGATCTCGCGGAGTTTCTGCCGGATGCCTGGACGGCTGAGAAATTTTCCGACCCAGGCCAAGGTTCTGAGATGGGCCCCATAGTCGTGACTTGGAACCAGAATGAGAAAGAATACATGCACCGGCCCGTTGTCCGGAGATTGGTAGATAATACCTGTTTCGGATTTGGCCAGAATGACCAGGGAGCCCGGGAGTCCGGGAATGGATGCATGGGGAATGGCCAGTCCACCCCCGATGGCCGTGGAGAGTTTTTCCTCCCGTGCAACCAATGCGGAAACGGCCGTTTGCTGGAGATCCGCAGGCAACAATTGTTTTTCGACCAGGAATTGCACCATCTCCTCAAACACTCCGCTGGGAGTGACGGCCTTCAGATCCTGAAGGATTGCCGGATGGATAAAAAGTTCGGAGGAGGACATGCGGGAAACGGTTATGGTTGAAAAATACCTGACCAAACGGATTTTACAAGAAGGAGCACGAATAAATAGTCTTCTGAAAGGAAATTCAGCAGGGATTGGAACACGACTTCAACCGGAAGAGGACGCAGCCAACACCAGATCAGAACTTCAGCCACCAGCAGGTTCATGAGGGCAAGAACGACGAAGGAAAAGAAGTAGCCCTGACTTTCAAAATCGGGTTGTTCTGTTTTAATCAGGCTCAGGGTATGGCAGAGATGGAATCCCCAGCAGGCTCCCCAGATGAGCAGAAAAGCCCAGTCATAGACCGCCAAGCCAGGTTTGATGAACAGGGCCAGAGCCCAGGTCAGACCGCTGACCATGGGGTAAAAGGGGATAAAATAAGGGGATAGCGCAATCCACACTGAATTTCGGTCGCTGATCACATGGCCTCCACTGGAAGAAACCTTGAATCCCGAAACCCGGCCTCCACTGAGGAGAACCGCGAAAGCGTGGGTGGTTTCGTGCCCGAGAACGTAAAACCAGTTCCCGCGTGGCAGACAGAGGTAGGCAAAAACACAGGTGGAGAATCCAAGGGAAAATGTTCCCATCTCTATCCAAGGCCAGCCGTTTTGAGCTACTTTTCCCATTAGGAGCAGGGCCAGTCGCCCCAGGCTATACAGCGCAGGGAGGAGGAGGAGGGCTATGAGGAATTTGAGGAACTTCACCGCTTGACTTTATTTCAGCTCTTGCAATTATTTTCGGCTACCTATGGCAAATACCAAATCAGCTGCTAAACAAGCACGAGTCAGCCTTCGACGCAAGACGCTAAACAAAAATACAAAAACCAAGATCAAAGACGTAACTAAAAAGTTCAAGTCTTTGATCGCCTCCGGGGACAAAGCCGGTGCCGGCAAACTGGTCAGCCAGGTCCAGTCTGAATTGGATAAAGCGTCCAAGAAGAAGACTATTCACCGCAACAAGGCCTCCCGTCTAAAATCACAGGCCGCCAGACTCATCAAATAGGGCCGGTTTTCCCGGTCTTTTTTCTCAGTTGCTGATCCGGCGTCTGTGGCTCCGCGGTTCCCCATTTCCCGAACCTCTCAGGTTCCTTTGGAACAGAGGATTTCTTCAGGGCGGATTACCAACCTTCTGTGACCTGCTTGACAATCTCGTAGGCAAGCTTTTCAAGCGCCAGCGGCAGAGCTTGGCGTTCACCTTCCTGCACATCGTTGAAAAGGAAGAAGTCGGTGGTTCCGCTGGCCGTCACGCCATCCAGGACTTTTTTGCCCGTAGTGTGGTTGGTCAGGGTAAACTTGGCCTCCACCGTCACGGTGTATTCCTGGGTGGCAATAGTGTTGTCGCGCTGTAGGCGTTTGGGGGTGCGCGACACATCGGTGATGACCACTTCCAAGGTGGCATCGGCCTTGGTCAGGCGGGAGGAAAGGTAAGTGCCGTCTGTTTCAAGTTTGCGGATGACAGCGTTTGTTGTCTGAACCTGCAGGCCGGGTTCGTAAGAACTATTCTTCACCACCGGGACGTAGATTGTTTTGACTCCCTCCATCTGTGTGGAGGGGATATTCCCAAGTTTGTAGCCCGCACAAGCACCCAAAAAAACAAGTGGTAGAAGGAAAATGGCGGAAGTGCGCAGGAGTCGGAAAATAAGGTTCATCATAAAACGGGAGGTGGTTGGGGTTTCTCATCCGAGAGGTTGATGGTGGAAGCCGGAACGGAGGCACTCTGTTTTTCTTCAACCAATCCCTTGAGAACTTCGACCCGCTGTTTGGCTTCCGAGGCCAGGTCCGAGCCCGGATTCTGTTGCACCACATCGTTGTAGTAGATGAGTGCTGCTTTAAAGTTTTTTTGGCTCTCGTAAAATCTGGCGATGTTCATGGAACCTTGGACCCGGCGTCCGGAGAGCTCCAGCATGTAATCCTGGGCCTGGGCCAATTTTTCGCTGTTGGGAAAGCGAACCATGAAATCCTGGAAGGCTTCAATGGATTTTTGGGCCGCGCTTTGATCATAGTCCGGTTGGCTCGCAGCCTGATACCAGGCGTAACCAATCTGATACTGGGCATCGTCGGCAAAATCACTGCCTGGATATTTGTCGATTAGTTTGTTGTAGGAGGTAATGGCTTCGGACCATTTTTTTTGCTTTTCACGGGCCAGGCCAATTTTAAACAGGGCTTGGGGTGCCCAAGGGCCGTAGGGGGCGTTTTTGACCACGGTTTCAAAAATTTCCGCAGTCTTGTCCATGGAGGGAAGGAGGGGGATTTTCCAGAGCTTCTGGGGTTCTCCGGCCAGATAAAGATTCCCGATACTGAACTGGCGCTCGATCGCCAGATCGAAGAATTGGCTGCCGGGATGCTTCGTGACGACCACTTGATATGCTTTGTATGCGGACATGAATTCCGCCCGCTTTTCAAGCATCAGTCCGACTTTGAACTGGGCTTCTCCGGCCACGCTGGAAAGTGGCCAGCGGCGTGTGATACCCCGGTAGGCATCGAGTGCATCTTTGTAAACTTCCTGGGATTCCAGATTACGCGCGGCCTGAAGCGCGGCTTTGGCATCGCTGGCAGCCAGGGTTTGGCCGCTGCCTTCGTTGACCCAGCCTTCGCCTGGCCTCCAGACCAAGGCCGCATGGCACACGCTGGAAGCAATGCTTGTGATAACTACGAGAGACGCTAGTGCGCGAATCATTTGTCTGAGATTAGAAGGGAAGGGCAAGAGGTCAAGATGGAAGGCGGGATGTTTTTATTTAAATTTGCGTGTAAAATGCGATCAATGTATTTGCGTTAAATGGTTTAGTTGGTTGTGAGTTTCAACTTTTGGCTTTTTCCTGCGCTTCCTTGGTTCGATACCAGTGAAAAAGGTATTGCTGGGCAATGCCCCGGTGGGGGCCAAAAAGTTGGATAGACTTTTTGTGTAAAATGCTTGTTTTATGAGCTTTACGTCGCTTGGGAAAATAGAGTTCATGCATGAGACGCAGGACCCAGACATCGACTGGAAAGGCTTCAAAACGATTTCCGGCATAGAGAAGAATGCAATGGGCCACTTTCTCGCCCACCCCGGAGAGGCTTTGCATTTGTTGGGAGGCTTCTTCAATGGGCAAGGTGGCCAGGTCTTCCCAACAGAAAGTGCCTGCTGCAATCTGTTTCGCCGCCCGGGAAAGGTGTCTCGCCCGAAAGCCGAGCTTGCAGGCCCGGAGTTCTGCTTCAGTCACGGAAGCCAGTTTTTGTGCCGTGGGGAAACGGAAGGCATCACAACCGGTTATGGGCTCACCAAAGGTTCTGCGAAGGTTTTGGTTGATTTGTTCGATTTGGGGAATCTGTTTGAGGGAGGAGCAGATAAAATTCGCGGTGCATTCCCACCAGGGCTCGCGAAGACAGCGCAGGCCATCAACATCCCTTCTTGCCTTGTTGAGCCAAGGTTCATCCGGAAGGCTGTCGAGAACCTTTTGCCATTCCGGATTCAGGTTGAAGTATCTGCGGATCAGCTCTTCATGCAGTTCAAAGTCGCTTTCAAGGGTCAGGATGTTCCCTGCTTGCCGTGCAAGGCAGGGGATGTCATAGATGTAGCCTTTCCAGATGTCATGGCTACCTGTTGTGGAGCCTGTCTTTTTCCAGCAGAAAGTCTGGCCTGAAGCCAGGGTGTGTTGGAGGGAAAAATTCTGGATGGTCAGTTGAAGCATGTTCAAAGCAAAGCATACGTTTTCAGGCATGGGGATCGGAGTCAACTACGGTTCCTTCGCTCTCGTCTTCGTACTGGTATTCCTTTCCGGTTGGATACGGCTTTGTGCCCAGGAGAATGGGGAATCTTCCCTTCCCACGGAACCTACCGGTGCGGCGGTCGTCCTTCCCGGAGGGGAAACGACGGAGGCCAAACAGGCGATCCCGATGGCTGTGCCTGTAGAGGATGATGGGACTTCGTTTGAACCTGGTTACGATGGACTTCCTTTGGATCCGGCCCTGCCGATCCAACTTAAAATACTATCTCCGCAGCCCAAGGGAATCACCAATTCCCAGGATGTGTATGTTTTTTTCAGTTTGGATAACTATCATCTGGCGGAAGGGGGGAACCGCCTCCACATTCTGGTCAATAATGGACCGCCCATCGTCAAGACCGACGTGGCCTCTCCGCTTTCTTTGAAACAATTGAGCCAGGGAGGCTACACGATCCGTGCCATGGTGGTGAGACCCGACGGAACCATGATCCAACAGCCGGGTTGTTTTGCCATTGTACATTTCTATGTGAAGAAAAAAGATTTCCAGAATTATACGGATCCGAAACACCCGTATTTGACAGTCAATCTGCCTCAGGGCGGGGATATTGACATGGATGAAACGGGCAGGGTCTGTTTCGATTTCCTGATCCATAATCCCCCGTCAGAGGGATCCCCCTCCAGGATACTATACAAAATCGAAGGTTTCGAAGGCTTCATCGATCAGCCAGTTGGCCCGATTTATTGGAGCAACCTGCCTCCCGGCCGCCATAAAATGGTGGTCGAACTGTTCGACGGGCAGGGAAACCCGGTCTTTGGTGTATTCAACCGGGTCGAGCGTGTCTTTAATGTGAGAAGGGTGTTGAAGGCAGTGCCGTACGTTCCTGAATCTTCAGACGGCCTGGCACCGGAAGCGCCCCAGTAAACGTCTGGACCCTACTGGGTTCGAACCAGTGACCTTCCGCGTGTGAAGCGGACGCTCTACCACTAAGCTAAGGATCCTTGGGGGAAGGAAAGTAAAGATCATGCAGGCCGGAAGGGCAAGAGCATTTGTCACAGGCTCTGCCACGTCTTCTACAGTTCGAATTCCATCATCTGGGCTCCCGCATCAACGCGGATACCGGTTCCTTCCGCCTTGGCGCGTGCCGCTGCTTCGATTTCGGCCACTTTATCGTCGTCGTGCAGGGGATCGTGATGATGGAGCAGAAGATGTTTGGCACCTGCGGCCTGGGCTTCTTTAAGACCCCATTCGTAGGTGGAGTGGCCCCAGCCTTTGTGATCCATGGTTCCGAGGCCTTCATATTCCTCTGATGTATATTGGGCATCGTAAAGCAGCAGATCGGCATTCTTGGCCAGGAATTGAAGATTGGGGTGCATGGTCTGGAGATGTTCTGTATCCGTGGCAAAGGTGAAGACCTTGGTCCGCTGGCCGGAAACGTGCTCTTCCACCCGGTAGCCGTAGCAGCCTCCGGGATGATTCAGAGCGGCGGAGTAAACCACGACGGTTGTTTTTTTTCCCTGGATGGTCACAACCGAGCGCTCGTCGAGATCCTTGAAGATCATTTCGGCCGGCATGTCTTTCAACTGCACTGGGAAATTCAGATCCTCCTGTTGCCCACGCAGGGCCTTTTCCAGGATGCTGCCGACAAAACCGGGAAGGCTGTGAAGGCGCGGACCGTAAAGGGTGAATTTGTTCCCCTGCTTGAAGCTGGGAAGAAAGAAGGGAAATCCCTGGATGTGATCCCAGTGGACATGGCTGAAAAAGAAATGGGAATCCCAGGGTTCCGGTTGTTTGATCATCTCCAGACCCAACAGCCTCAGGCCGGTTCCCCCGTCCAAAATGATACGGTGCTCCCCTGCATCGATGGAAATGCAGGTGGTGTCTCCCCCGTAACGAGTGGTGACGAAGGAGCTGGTGCTCGGCGTTGGAATGCTGCCGCGTGTTCCCCAGAGTTTGATTTTCAAGCGATCACCTGTTTTTAGTCTCTTATTACCGCATCCTGCGTTTTTCTGTTAATAGGCAGGCTTTGCTTCTTCTTCAACTTCATTTATGTGGATGCCGGCAACCTTTTCCCGTAAGTCTGCTGTCCTCTTGGCAGAAAAATCAGTATTAGCGTCTTTGGGCGGTTAAATGAGTTTTTGAAAAAGAGATCAGGGAATGATTTTTTTCAAGGTCAGAACCGTTCCCACTCCCTTCGGGGCGTAATCCACCTCATTGAAAACCTGTTTAAGCAGGATCACCCCCAACCCTCCGGGCCTCAGCTCATCCAGTTCCCGGCCTTTGATTTTATCCAGCTCGACCGGCCTTCCCTGATCGACTATGCGGATAAAGAGTCGGCCCTCTTCCAGGCCCGCTTCAAATCCGATCGGGCCTGACTTCCCGTCGTAGGCATAACGGTAAACATTCGTGGTGGCCTCATCACACGCCAGAACGATCTGGCCCACGATGATGTCATCAAATCCGGCATACTTGGCCCAGCTTTCGAAGAAGCCCCGCGCCGTGGAGAGATTTTCCGTGCAGCATTGCAGGTGAAGCCTCGCTTCCGGTGGCTTGCCTCTCCAGTCCAGCATGAGGAGGGAGGCGTCATCATGCGGAGAAGCGTTGCCAACAAACGATTTCCAGGCCTGAACCGCATTCTGAAGTGTATTGGAACCGTTCAAATTCGGGGGCAGATCCTTGAGAAACTGGTCTTCTGTGTAATCGTTGCCCAGAACATTGCGTGCTTCGGTCACGCCGTCGGAATACAACATCCAGATCTGACTTGAACGAAGGGGGAAGGTTTCCGAATGGTAGTTGTAGCCGGGCATGATGCCCAGAGGCAATTGGGGTCGGCAAACGGCCTTGTGCCAGCGTTGGTTGTCGGACCAGATAGGGGCGTATTGTCCGGCCGTACAGACCTGAAGGGTTCCCTGTTCACTGTCGGTCAGAAGAAAAGTCATCCCGATGAAACGGCCCCCGTGGAGTTCATTGGTCAGGATATCGTTCAGTCCGCTGACCCAGACTCCCAGATCCCGGTCCAATTCCCTCAGCATCCCTTTGATTTCCGCCGTGGCGCGGGCCATGGTCAGGGCGGCCGGGACACCTTTGCCGGAAACATCGCCAAGTCCCATCAGGCTGCGGTGGCGGTCCAGGGGGTGGACAAAGTAAAAATCGCCCCCGACCACATTGGCGGGGAAATAGGCGAAACGCACCTGGCAGGTTTCCATGATGCGGAGGCCGGGAGGAAGAAAGGACTGCTGGATTTCCCTGGCCAGTTCCAGTTCCTGCTTGGCCTTGGCGTCGGTGACTTCGCGCTGTTGGGCATCCAATCTTAACAAGGCACTAGCAATTAAACTGGCGTAACCCTCGAAAATTTCCCGGTCCACCTCGTCAAAGTGGTGACGTCCCACGGGATTCAGGGCCTGGATCACGCCCAGACAGTTTTCGCCACTGAGGAGGGGGACTGTGATCATGGCCCGGGTGACGAATCCGGTGCTGTCATCGGCCTTGCGGTAAAAACGGGGATCCTTCTGCACGTCGTGGATGTTGCTGGTCTTGCGGCCGTCAAAGACGGAGCCGGCGATGCCCGCGCCCTTGGGAATGCGGATGGGCTGTGCTTTGAGTTCTTTGTCCATGCTGGCGGCCGAGTGCAGAACCATTTCCCCTGTGCTGTGATCCGGCATGAACATGGAGGTGGCCTCCGCCGCCATAACCTGCTGCGAAGAGGAAAGAATCTGGCCCAACAGGGCATCCAGATCCATGGCAGAACTGAGCTGGCGCGCCGTATCAATCAGGCACTTGTAGCGTTCCAACTCGGTGGGCAGGGACATGTACTGGTATCCTGAATTTCTTACTTTTTGGGGGCTTTGATCGGGAGGGGTTCTTTGGACTGAAGGATTTGCTCCTCGGTGGGAAGTTCGTTCGGGGTGGTGCCCCAGACAATCCGCCAGGGCTTCTGCCCCAGGGTGGCGGTCAGTGCTTTGGCATAGGTGGAAACCACTTTGAGATTCTGGGTTACCACACGCAGGTCGCTCAGGGTTTGATCCAGGTTTTTGTCATTCTTTTTGAGGATGCCGTCCATTTGCAGGATCAGGGAATCCGCATTGACGGCCAGGGTGTCCGCCTTGATCAGGAGGGCGTTGACCTTGGAGGGCAGTCCCGTGCCATCCTTCTGCACTTCTTCCAAGACATCGTTGATGCTGGTCAACGCATTCAATCCGGCCCGCTGTAGATCATCAAAGCTCGCCACTTCCTTGCATAACAGCGACTGCCCCTCGGGAAGGACGGCCGATGCAAGGCTGCCCGGATCGATATCCAGGAATTTTTCCGCCAGCAGGGTATCAGAACTGATTGAGGCGATGGAATCGACTTTGAGATCCGGGGCGTCTTCGTTGAGTGCTGCAGTGACACGGATCACGGTTTTTTCCGTGCTCCTTTCAGACCAATCGAGGGTGCGTATTTCCACGATTTTCCCGATCGGGGCTCCGGCGTAGCGAACCTGGGAATGGAGCCGTAAGCCGGTGACGGAAGGCATGTCAACGATCGCTCGTTTCCCTCCGGTATGTTTTTCGAACCCGGTCAGGGCCATGGCCATGGCAGCCAGCATGACAATGCTGCAGCCGACGACGACGGTGGCGATGATGTAATCGGACAGATTTTTCGGTTTCATAGGCGTATTTTTTAAAAGGTCCGGTTCGGGGGCTTCAGCCAATCAATCTCTTGATATAGTCGTCTTTCGATAATTTCAAGGGAATTGGACCGTCCGCTTCCCCGCGGATAAATTGTTGCAGCATCGCATCGGGATGGTTCCGGATTTCCTCCGGGGTGCCTTCGGCGATGATTTTGCCCTGCCGTTCGGCTGTTCCCAGCATGATCATACGGCTGCCGATGCGGAAGGCACTCGTCATATCGTGGGTGACCACGACTGCGGTCATGCCCAGGTTTTTGGTCAGATCTTCCGTTAGTCTGTCCACCACGGCCGTCATGACGGGGTCGAGGCCGGAGGTCGGTTCGTCACTGAATAAAAGTTCCGGATCCAGAGCGACAGCCCGGGCCAGACCGACCCTTTTCCGCATCCCGCCGCTGATTTCGGCAGGTTTGAGGTGCTCAAAACCGGTTAAGCCAACCAGTTCCAGTTTCATTTTAACGATGAGATCAATGATGGAAGGATCCACATCGCTGTGTTCAAGCAGGGGAAGTGCCACGTTCTCTCCAACCGTCATGGACTGCAGCAGGGCTCCAAACTGGAAATTCATTCCGAAACGTTTCCGTATCCCGTTCAGTTCGGGTTCGCGCATGGTGGTGATTTCCTCACCGAAGATCTTGATGGAGCCGGAGGTTGGTTTCAACGAACCGATGATGTGGCGCAGCAGCGTACTTTTGCCGCAGCCGCTGCCCCCCATGATGATCATGGTCTCGCCCTTGTAAACCTTGAAGGTGATGCCGCTGAGAACCTTGCGCCCGTTGAACTCACGCACCAGATCCGTCACCTCGATGACAGGAGGTCCGGGGTCTGGCTTGGCTGCGTTGATGGCTGTGTCGGACATGGTTCGGTTCAGGTGAAGAAAAAGAGTGCTGTCAGAATGGCGTTGGCGATGAGCATGGCCAGCAGGGAGTATACCACGGAGTTGGTCGTGCAACGTCCGACTCCTTCGGCCCCGCCTTCCACTGTCAGCCCAAAATGGCAGGCAATGGTGATGATCAGCCAGGCAAAGACGACACTTTTGATCAGGCCGGAAAAAAGATCCCAGGGCGCGCCGCGGTCAAAGCAACGGAAGATATAAATAGAGGTGTCCATGCCGATGTTGAAATGACAGATGGTCCAGCCGCCGACCATACCCACGTAATTTCCGAAAATGGTCAAGACCGGCAGCATGACCAGCATGGCCAGAAAGCGGGGAACCACCAAAAAACGAACCGGGTTGATGGCCATCACTTGCAGGGCCTCGATTTCTTCGGAAACTTTCATCGTTCCCAGCTCTGCTGTCACGGCGGAACCGCTGCGTCCGATAACGATCACCGCGATCAGAAGGGGGCCCAGCTCGCGGAGCAGGGTCAGGGAAACCAGATCGGGGACATAGGCATCGGCTCCCAGGCGCCCCATTTCGTGGGCGGCCTGCATGGCCAGGGTGAGTCCGATGCTGAAGGCCGTCAAGCTGGCCATGGGCAGGGCCTGAACGCCGATGCGGACGATTTGACGGAAGGTATCGTTGATGCTGAACATTTGCCCGCGGAAGGGGGCGACAAAGAGCCAGTAGAAAATGGAGGCGGTGAGCTGGAGATAGTCTTTCACGGGGCACTCCAAACGGAAAACTATTGTTTCAGGTGCGCCCGGGCTTCTTCGATCGTGGCAAAAATGGAGAAAACCTCATTGAGGCGAACCAGTTCAAAAACGCTTTTCACACGGGGATTCAACGAGGTCAGGGCCACCTTTCCGGAAAAACCACGGGCTCCCTGGTAATATTCCACCAGGGTGGCGATCCCGGAGGAGTCGATGTAGCTGACTTCGGTAAAATCCACGAGGAGAGCCGGGCATTTTGCGCTGACCTTGGAACGGAGGAGGGTCCGAAGTTTGGGCGAGTGATGAAGGTCTATGTCCCCCTTGATGCTCAGGACAGCAATTCCATCGGCTAGATTCTCGGCAACTTCCATGGCGTCAACGCTTAGCAACCTTGATAACGGGTGTGAAGACTTATTTAGTTTATTTTCCCGTCCCGCCCGGGAAAGGGAATCCCACAAAGTCGGGGCAAGCCGGACCCTGGCTATGGGTTTGGAAGAATAAAGCTTCACCAGTAAACAACTGCAGTGGGAGCTATGTTGAGGCCGACAAGTAATGTGGGGGGATTTCAGGGTTGGGTGCCGCTGGTTCTTGACGAAATTAAAATACTGTATATTTATACAGCTTATGGCCACGGACAAGCAGAAGCAGATTTTTGATTATATCCGGGGCCATATCCGTCGTTTGGGTTATGCGCCCTCGTTTGCGGATATTCAGAAACATTTCCAATTTCGGAGTCCAACGGCTGTGACAGATCATCTGAAAGCTCTGGAACGTCTGGGTATGATTGCGAGGGAACTGGGGTTAAGCCGGGCCATCAGGATCCCCAAGGAATTCGATTTCGATAACATCCCGGTCTATGGACGGATTCCGGCAGGAATCCCGGATAGTCAGATCCAGGGTGATGAAGGAACAGTCCGGGTTGATCTCGCCAGTCTTGGTATTTCGACGGGTTCCCCGGTTTTTGCTTTGAAGGTAAGCGGGGATTCCATGATCGGGGCAGGAATCCTAAGTGGGGATATCGTTTTATTGGAGGCAAGGCAGGCGCTTGAAAACGAGATCGTTGCCGCTTTGATCGATAATGAAACAACTCTGAAACGATTGATCAAACGAAAGGGCAAAGTATTCCTGCGTGCAGAGAATCCTAAGTATTCCGACCTGATTCCGGAAGAGGAAATGGTTATTCAGGGAGTGATGAGGGCCTTAATCCGGGCATGAGCCTGTGCCTGGTTTACGAGTATGAAGCGATCGGTAGTCAAACTCTGGCAGGGTTACAACGGTGGCACTATTCTCAGCGTCATTGACCGGTTGCCGACGAAGGGCGTCCAATGTGGATACTTTAAAACCCTTTTCTGGTCAGCCGACGGCATGGCCCAAACGCGTCCTTCCCCCACCCTTGCCATTAATCCGGGATCAATGACATTTTTCAGTTAAATACCCATTGAACTATTGAGATACCTGAGCTCAATTGACGTGTGGATTCGGGCGGGATTAAAAGTCGGAGGAACCCTGGAACTTTGATTAGTCTTACCGTTGGGAAAAAGTCCCTGCCCCGATTCATACATTACGAACATGCCCTCAAGAACCTTTCACCTGGATGTCCGGGAATTTGTTTCCTTCGTTCATCAAAGGGGCGACCTCGGTGGTAGTGGCCATTTCCAGGTCGCAGAACGCGCAGTCCTCGGCACCAAAGGTCATCGACGTCTCCAACAGAGCCGGGGCCCGGATTATCAGGCCGAAATTCCCATCGAATATGAAGAAGTCAGGGACGGGGTAATCCTGAAGCTCGGTGGCAGGGTGGATGGCATCATGCCGCTCGACCCGGTGTTGCTCGAGGAGATTAAAACGGTGGATTTCAGGTGGGACGGCAGGGCCCACCCTTTGCACATGGCTCAGTTGAAAACCTACGCAGCCATTCTTGCGAAACAAAGGGATTGGAACGTCGTACAACTTCAACTGACCTACCTCGACTATGAGACGGATCAAACTACGCCGTTTCGGGAGACCGTCCCGCGGGCCGCATTGGATGAATTCCTGGCCCATACACTCGATGAGTGGTTTGCCTGGTTAATTCCTCATGTTCAACGCTTGGAAAAACGGGATGCTTCTTCGGCGAATTTGGACTTTCCCTTCGTCCCGCCACGATCAGGACAAATAGAGTTATCCCGAATGTTCTACAAAGCCATCAGGGACAAGACTGTGGTCTTCTCCGAAGCTCCGACCGGCTTGGGGAAAACCATGGCGGCCATGTTCGCCTCCGTTAAATCGTTTCCACTGTTGGATGATGGAAAAATATTCTACCTCACAGCGAAAACCCCGGGTCGTCAACTCGCTGAGGAAGCAGCTGATAAACTCATTGATCGGGGAGCCGCCTTCATAACGTTGAATCTTACAGCCAAAAGTAAAATTTGTTTCAGTGAGAATGCCACGGGCTGTGACCCAAGAACCTGCCCCTATGCACAGGGTTACCATGAACGAATTAAACCGGCAGTCCGGGAATTGCTCCAAGAATCCGTGATCAATCGCCAAAAGATCGAAGCAGTAGCCCGGCAGCACCAGGTGTGTCCATTCGAACTCTCACTGGACACTGCACTTTGGGTTGATGTCATTATCGCGGATTTTAATTATGCCTTTGACCCCGGCGTCCGGTTGCAAAGATTTTTCGGCAAGGGAACCGCGAAACATGTAGTGCTGGTGGACGAAGCCCACAATCTTGTGGAACGCAGCCGCGATATGTACTCGGCCTCAATATTCCCAAATGCACTCTCCCTCCCAACCGGAACGGCGACAGGGAAAGAGGCGGGACCTGCAAAACGCTCCCTGTCCGCCGCCGCCAAAGCTATCCGGGAAGCGGTAGAGTTTCCGCAAGAAAAACCAGCCTTACCCGTCCGGGCACACCATGAGAAGTCAGTTTCGGTGCAGGAAAAGCCTGTAAGCCTGCTGGCCGTGCTGCAAAAGACTTCGCTCAAACTGGAGAAGTTTCTCGCATCCCAGCCGGCGGGACAGGATCTGTCTGGCTGGCTGGCTCCCTACTTCCTGCTCCAGAATTTTTTGAATGTGGGAGACCAATACGATGACGAGTACTTCACCCTCTACGATTCCAAAGACGAGAGTATCAAATTATTTTGCGCGGACCCCAGGAAGCGGCTGGCGGAAACCCTGAAGGGATTTAGGGCTGCCCTGTTCTTTTCTGCGACCTTGTCGCCCTTGGATTATTTCCGGGAAGTCCTTGGGGGTGATGTCTCGAACAAAGCAGTCCGTTTCAAATCCCCCTTCAGCAGCAGTCAAATTACCCTTCGAGTATTGCCCCGCAATGTTACGTTCAAGGCAAGGGAGGCCTCCCTTGCGTCCGTAGCCGATGACATCAGGGAGCATCTGGAGTCTTCGCCGGGAAACCACTTGATTTTTTGTCCCTCCCATAAATATCTGGAAATACTCTCGCGTTCATTGGCTGACCGGGGCATTCAAACCCGCCAGCAGGCTTCGACAATGAATGAACAGCAACGGGAGGAATTTCTCGCGCTGTTCAAAACCAAGGAACCGGTAACGGCCCTGGCTGTCCTGGGAGGAATATTCGCGGAGGGCGTTGATCTGCCCGGGGAATACCTGATCGGTGTCAATGTCATTGGTGTTGGGCTGCCTCGATTGTCCTTGGAGCGTGATCTTTTGGAAATGCATTTTCAACAAACCAGTCAAAAGGGTTATGAATATGCCTACCTTTTTCCAGGCATGCAAAGGGTGGTGCAGGCAGTGGGCCGTCTGATCCGGACGGATACAGATCAAGGCTCAGCCCTCTTGATTGACTCACGGTTCACCCGTGAACCTTATCGATCACTACTGCCCGAGTGGTGGACAAAACCAACGCTTACCTTACCTGAATGAGCGATTGCCCGAGGCGGCCAAGCGTTGAAGGAAAAGGAGCTGCATCTCCGGCGCTGTGTTCTGTCGGGAGGGAGGTTCCAATAATTCAAGAGAATCATCCTCCTTCCGCTCCAATAATCCCCATCCCAAAGGAACCTCGTGTCTTTTAATAATGCCCGACTCAACCACGAGGTAGTGAAGATGCGAAAGTTGGTATCTGACCAGCCGGCTGAACTTCGTTTTAAATGCAGCCGCATTTTGGGTTTCCTCAAGTTGCCGGAGAACCCGGGAGTGGGAAGCATGCTCCAGGCTTGTAAAATCGTAGCTATCGAATTCGGGAAAGAGCGATTCGCCCCTTGCCAGGTGCGGGCAGTGCATCCGTAATAAAGCTTCGAGTTTGGCTTTGCGGCCCATCAAAGATTTTAGTCGGGCCGAAACTTTGGCTTCATCTTGAGAATCTTTGAGAACATCGGATCGGGACTGCTTGCATTCAAAAACTGCCGTAAGTCCTATTTCACCGTTCAACTGGATTTTGGAAGGCACCTTGTAAAAAGGTTTGAATGCAGCTACGTCCACCCGGAAACGGATATGAGGAAATGACACTTCCGGAGCCACCACCCTTAATCCGTTCTTCCTGGCCCATTGACCGGCCAGCCGTTTGAGATGACGGTGCCGCTCGGTCTCGGAGACTTTCGCTGGGAGTTCGGATTTTTTATTTTCCAGAGTCATTGATTTAAAAATGTATCTGCACGTTGACAGGAGACAACTACCGTATAAACATACGGTTCATATGACAAGCCGCCAAAAGACTATTTTTGAATTTATCCGCGATTGCATCAATGTTCGCGGGTGGGCGCCAAGCTTTGTTGAAATCCAGGCGAAATTCGATTTCAAGAGCCCCGCCACCGTAACCGATCACTTGAAGGCCTTGGAGCGACATGGGTTGATTACGCGTGGAACCGGTGCCCGTGAGATTGCATTAAGCTCAGCCCGGGAAACCCGGAGCATCCCGATCTTTGGGACCATACCCGCCGGACCTCCTTCCTACGAACAACAGGGGGATGAGGGCACCATCGCAGTGGATGTGAATGCTTTGAAGCTGCCCAAGGGTGATAAGGTTTATGCTCTCAAGGTCAAAGGCGACTCCATGATTGGGGACGGTATTTTGGACGGCGATGTCGTGATCCTGGAATATCGGGGCAGTGCCAATAACGGCGAGATCGTTGCAGCCTACGTGGATGGGCAGACCACCCTGAAGAGGTATCTGGTCAAAGGCCGTAAGGTTGTTCTAAGAGCCTCGAATCCCAAATACCCAGATATAGTTCCAACCCAGGAACTGATGATCCAAGGAACCATGATTGGCCTCTGGCGAACGAGATGAGGGTGTCGCACTGTGATCATACATTTGGATGCCGACGCGTTCTTCGCGAGTGTCGAGCAGGCGGCTGACCCCCGGCTGCGGGGCAAGCCCATTGCCGTCGGCGGATCCAAGAGGGGTATCGTTGCCTCTGCCTCCTACGAGGCGCGGAAGCTGGGTGTCTACACTCCCATGCCTACAGCCCGGGCCATGAAGATCTGCCCCAAGTTGATCGTCGTTGCAGGCGACTATGAGAAGTATGAAAAGTTTTCCCGCTGGATGTTCACCTATGCCTACGACTTCACTCCTGACGTTGAGGTTCAGGGAATCGATGAGGGTTACTTTGACGTGACAGCAAATAGAAAGGTTTCTGCCGGGGAGATTGCAACTATCATCCGGAAAGCAGTTCATCAGGGACTCAAGATTACCGTCAGCGAAGGGGTAGGCTCCAACAAACTCATATCGCAGGTGGCCTCCAAGCTGAGGAAGCCGGACAACCTCATCGAAGTTCCCAACGGTGAGGAGCGGGAATTTCTGGGCCCTTTACCCAATCTATGGCTGCCCGGCATTGGACCCAAAGGCGCACAGACTCTTAACTCGGCGGGTCTGGCATCCATCGGACAGATTGCGCTGGCCACCCCCCATCAGTTGTCATTGATCGTAGGATCAGGGGCTCCTCAACTCTGGCAGTTTGCCCAAGGTATCGATGATCGCCCGGTGATCCGGGAAGCGCCCGCAGCCAAAACCTACGGGCATCAAGAAACCTTCAACCAGGATACTACGGATGAGACCTTCATTCTGGCAAAGCTTAGATCCTTGACCGACCAACTCATGAAGCAGGTCCGGGAGGACAAGAAAATGATCCGGACGATATCGGTTCGCGTCAGATACAACGACATGGAGGAAGAAACCCGGTCCCTCAGCATTCAGGAACCGACTTCATTTGAAACCGATCTGTATTCCCCTCTGAAAATTCTGCTGAAGAAAGCGTGGACGCGCAGGGTCAGTCTTCGGCTGGTGGCAGTCAAAGTCTCCAACGTTTACGACGCGCTTTTTGAAAGTGAGTTACATCTGGACCACTCGTTGGACCGTGGCCGAAAATTGGACCTATCGGCTGCGGTCGATGAGTTGAAGGATCGGTTCGGTGCCCGCACCATTATGAGGGGGCACGATTTATGGTTGGAGCATCAGAATCAGGACAAGGCTTCCCGATCCGTTTCGAAGCCGGTAAATCGGGTTTCCCGGACTTCCTCCCCGCCATCGGCTCCCAAGACTGTGGCTTTCCTGAATGTGAAATCCTATTACAGCTTTCTCGATTCACTCCTCTCTCCCAGGGACGCCGTCTTGATGGCAAAAAAGCAGGGGGCTCACGTTGTTGCTCTCACCGACCCAAACCTGCACGGAGCCATTCCGTTTTATCAGGCCGCCAAGGAAGCGGGCATCCGGCCCGTGATCGCGGCCGAACTACGTCCGAAGGGTGGACGACGTTTCAACGCCTACGTGAAGAATGCCGCCGGATACACCAACCTGTGCCAACTGCTGTCCTTGGAATCGATTTATGAGCACGACATGGCCGGGAGATCCGAAGGACTGATTATTGTATCAGCGGAGAAGTGCGGCCCGGAGATCCGGTATCAGGCAGCCCAGGACCGGCGTCTGTATAACATTGTGCAAAGCATGAGAACCTTGACGCTTTTAAGTGACCCACATCCCGACAAGCGAAAGGCCTTGTTCCATTTCAGAAATGAACCTACCGGGATGGATCTATCCGGGATTCTGGAACAGTGCCGGTTTGAATTCGAACTGGGTGGTTTAAAGTTCCCAATATTCCAACCCGCAGATGGGTCCACACCTCATGCCTTTCTTCGAAAGTTGACGATGGAGGGGGCCTCCCAGCGCTATGGAAAACATCTCCAAACCATTCTTCCCCAATTGGAGGAGGAATTAAGCATCATCGCTGAGGTGGGTTACGAGGACTATTTCCTTCTCACTTGGGAACTTTTGCAGGAATGCCAGACCAAAGGGATCTCCTGGATCACCCGGGGAAGTGCGGCGGATTCCTTGGTTTGTTATTGCCTGTACATTTCCGGAGTATGCCCGGTCCGCTTTGAATTGTACTTCCGACGATTCCTTAACCGTGATCGCATGGCCTTAAAGAAGTTGCCCGACATCGATATCGACTTCCCGCACGACCGGCGCGATGAGGTCGCAGAAATGATCCTGGAAAAATACGGGGATCAGGCGGCGGTCGTCGGTGGATTCAATACCTTCCAAGGACGCTCGGCCGTGGCAGACATCGCAAAAGTATTGGGTGTTGCGGAATCGCAGATCCGACGTCTCACCGAGCGCTTCCCCCAAACCTCGGCAGTCCATGTTGCGGAAGCCATTCAAGGCAACATCGAATGCAAGGACCTGGCTCTGGATGAAGATCCTTACCGCACGGCCATCGGAATGGCCCATCGCCTGGACGGGTTCCCGCGTCATCCCAAAATGCATCCCTGCGGCATTGTTTTGTCCCGCCAGCCCATCCACACCATGACTCCCACTTTTGTTTCAACCAAAGGGTGGCCGACTGCCCACTTCGACATGGATGCCGTTGAAGCCGTAGGACTGGTGAAAATGGACATCCTCGCCCAGGCCGGTTTATCGGTCATGCGGGATACGGTGGCGATTTTGAAGTCCCAAGGAACCGAGGTTGACCTCGAAAGCCTGGAGCCATGGGAAGACCCCCGGATCTGGCACATGATCTCGAAAGGACATTCCCGTGGAGTACATCATATCGAGTCCCCGGCAATGCTGACCCTCGCCCGGATGTGTGACGCCGACAACATCGATGATTTGATTGCCATCGTGTCCGTTATCAGACCCGGAGCGGCCAATTCCTGTAAAAAAACCCAGTTTGCAAATCGCTGCCAGGGTTTGGAACCGCCCGAATATACCCATCCCAGTTTGGAACCTGTTTTACGCAGCACCTATGGAGTGGTGGCATATGAGGAGCATATCCTACAAATCTGTGAGGCCTTCGCTGGCATGGACGCCGGTCGCGGGGATATTCTGCGCAAAGGCCTGGTAAAACAGAAGGCCCCCATCATCGAGGAAATGCGGAAAGAATTCGTCGGCTTGGCGCGGCTCAAGGGGCGCACGGAGGCCGAGATCCAGACCGTCTGGAATCTTCTGGCCCTGTTTCAGGGATATGCATTTTGCCGGGCCCACTCTACGGCTTACGGAGTCGAAGCCTACCAGGCAGCTCACCTCAAACTTTATCACGCCAAAGAATTCATGGCCTGCATCATGGATCACGGGAAGGGGTTTTACAACAAGTTGGTCTATTCCCTCGAGTGCCGCCGCTTGGGATATGAATTCCTGGGTCCGGACGTAAATTCGCCTTACGAACACTTTTATCCACAACAAACAGGAATACGGGTGCCAGTTAAACAGATCAAAGGCATTTCGGAAAAGAAGCTCGCACTGATCCAGATTGAGCGTAAGCGACAGATATTTGAATCGGTTGAGGATTTTGTGCTCAGGATTCAACCTTCCCAGGACGAAATGCAGGCTCTCATCCGGGTCGGAGCCTTCGATGCTATCGAGCCGAGTCGAACCGCCCAATTTTGGGCTTGGCGCAAAGTGGCGCAATGGCCCCAGGAAAAGGGACAGGGTTTGCTCTTTGGAGCCACCAAAGCCCGTCCGGAAGATGCACCTTCCAATCGTGTCGAGCCCTCCCACCTTCAACGGCTGACGGCCGAAATCGAGTTGCTGGATTTTCCCGTAACTGGTCATCCCCTTGAGCTCTACCCGGAAATAGCCTGGAACACCTATTGTCCTATCTCCCGATTATCGGAGTTTTTCGATAAAAAAGTGACTGTCTGTGGCCTGATTATTGAGGACCGTGTCCATTACCAGGTTGACGGACGTCCCATGAAGTTTGTTTCCCTGTGTGATTGGACCGGGATCATTGAAGCGGAGATATTCGCTGATACCTATCTACGCTGCGGGATTAACACGATACGTTATCCCGTGGTGGAAGTCGATGCGGTTGTCCGTGCATACGACAATGGGAAAGGGCACTCCTTGGACGTGGTGGGAGTCTTCAAGCCACGAACTATTTGAGGGCTTGCCTGGGAGAGCATTCATCATGGAACGATGGCCGATAGCAGGCCCGATCCTCCGATTAAACCCACTCCGCGTAAAGCAACTCCTACCCTACAGCGATTGCAGCGCCAGCTTGGCGATGCGTTTCCTGGTCTTGTTTTAGAAGGTCAACCCGTTGAGCATTGAGACTTTTCTTAACCAACGCTAATGTCAAGAGTCGAGGACTGACCCCACAAAGCGGTTCGTAATCCTCCGGCCCAAATTCCACCACCGTATGTGGCCGCTCACGGTTGCGGAGGCGGACTTTGTCGATCTGCGAGGTGAAGACCGTCAGGAGCAGTAGTTTCTCCTCCAGTGGGTTCTGATTCAACACCACGAAAAAATGCGGCAAGTCAGAGGTAAGCTCCCGCGCACGGAAATAAAAAACGCTGCCGGTTCGCAGTCCCAGTTTCAACTCCAGTGGCAGCTTCTCCAGGGACATCGTGGATCAACTCAGCATGCGTTCCGCTTCAAACAGTTCCTGGATGCCTTCTGCCAATGCCAGTCGCTCCTCCGGGCTTAGCGGATGGCAGGGTTCGATTCCCGACTCGGGATCACTCAAAAAATCGCGGTAGCACATTGGCACCCGCGTCTCCCGCTTGCCCAACAGCGCCGCTTCGTGGCGTTTCCACTCGGGATACTGATGGGTGTAGACCGCCAGTTTGAAATGATCCAACTGCCCGAACTTCTCCCAGGCCCACGCCAGCGCCAACCGGTCGGATTCCGAGAGTGTGCGCCCGTCCAGCTCCGCCGCCGAGCGGTAGCTGTAGCGATCCACCGGGGCCAGGAACTGCGCCCCGTAGGAGCGCTCGTCATCGCTCAGAAAGTCGCCCATCTCCGTCAGATCCTTCGCGCCGGAGGCAACCGGGCCATAGGGCATCGCCAGGTATTCATCGCCCGTGATGGGCCGACCGAAGCGCCGCAGATGGTAGCGGTCTGCGAAATACACCAGCTTCAGCGCCTTCAGCTTGTTGATTTCTCCGCCCGATTCACGGGCAAAAAAATTCAAGACCTGAGTGGTCTTGCGATGGGAAAAAGGGAAGGCCATGGCTTAGAAGTAAACCTCATACGACTGAACGCGTCAAGACAGCTCCGCACCCATGAAGACAACCAGCTCCTACTCTTGTTTTAGAAGGTCAACCCGTTGAGCATTGAGACCTTTTTTCGCTCAACACCTGTCAGGAGTCGAGGACTGAACCCACGAACCCCACGAAACTGACCCCGCGAATAGGCCAACTGTTGCGGCTAATGTCTCCAGATGTTGACGGATGATTCATAAATTTTTAAGCCTTCAAGTATTCTTCGGTAGCAATCAAATAAACTGCGGCACAACCCCAGTTATAATCAGAAAAACCAGCAGCCTCAAAATCACCCACTTGTGCCGCGACATTTTCTGGAAACCCAGTTGACCTGGAATAGGCCTCTAGCGTCCGTCGAGCAGCTTCTTTCGCTTCCTTCACGTAGCCGTAGCGCACCAAGGTTTGCAGGAG
>ENA-ORBV01001144-ORBV01001144.1-microbial-mat-metagenome-genome-assembly--contig:-NODE-1144-length-59997-cov-14.392757_pt1 | contig 59997 bp, 57 predicted proteins | sample MGYA00237777_ERZ505514 | MGnify/ENA primary metagenome ERZ505514 (study PRJEB26160, sample SAMN06269048) | microbial mat metagenome | isolation source: Oligotrophic lake microbial mat | place...
GGCTGATGGCGGCGCTGCTGTATGGGGCCGGACTGCGTCTGCGCGAATGCCTCACGTTGCGCGTGCAGGACGTGGACTTCGACTACCGGCAGATCGTGGTGAGGCAGGGCAAGGGCGCCAAGGACCGGCGCACGCTGTTGCCGGGCATGGCCGTGGAGCCGCTGCAGGCGCACCTGGCGCGCGTGAAGGCGCTGCACGAGCGGGACCTGTTGGCAGGCTCTGGCGAAGTGGAGCTTCCGAACGCGTTGGCGATCAAATATCCGAATGCCGGGCGCCTATGGGGCTGGCAATACGTGTTCCCGTCGCATAAGTTCTCGGCCGATCCGCGCAGCGGCGTGATCCGCCGCCACCACGTCTACGAGAACTACGTGATCCGCGGCGTCAAGCTGGCGACGGTCCGGGCCCGGATCGCCAAGCACGTGAGCTGCCACACGCTGCGCCATTCCTTTGCCACGCACCTGCTCGAAAACGGCTACGACATCCGCACGGTGCAGGAGCCTCTGGGGCATTCGAGCGTGGAAACAACGATGATCTACACGCACGTCATGAACAAGGGCGGGCGTGGCGTGAGGAGTCCGCTCGACCGACTGGAGCAGCCGCGGGCGGGTTACGGCGCCTGACGGATTAGCGCGGCGTTATTTTCCAGTTATGGAAACCTGACTGCCTTGCAACCTGCGCCAATATTAACTCTACGAAAATGAAAGTTAAACTTTCCTACAGCGCCGTCCGCGAAATCCTCATCCGCGTCGCGCGCATGTCATCCCCCCGCAACTCGCGCAGCGCGTAGCCCACGAAGGCGGAAACCACGTCCTTCCTCCAGTAGATGTCGAGGTCCGTGTTGTCCATCGGCTTGGCCACGTTCTGCGCTTTGGCGCCGGCCAGCGCGATCGATTCGTCGGTGAGATTTTTACCGATGAGCGATTCTCCGGCCCTGGTGGCCAGGGGCCTCGAGGAGACTGCGCCGAGCGCGATGCGTGCCGCCTCGACCGTGCCATCGCCCGCGAACTTGATCGCAGCCGCCACGCCCAGCACGGGAAAGTCGAACGCACCCCTGCGGCGCAGTTTCCAGTAGGTGCTCTTCCATCCCGCGGCATCGGGCAGCGAGATTTCGGTCAGCACCTCGTCGGCGCGGCGGGTGATGTAGTCGATGCCGTCGTTGTTGTAAAGGTCGGCGAGCAGCACGTCGCGCTCGCCCTGCGTGGAGACGAGCTTCACTCTCGCGCCAAGCGAAATCAGCGCGGGCGCGGTATCGGTGGACGAAACCGCGAGGCATCGCTTGCTGGCCGTGGCCACCCAGCAGATGTCGCCGTCCTTCTTCATGCAGAAGTCGATCGCCTTGCGCCACTCGTAGTTCTGGTTGAAGTAGGTGCAGCGCGTGTCGATGCACAGGTTGCCGCCGAGCGTGCCCATGTTGCGCAGGTGCACGGTCGCAACCTGTGCGGCCGCCTGGTAGAGCCCGGTGTAGGCGCCGCGCACTTTCCCGGAGTCGACGACTTCGGTGAGCGAAAGGCCGGCGCCGAGCCTGAGGCCCGTGCCGTTCGAGACCTTCTTCAGTTCCTCCACACGCCGAAGCGACACCAGCGTCTTTGGCGATTGGTGCCTGCGTTTCATGTTCGGCACGAGGTCGGTGCCGCCGGCGATCAGCATCGCCTCCGGGCCTTCGCCCGCGAGGATCTTCGCCGCCTCGCTCACCGTGCGCGGCGAATGAAACCCGAACCATGGCAGCCGCATCATGACGCGAGCGCCTGACGTTGCTTGCGGTCTGCCGGCTTGGTTTCATTGCCGTCGCCGCCTTCCCAAGGCGTCTTCACGTAGATCGGCGTGGGATAAGGCACCTGCGGGAAATGCTCCGGGCCGACGCGCGGCACTTCGCCCTTGGCTTTCTTCTCCAGCGCGCGCAGCACCTTGTCCGGCGTGATCGGGATCTCGTCGATACGCACGCCGACCGCGTCGTAGATCGCGTTTGCCACGGCCGGCATGACGGGCAGCAGCGGTCCCTGCCCGACTTCCTTGGCGCCGAACGGGCAGTTCGGGTCCGGGTCCTCGACGAGGTAAGTGAAGACCTCGGGCATGTCGAGCGAGGTCGGACTCTTGTACTCGAGCAACGACGGAAACTTGTGCACCAGCGCATGTGACATCTTTGGCGGCAGCCTCCGGAAGACCTGCTCTTCCATGAGCGCTTCGCCCAGGCCCATGTAGATGCTGCCCTCGACCTGTCCGCGCGCAAGCACCGGGTTTACGGCGCGACCGATGTCATGCGCAACCCAGATTCTCGGCACGTGGATCCAGCCGGTGTTCTGGTCGACTTCGGTTTCCACGACCACCGCCGTGTACGAATAAGCGGGTGAGGGGCCGACCCCCGCGCCCTTGAAGCGGCCCGGCGCACGCGGTGGTGAATACGAGCCGACGGTGCCGAGCGTTCCGTACTTGGTCTCGGCGTAGACGACCGCTTCGGCGAACGTCATGCCCTTGGAGGGGTCTTCGGAGAGGAACACGCGCCCCTGTGCCATCACCAGCCGTTCGGGCGAAACCTCGAGTTCCATCGCAGCCGCATCGGCGATCATCTCGCGCATTCGCTCGGCGGCCTGGATCGCGGCGTGGCCCATCATCACCGTCACGCGGCTCGAGTACGAGCCGAGGTCCACGGGCGTGAGCCCGGTGTCGCCGGTGACGAGGCGCACGTCGAACGCGTCGATGCCCAGCACCTCGGCAACAAAAGCCGCCAGCATGTCGTCCGACCCCTGCCCGATTTCGGTCGCGCCGCAGAACACCGTCACCTGCCCGCTTCTGTCGGCGAGGATCTGCACGCCCGACTGCGGCATCTTGTTCCAGTAGATCGGCAGGCCGGCGCCGCACAGGTACGAGCCGCAGGCGATGCCCAGGCCGCGTCCGGGCGGCAGGTTCGCGCGCTTTTCCTTCCAGCCCGAATGCTCGACGACCTGGCGGATGCATTCCTCCAGGCCGATCGAGCCGATCTTGAGCCAGTTGGCGGTGAGCGAATCGGGCTTTGCCACCATGTTGATGCGCATCTCGGCCGGGTCGAGGCCGAGCTTCTCGGCGATCTTGTCGAGCTGCACTTCCTGCCCGAAGCGCGGCTGCGGCGTGCCGTGCCCGCGCTTGGGGCCGCAGGGCGGCTTGTTGGTGAAGGTGCGGCAGGCATCGAACTTGTAGCGCGGCAGCTCGTAGGTCACCGTCTGCAGCGCGCCGGTGTAGAAAGTGCTCGCCACGCCATACGAGCCATAGCCACCGCCGTCGAGCAGCGTCTGCAGGTGCATGCCGGTGAGCTTGCCTTCCCTGGTCACGCCGGTCTTCATCTTCATGAGCACCGGATGGCGGCCGCGGTGCATGTAGAACACCTCTTCGCGCGTGAGGCAGATCTTGACCGGCCGCCCGAGCAGCATCGAGGCGCGCGAGACGACGATCTCGTGGTTATGCAGGTCGCACTTGCCGCCGAAACCGCCGCCGTTCGGGCAGGCGATCACACGGATATGCGCAGCCGGGATGCGCAACGCGCGGGCAAGAGCGCGATGGATGTAGTGCGGCACCTGCGTCGAGGACCACAGCGTGAGCTTGCCCTCCCCATCGGGTGCCGCCACCGACGCATGCTGTTCGAGCGGCAGGTGCGTGTTGCCCTCGAAGAAGAAGAGGTCCTCGAACACATGGTCGGCACCGGCAAGTGCTTCGGCCACGTCGCCGAACTCGAAAGCCTGCAGGCGGTGAATGTTGCCCTGCTCGCCGTAGTCGTGGATGCGCGGCTCCGGGTTGGCCAGCGCGTCCTCCGCCGACGAGACCGTGTTGAGGAGCCGGTACTTGACCTCGATGAGCTCCGCAGCCTCGCCGGCGGTCTGCTCGTCGCGCGCGATGACCGCGGCCACCGGGTCGCCCACATAGCGCACGCGTTCGTTGGCGAGCGGATACTCATCCTGCGTGACCGGCAGGATGCCGTAGCTGATCGGGAAATCCTTGCCCGTAAGCACGAGATGCACGCCCGGGTGCCTGGCCGCCTTCTCGAAGTCGATGGCCTCGATCACCGCATGCGGGTGGGGGCTTCGCAACAGTTTGCAATGGACCATGCGCGGCAGGACTACGTCGTCCGCAAAACGCGTGAGGCCGGTGACTTTTGCGCGGCCGTCGACACGCCTGCGCGGCTTGCCGACGGTGTCGAAGCGGGTTCGCTGCTTGAGGCGCTCCGGCGCGTTCATGCCTCCTCCCTCATTCTTCGCGCACCCTCTTCGATCGACTCGTAGATCTGCTGATAACCGGTACAGCGGCAAAGGTTGCCCGAGATCGCCTCGCGGATCCGCTCGCGCGAAGGCTCGGGCTCCTTCTCGAGCAGCGCCTTGGCCGTCATGAGGATGCCCGGCGTGCAGTAGCCGCACTGCGCGCCGCCGAGGTCCGCGAACGCCGCCTGCAGCGGGTGCAACGCCGATCCGTTCGCAAGCCCTTCCACGGTCTCGATCGCGCGGCCCTCGCATTCGAGGGCAAGCTCGAGGCACGAGAGCAGCGGCTGTCCGTCGACCAATACGGCGCAGGCGCCGCATTCGCCGAGCTCGCAGCCGTGCTTGGTGCCGGTGAGGTTCATATCCTCGCGCAAGACTTCGAGCAGGGTCTTGTAGGGCGCGAAGGAGACCTCTTGCGCCTCGCCGTTCACTTGCAAGGTCAGGTGCACGCGTTGCATCGCCAGCCTCTCCAAAAAGCTATCCGGCTCTTGTGCCGTAGAGCATGGTTACGTTGACCCGACGGTTCTCGTAGCCCTCGCGAAAGCGGAAGGCGTCGGTCTCGTGGAACAAATCCGAGTCGAAGATCACCGCGCGGTTCGCGCGGTAGGGCACCTCGATCTTCTTCGCGCCGACCGATTCGAGGTAGCGGTAGATCCGCTCGTGGTCGTGGTTGAAGTACTTGAAACTCCAGTCGCGCGGCGCATCGTGCGAATAGACGATGAGCCCGCCCGAATCCGGCTCGAGGTTGGCCTCGTCGGGCGTGAGCCAGAAATTGACGTTGATTGCGGCGGCGTCGCCATGCACGCCGATGCCTGAGTAATTCGAGTCGTACTTGTAGCCCCACATGGTCTGCAGCGCGTGGTCGCGGATCGTCCGCGGCATCTTCACGCGCAGTTCGGAGGCGATGCGCAGCAGCAGGCGGCCAGCAAAGCCATCCTGCATGTACGCGCCGAGATAGCCGCCCTTGAGCTCGTTCCAGATCGTGCTCTCGAGGCAGAACGCGCGCAGCGCCTGGAGCGCCGCCGGCGTGAGCAGGTCGTCGATGTACACGCAATTGGGCTTCGAGTCGAAGTAGCGTTCCTCGATCTGCTTCCAGTCGAGTTCCGGATTCACCACGGGGCCGGCCGGCGGCTCCGGATCCGGCGCGTGGACCGGCTGCTTGTAGGTGCGCGTGAGCACCGGATGGCGCAAGGGATCGAGCGCCACGATGCGGTTGGTGTCCACGGCCAGTGTCGGGTCCGCGAGCGCTGTCCGGTAGGCGGCGATCACAGGCTCGATCTCGGGACCGAAGACTCCGCGATCGCGCAGGTACTCGAACTGCTCGATGTCATGGACCAGCTTGTAGCGCGCGCTGGCCCAGTCCGGGTCCGCGATATTCGGGGCCTCGTTCACCGTAAGCCGTGCCGGCGTTTCGGCTTTTGTCCACGGCGCGCCACGCCTGACCGCCCGGGCACCGAGAAAGAGGTTCGCGGCCTCGTCGATGCGGCTCTGGTCCAGCCGCAGCAGCCCGAGGTTGAACTGCGCAAAGGCCGAGCGCGGGTCGAGCTCGATCGCCTTCGACAGGAGCCGGTCGGCCAGCGCGCCCTCGCCGGTGTCCCGTGCGCAATCGCCGGCCACGCACAAGGCGTCCACGTTTTCCGGCTCGGCTTCAACCGCCTGCAGGTAGGCGCGCAGCGCGTCGCCCGGACGCGCTAGATCCTGGTAAACGGCGCCGAGGGGCAACAGGATCGAAACGCGGGGCCCGAATCTCGAAGCCAGCGCCTCGAGTTTCGTGATCGCGGTCGAAGGATCGCCGGAGGCTACAAATGCGCGCGCCTCCTCGAGCAGCGGTGCGAGCGCATCCGGGTCGATCGCCTGCCAGTGCCTGCTCAATTCGAGCCGGATCGCGTGCGCGTTCAGCCTGCGCGCGTTCTCGAGCGCCAGCGGCATGACCTTGAGCGCTTTCTCCGGGCGCTCGCCGGTCATCAGCGCACGGACGAGCACCAGGCCGGTCTGGGGCTCGAGCGGACCGAGCGCGAATGCACGCTCCGCATGCAGCATCGCTTCGTCGAGGTCGCCCGCCTCATAGAGGAGCTCCGCGCGCGCCATGCACACGGCCGCATTCGCCGGCCTCGCGGCGCAAGCCCGCTCGAGGAGCGCGAGGCCGCCTTCGCCGGCTTGCTTCGCCCTTTCGACGAGCGCGGCATCGGTGGCCTTGCCTGTGAGCCACTCCAGCATCAATTCCTTGTCGGCGTCGCTAAGCGGCGGCAGCACCCGCTCGCGCCCGCCGGAGAGCGTGTCGACGCGCCGCTCCAGCTTTTCCTTGAGTTTCCCGAGGTGCCGGCGAAAGGCGGTCAGCATGCTTTTCCCCGCTGCTTATCGCGCGGCAAGGCAAGCCGCGCCAGGCCGCGCACGAGATACTCCGGGAGCGCCTGCGCGATCTGCGCAACCGTCTGCGGGCCGTCGGGCCGGTACCAGCGCGCGGTCCAGTTCACCGCCCCGAGCATCGCCCTCGTGACCAGCGCCGCATCGCAGGGGGCGAACTCACCGAGCTTCACGCCCTTGCTCACCAACGCCCGCACCGAGCGCTCGTAGGCATCGCGCTTTTCCACGATCTGGCCGCGCAACGGCTCCGGCAGCGCCTCGACCTCGAGGTGGGCGGTGGCGCCTTCGAGCTCATCGAGCGTGCAATGCAGGTGCGCGGACAACACCGACCGCAATTGCTCCGAGACCGGCGCATTGGTCGAGCGCGCCGCTTCGACCGCGGTGTGCATCTGCTCGAGCGTGCGGTGCTGGCAGAAGAACAGCAGCTCGTCCTTGCCCTTGAAGTAGTAGTAAAGGTTGCCCGGCGAGAGGTCGGCTTCGTCGGCGATGTCGCGCATGCCGGCGGCCGCAATGCCGCGGCGGCGGAACACCCTTGCCGCGGCGCGGAGGATTTCGAGGCGGCGCGCCTCGCTCTTGCGACGCGCGCGGTCGGACCCGCTGTCCGCGGAACGGGGCGGCGAATCCGAACGAAGATTCAGAATTTGAACCATTGTTCGAATTCTAAGCCGACCCGTGCGGGCCGGCAAATGACGCAAGTCACGCTCCGGGACAGAGGCCCTTTTCGCCCACCACGGGGTTGCCCAGGATGCCGATCGCCTCGTTGACGACCTCGACCAGGTCGCCCGGCTCGAGCGCAGGCACGGTCGGCCCGTCGCATCCGAACCAAACCACGTCCCCGGGGTACAGCGTCATGTAGCGCGAGATGCGCGCGAGGTAGTGCGCGACGCCAAAGATCATTGCGCTGGTGTTGTAGCTCGAGACCGTGCGCCCGTTGATGCGCACTTCGATCTCCTGGTTCATGGGGTCGATGCCGTCGGCGATCCACGGCCCCATCGGCTTGAAAGTGTCCGAGTTCTTGGCCCGCCACAACGTGCGGTCGCTGCGTTGCCAGGTGCGCTCGCTCACGTCGTTGCCGAGCGTGTACCCGGCCACACAGTCGAGCGCGTTGGCCTCGGTCAGGTTGCGGGCGCGCGTGCCGATGACCGCGACGAGCTCGCCTTCGAACTCGACCGGGCCGGTGGAGTCGGCCGGGATCTGAATCGCGTCGCCATGGCCTATGAGCGCATTGTTGGAACGGTAACCGATGTCCGCCTGTGTGGGCACCTTGTAGCTGGTGCCCAGATGCCCGTTCGCCCACTCGATGTGCGCGCGAAAATTGAGCCCCGCGGCATAGAAGTTGTGGGGCACCACGGGCGGCAGCAGCTTCGCGCCCGCGAGGGGAAAGCGCCGTCCGCCGTGCGCTACGACCTCGTCGCGGTCAAGCCGCACGTCGATCGCGTGGCCCTCGAGCTCGATGCGTCCCCGTTTCATGCGAGTCACTCCGCAGAACCGGTAGTCTCAGCGATGTCCAATGCAAGCAACAGGACGAGCGCCCATGTGCCCCGTGTTCCCGATCCCCAATTCATCTTCTCCTCCTTACCAGCGTTTCCTTCCTCCGATGTAAGGTACCTCATCTCACCGTCAGGCAACCAGCGCGGGCAGCGTCTCGCCTATCGGTTTGTGCAGCACGGCATCGGCGATGCGATCGAACTGTGTCGATGCCGCGTTGACGATCACCAGGCGCGCGCCGGCCGCCTTGGCTGTGGGCACCACGCCGGCCACGGGATACACCTGCAGCGTGGAGCCCACTGCAAGCAGCAGGTCAGCCTCGATCGCCGCCGCGGTTGCGCGCTCCATCACGCCGGGGCCGAGGCCTTCGCCGAACAGGACCGTTGCGCTCTTGAGGATTCCGCCGCATTCGGTGCAGGCCGGATCCTCCTCGCCCGCGCGCACGCGCTCGAGCGTCGGCAGCATCGGGCCGCGGATGCCGCAGTCCCAGCACAGGACCTCGTGCATCGTGCCGTGGACCTCGATGATGCGCTCGGCGCAATTGCCGGCCTTCTGGTGCAGCCCGTCGATGTTCTGCGTGATGAGCGCGTGCAGCTTGCCGCGCCGCTCGAGTTCGACGATCGCCTTGTGCCCGGCATTCGGCTGCGCGGTCCACCCGGGATTGGTGAGGCGCTTTTGCCACGCCTTCCTGCGCACGTCGGGATCTGCGATGTAGTAGCTGATGTCCGAGAGCTTCTCGGCCTCGGGATCGCGCGTCCATAACCCATTGGGCCCGCGGAAATCCGGGATGCCGGATTCGGTCGAAATGCCGGCGCCGGTAAGCACGACAATGCGATCTGCGTCGGCGATCCAGGCGCGGATGGTTTCGGTGTCCGGGTGCATGGGCGACATCTTAATCAATTGCCCCTCTCACAGCTCTGTACGCAAACGGACAGTGCGCCTCGCTTCGGGCAGTCACGCTCGATACACTCTCGTATGGAGATGACCCGCGCCGCAGCGCGAGAGCCGTTGCGTGGGCGTGGCGCAATGCGGCCACCTATGGCGGCAATCCCGCGAAGCTCTTCGTAATGGGGCACAGTGCCGGCGCGTACAACGCGGCAATGCTGGCCCTCGACCCGCGCTGGCTGGCGCAGGCGGGCATGACGCCCGCACAGCTTGCGGGATGGATCGGGCTCGCGGGTCCCTACGATTTTTTTCCCGCTACGAATCCCGACGTGCGGCCGGTCTTCAACCATCCGGACTATCCCAAGGGTGCGCAGCCCATCGAGCACGCAGCGAACCGCTCGTCGCGTGTCCTGCTGGGTGCGGCTGCGCGCGATTCGGTCGTCAACCCCGGGGCGCAACACCGCCGGGCGATGGATCAACCGCCGCGCGAGTTGCGCACCATCCACGAAACCACTTTCGGGGCCTGCGCGGGGTCCGCGGATTTCAGCGCGAGCTGGAACACCTTGGCGGCCGCTTCCTTGTCGCCGGCGCTGCGCATGTAGCGCGCGAGCTCGCCGAGCGCTTCGGTGCGCTGCTTGGCAACCTCGCTGCGGACCGTGGGGTCAGCCGATTTCGTCGCGATGGAGTTCGCCGACTTGAGCGCCACCAGGAACGCCTGCTTGGCCTTGGCTTTCTCGCCCTTGCCTGCAATGCGCTTGGCCGCGGCCGCAAGCGTTTCTACACGCGCCCTCGTCGCGATCGCAACCAGCGACTCGCGCACGGGTTCGGCCGCAACCTCGGAGAGTTTCGCCGCCCGGGCCAGCAACGCGTTGACCTCTTCGGTCTCGCCTTCGTATTCCGCGCGGGTGCGCGCGTACGTGCCGATCGCCCTGGCGAGCAGGAAAGGATCGGTGATCTGGTCGAGGTCCTTGCCGGCGCGCACGAGCACCGGTTTGGCGTTGCCGGCGGTGGCGTCCGTCGAAAGCATGAACGTCGCCACTTCGCACGTCGCCTGCACGCGCCGCAGGAGGATTTCGCTCGCCAGCGTCGGATCCTGCTTCGCCAGCGTGGCCACGCTCAGCGCTTTTTCGAACCCGCGCTCGGCGGCGCCCTCGATCTCGTTGGTCGACTGCGCCATCTGGCGCGCGACGTCCGAGATTGCAAGCGCGCGCGCGCGCGGATCGGGCAGCGCTTCGGCCGCCTTCATCGCGTCCATGAACAGAATCGTCGCCCCGCTGTAGTCGCCGGTGTCGGCGCGCACTTTTGCGGTGGTGCTGCGTGCCGTAACGAGATCGCTCGCGCTGGTGACTTCGGACGCCGCGGTCAGCGCCTTGGCGAAGGACTTGTCGGCGGCGCGCCAGTCGCCACTGGCCGCTTTCTCGCGCGCGTTCTGGCTGTGGACTTCGAGCTGCACCGCGGCCACGGCACTGACGGCCTCGGCGCGCTGCGGACCTTCCTTGATCTGCTTGGCGCTCTGCATGGAAACAGCCAGCGCACGCTCTGCGTCTTCGGGACTCCCGCCGGACTCGACGAAAGCCTTCGAAGCCGAGGCGAGGCCCTCAGCGCGATCGATCCCGCTGAGCGAGTCGTTGCTCCCCGCGCCGCCCGCCTGCACGGCTTCCAGTCCTTCGGTGAGCTCGGCGTCCTTCCCGCCCTGGTTGAACAGGGCCTGCTGGAACTGGGCCGCCGCACCGCTTGCCTGCGCGGCCTTCTTCGAGCCCTGGATGAGGTTGCCGACCATGTTCTGCATCTGGGCGGCTTGCTGCTTGGCCTGGGCCTGCTGCTGCTTTGCCAGGTCTTCCGAAGTGATGGATCTCGGGCCGATGAGGTCGCGGCCATAAACGCCAGCCAGCACCAGGACCGCCAGCACGGTGCCGCCAATGGCCGTGCGGGCGAAAGTGGGCCCGACCCCCGTGCCACCCAGCCAGCCGCCGCGCGCCTTCTTGTTGACCCCCATCTCCTCCTCGATGCGCTTGCGCACCGCATCGATTTCGGCCTGCTCGGCCGCTTCGCGCGCCTCCTTGTCTTCCTTCATCTTGCGAAAGCCGTGGATCTTCTCGAGCTTCTCCTTTTCGCGCAGGTAGACCTCGTCCTTCTTCTGCTTGTCGAGGAACTTGCCTGCGAAGACGCCGCACTTGCCGCACTGGTCGCTGTCGGTCTTCGGCTCCTGCTCGTGACCGCACGACGGGCACTTGAACAGGTTGCTCACCGGCTTGGCTTCGACCACCACGTCGATCAGGCCCAGGGACTGCTTGCTGGTCGTCGCGACGCCCGCGGTCTCCCAGGTGCGCTTGAGCTGGTCGAGGCGCTCGCGGGTCACGGCTTTTTCGATCGTGACCGGCCCCTTCTCCGCCAAGTGCTTGAGCACCGCCCCGATTTTCTCCGGCTTGGCGCCGAGCGCAGCGGCGAGCGTCGTCTCGATCACCGCCGGGTCGGTGCCCGGATTGGGCTTGACGACAATGAAATCGAACCTGCTTTGGTCACTCATGATGCTCCCCTGTAAGACTTTAGCCTTCGACAGGGTAGTGGCGGGGACGCATTGAGTCCAGACCCGGCTTTCAGCCCGGACAGTTTTTCACGCCCGCAGCTTGAATCGCTGGATCTTTCCGGTTGCGGTCTTGGGCAACTCGGCCACGAATTCCACCCACCGCGGGTACTTGTACGAGGCGAGTGTTGATTTGACGTGGGCCTTTAGCTCGTCCTCCGAGGCCCGGGCCCCGGGCTTGAGCACCACGAACGCCTTGGGCTTCACGAGCTTGTCCGCATCCTCGTGCCCGACCACCGCGCATTCGAGCACTGCCGCATGCGAAACGAGCGCCGCCTCGACCTCCGCCGGCGAGACGTAGATGCCGCCGACCTTCAGCATGTCGTCCGAGCGCCCGCCGTAGGCGTAGTAGCCGCCCTCGACCAAGGTGTACTTGTCGCCGCTCCTGGTCCACGGCCCCTGGAACGTGTTCTTGGTCTTCTCGCGCTGGTTCCAGTACATGATCGCCGAGGTCGGGCCGGAGATCTGCAACTCGCCCAGCTCGCCTTCCTTCACCTCGGCCCCGTTCTCGTCGACCAGGCGCAACTGGTAGCCAGGCACCGCCTTGCCGGTCGTTCCCGGCTTCACGTCGCCGGGACGGTTGGAAATGAAGATATGCAGCATCTCGGTCGAGCCGATGCCGTCGAGCAGCTCGACCCCCGTGCGCTCGGCAAAGCGCTTGAGGATTTCGGGCGGCAGCGCCTCACCCGCCGACGTTCCGACCCGCAGCGCGAGCTGCTCCTTCGCCGGAAAATTCGGGCTCACGAGCATGCCGGCGTAGAGCGTCGGCACGCCGTAGAAGATCGTTGGCCGTAGTTCTTTCGGACCATCCACCAGGCGCTTGAACACCGCATCCGGTGTGGGGCGCTCGGCCATGAGGATCGTGGTCGCGCCGACCGCGAGCGGAAACGTGAGCGCATTGCCCAGGCCATAGGCAAAGAACAGCTTCGCGGCCGAGAACACCACGTCCGACTCGCGGATGCCCAGCACCGGCTTGGCATAAAGCTCGGCCGTGAGGATGAGGTGCGAGTGCAGGTGCACTGTGCCCTTGGGCGCACCGGTCGAGCCCGACGAGTAAAGCCAGAAGCAGAGGTCGTCGGCCAGCGTCGGCGCGGCCTTGAACTCCTTGCTGCCCTTGGCGAGCAGGTCCGAAAAGCGCAAGTGGCCCTGCGCATCCTTGCCGGAGACGATCACATGCTCGAGGTCGGGGAGTTTGTCGCGCAGTCTTTCAAAGAGCGGCAGGAAAGCCTTGAGCAGCGGCTCGGACACGACCAGCGCTTTGGCGCGGCTGTCCTTGAGCATGTATTCGTAATCGGGCGTGGTGAGCAGCGTATTCAGCGCCACCGGCACGATGCCGGCCTTGATCGCGCCGAGGAAAGCCGCCGGGAAATCGATGCTGTCCACCAGCGCGAGCGCGATGCGCTCCTCGCGCCGGAGGCCGAGCGAAACCAGCGCGTTCGCCGAGCGGTTCACGCGCTCGGCCAGTTCGGCGTAGGTGTACCTGCCCGCATCGTCGATATACGCGACCTTGCCCGAGCGCCCGGCTTTCAGATTGCGCTCGACGAGGTCCACCGCGGCGTTGTACTCGCGAGGGATATCTGTCGCTGCCATGTTTGCTCCGCTTTTTTTCGACCGGACGGCATTGTTCGCGTCGCGTGTGGCAGCCGTCAAGCGCGCAAGAATGGTGCTGTCCCGGGAGCCGTGCTGGATGCGGTATCCGCTGCTTTATGTATATCGTAAATTGAATTGCCAATTTGCATAACACCCGGCACTCTCTGGCCTGGTCAAGGCGCCAAAGCTCTATTTCTACGATAGCGGCCTCGCGGCGTGGCTTGCGGGCGTGCAGTCGCCGGGCGAACTCGGCCGCGGCGCGATGCGCGGCCCGCTGTTCGAGACATGGGCGGTCGCGGAATTCGTCAAATACCGCGCCAATCGCGCGCTCGGCCCGCCGCTCTACTTCTGGCGCGACAGCAACGGCAACGAGATCGATCTCGTGCTCGACCGGGGGGAGCTGCTGTACCCGGTCGAGTTCAAGGCCGGGCAGACCATTGCCGGCGACTGGTTCGAACCGCTGAGGAAGTTTCTTGGCCTGGCGAAAGGCAGTGAAGGCGCCTTGCTCTACGGCGGGGAAAAGCGACAGGTGCGGGAGGGCGTGGCGATTTATGGCTGGGCCGAGGTCGAGGCCATGGCTGACAGGGCGTTCGGCGCAAGTGCTTAACAAGGAACAGCGCGGACATACTGGACCGCGTACTACACCCTGAGCGAAGACGTTACAGACGCAAGAGGGACGCGAGGCGGCAATGACCCTGTCAGCCGCGGCGTGCAACGCGCTTCGTCCGCCGCCGCGCCGCTTTCGCCTCGGCCAGGAGCGCATTCCAGTCCTCCGGCGGATGTCCGCCTTCCAGCATGCGGCGGAACGTGAGGTAGGCATCGTCACGGCTCTGATAGGCGCGTTTGGTGTCTGCGTCGTTGACCCACGCGTACACGATAATCCGCGACGCCAGGTGGTAGCGAAAAAACAGGCGGTACTGTTCGAAAAACTTCGCCCTGAACCAGTGCCTGCGAGCCGGGCCCAGCGCTTCGCCCTGGCGGTACTCTGCGCGAGTCGGATCCTGCGGGATCACCTCCAGGGCGAGCTTGACGATCGCCGCAAGCCGTTTGGCCGCGTTCTTGTTCCGATAGCCTGCCGGGTCTCGCGCCTGCAGGCGCTCGACTTCGGCGGCGAGCTTCTCGATCTGATCCAGAAACAGCGGGTGGGCGAACAGCCCCCAGCCGTTTACGACGAGCGGCGCCTCTTCAGGTTGCCCTGCGAGGGCGGCGGTGCGCGCGGGCGCGCGTCCGCGCGTCATTCGTTGCCGGGAGCGAGAGGCTCGTCGAGCTTGATGCGGACGCCTTTGACCAGGGAACGAAGGCGCTTTGACAGCTTCCTGTCCAGCGCCCGGATCCTGTCCGGGCGCGAGGCCATGTCGGCGGCCAGAAACTGCAGGAAGCGCGCGAGCACCGGATCGTCTTCGTCCATCCCGCCGCCGCGGGTCAACTGCACGGTGCCGTCGGCCTGCACCAGGTAATGGATCTTGTCGCGCTTGCCGAGGCGCAGCGCCTGCCGCACCGAATCAGGCACCGTGGTCTGGTAGCGGTCGGTCAGCGTGGATTCGAACTTTAGCGTGCTGTTCATGGGGGCAGGTAAGGAAACGCGCGAAGCCTCGATGGTAATGCAATCGCATTACCAAGGGCAAGGTTCGGTCCTCCCCAATCTTTCCTCGATGCAGCGACTCAAGATTTCGTTCGCCCCTCAAGGGCGCATGAATCCTGGCAAGGTGCTGTAGCTTCCATTGCTGCCGCTCTTATCTTAGAGGCCAGTCCTGTAGCAGGATTTAGGTCGAATTGCCGCCATTAGTCCTGGAAAGAATGGCGCCGCGAAGAATCCATCTGTCGAGAGCAGCAGCCCTCTCAATCGAGCGTGATCTTCGCCTTCCGGATGATGTCCCCGAGCCGCTTTTCCTCGCTCGCGCGATAGGCCGAGATTTCGGCCGGACTTGACCACCACGCAGTGGCGCCTAGGCCGCAACCGTAACGCGCTCGCGAACCTCCGCAATCCACTCTCCCGCCCACTCCTCGGCCTTCTCTTCCGGCAGCACGCCCGAGGACGCATCGTGCTGGATGCGATCGCCGACGCGTTGCGCGCCGAGCTCCCCAAGCACCTCATCGAAACGCTTGCCGCCGAAATTGAAGGTTTCGGCATACGTGCGGTCCCCAAGACCAAACACGCCATAGCGCACGTGCGACAAGTCGGGCTTGCCGGCCTGGAGCTCTGCGTAGAGTTTTTTCGCGTTGTCGGGCACATCCCCCTGCCCGTACGTCGACGTGCAGATGAGGAACACACCTTCGCGCTCGAAAACCGAGGCGTCGAGATCGTCCATCAGCAGCGTTTCGACGGCCACGTCGTCGCCATCCCAGATGAGCTCGAGCTCCTGCGCCACGAGCTGCGCGGTACCCGTCATGGTGCCGACGAGGATGTTGATCTTGAGTTTGTTCATGGCAGGACCCGGGATCGGTTGACAGACATTATAATGCAGTCCATAATTAATTCAAGCACTATATTTCATACCCCATTTTTCATACCGCACCTGAGCCCCATGAACAGTACCGCAGCCGCCCATTCCGACCAGTCCGGGGACGACGCCTTCCTCGCCCTGCTGGGGGAGCGCGTGCGCGCGTGGCGGGACAGCCGCAAGATCACGCGCAAAGCGCTGGCGCTTGCCTCGGGCGTGTCCGAGCGGTACCTCGCCCAGCTCGAATCCGGGCAAGGAAACATGTCGATCCTTCTGCTGCGCCAGGTCGCCCAGGCGATGCAGGTGCCGGTGGAGGAACTCGTGCGTGAATCCACAGGCGTCCCGAGGCGCGACCGCATCGCTCTGGTGGGCCTGCGTGGCGCGGGCAAATCCTCGCTCGGCGCCAAGCTGGCCGCCGAGCTCGGCATGCCGTTCATCGAGCTGGACCGCGAGATCGAGCGCGAGGCAGGGGTGCAACTCGCTGAGCTCTTCGGCATGTACGGGCAGGAAGGCTATCGGCGCTTCGAGCGCCGGGCGCTGGAGCGCGTGCTTGCGGAAAACGAGCGCTGCGTGATCGCAACCGGCGGCAGCCTGGTCACGGCGCCCGATACTTACGCGCGCCTCCTGGCGGCCTGCAAGACGATCTGGCTCAAGGCCGACCCGGAAGAGCACATGTCGCGCGTGATCGCGCAGGGCGACATGCGGCCGATCCGCGGCCACGCCGCGGCCATGGACGACCTCAAGCAACTGCTGATCGAACGCACCCACCTTTACGCGCAGGCGGACGCGTCGGTCGATACCGCCGGCCGCACCGTGCGCCAAAGCCTCGTTGAACTCAAGAGACAACTCCAGGACCCCCGATGATCACTTTCGACACCAGCCCCGAAAAGTACAACCACTGGAAGCTCACGATCGCGCCGCCCGTGGCGACGCTCACGCTCGACATCCAGGAAGACAAGGGCCTGTTCCCGACTTACAAGCTCAAGCTCAACTCGTACGACCTCGGCGTCGACATCGAGCTGAACGATGCGCTGAATCGCATCCGTTTCGAGCATCCTGAAGTGAAAAGCGTGGTGGTGACCTCGGGCAAGCCGCGCATGTTCTGCTCGGGCGCCAACATCTACATGCTCGGCCAGAGCACGCACGCGTGGAAAGTGAATTTCTGCAAGTTCACCAACGAAACGAGGAACGGCATCGAGGACTCCAGCCGCAATTCGGGGCTCAAGTTCCTCGCCGCGCTGAACGGCGCGACCGCCGGCGGCGGCTACGAGATGGCCCTCGCCTGCGACGAAATCGCAATGATCGACGATCGGTCCTCCGCGGTGAGCCTGCCGGAAGTACCGCTGCTCGGCGTGCTTCCGGGCACCGGCGGCCTCACGCGCCTCGTGGACAAGCGCAAGATGCGCCGCGACCTCGCCGACGTTTTTTGCACCACATCGGAGGGCGTGCGCGCCGATCGCGCGAAAGAATGGCGGCTGGTGGACCATGTCGCCAAGCCGCAGGCGTTTACCGAGATGGTCCAGGCCCGCGCCATGGAAATGGCGAGCCAATCCGATCGCCCCGAAGGCGCGAAAGGCGTGGCGCTGACCCCGCTCAAGCGAATCCTCGACGACAAGGGCTACCACTACAACAACGTCGACGTGCAAATCGACCGCACCGCGCGCAACGCGACCATCACCGTCAAGGGTCCACAGGGCGCGCAACCCTCAACAATCGAGGCGATCCTCGCGCAAGGCGACCAATGGTGGCCGCTGGCGATGGCGCGCGAGCTCGACGATGCGGTGCTGCTCCTGCGCACCAACGACGCCGAAGTCGGCACCTGGGTGCTGAAGACCGAAGGCTCGGTCGACGCGGTGCTCGCGTCCGACAAGGTGCTCGCCGCGAACGCCGGCCACTGGTTCGTGCGCGAGACGCTCGGCTTCATCCGCCGCACCTTCTCGCGCATCGACGTAGCCTCGAGGTCGCTGATCGCGCTCATCGACGCGGGATCGTGCTTCGCAGGCACGCTGGCCGAGCTCGCGCTTGCCGCGGACCGCAGCTACATGCTCGCGCTGCCCGACGACGCCGCCAAGGCGCCGAAGATCGCGCTTTCGTCGCTCAACTTCGGCCACTACGAGATGGCCAACCACCGCACGCGCATTGCGACGCGATTCTGCGACGAGGAGACGCCGATCGAGCGGTGCAAGTCGGCCATCGGCGAGCCGCTCGACGCGGATGCGGCAAGCGAGCTGGGCCTGGTGACGATCACGCCCGATGACCTCGACTGGGATGATGAGATCCGCCTCGCGATCGAGGAGCGCGCCAGCCAGTCGCCGGATGCGCTCACGGCGATGGAAGCTAGCCTGCGGTTCGCGGGCAGCGAGACGATGGAAACGCGCATCTTCGGCAGGCTCACCGCGTGGCAGAACTGGGTGTTCAACCGCCCCAACGCCGTCGGCGAGCAGGGCGCACTCAAGGTGTATGGAACCGGCAGCAAAGCGAAATTCAACTGGGAACGAGTGTAACCATGGCCATCGACTACGCAGAAAAAATCCCGAACAACGTCAACCTCGCCAACGACAAGACGCTGCAGCGGGCGCTGGAGCATTGGCAGCCGAGCTTCCTCAACTGGTGGCAGGAGATGGGGCCGAGCGACTTCAAAGGCTCGGAGGTGTACCTGCGCACCGCGGTCTCGGTCGATGCCGACGGCTGGGCCCAGTACGGCGCGGTCAAGATGCCGGATTACCGCTGGGGTATTTTCCTCGCCGACCAGGTGCCGGACCGCAAGATCGGCTTCGGCGACGCAATGGGCCAGCCGGTCTGGCAGCAGGTGCCGGGCGAGTACCGCTCGATCCTGCGCCGGCTCATCGTCACGCAGGGCGATACGGAGCCCGCGTCGGTCGAACAGCAGAGGATGCTCGGCCATACCTGTCCCTCGCTCTACGATCTTCGCAACCTCTTCCAGATCAACGTCGAGGAAGGCCGCCACCTCTGGGCGATGGTGTACCTCTTGCATGCGTACTTCGGCCGCGACGGGCGCGAGGAAGCCGAGGAACTCCTGGCGCGCCACTCGGGCGACACGGACAAGCCCCGGATCCTGTCGACCTTCAACGAACCGATCACCGACTGGCTTTCGCTGTACTGCTTCACCTACTTCACGGACCGGGACGGCAAATACCAGCTCAAGAGCCTTGCCGAATCCGGATTCGACCCGCTGTCGCGCACCTGCCGCTTCATGCTGACCGAAGAGGCGCACCACATGTTCGTCGGCGAGACGGGCCTGGGTCGCGTGATCAAGCGCACGCTCGAAGTGATGAAGGAGCTCGGCACCGACGATCCCGCGGCGATCCGCCGTGCGGGCGCGGTCGACCTGCCGCTCTTGCAGAAGTACATCAACTTCTGGTGCTCGTCGTCGCTCGACCTGTTCGGCAACGAGATCTCCTCCAACTCGGCCTCCAACTTCGCCAACGGGCTCAAGGGGCGCCCGGACGAGTCGAGCTACACCGACCATGTGCTGCGCGATTCGACGATGAAGCTGCGGACGCCCGAAGGCGAGAAGGACGTGCCCATGCTGAATGCCCTCAACGAGGTGATGCGCGAGTCCTACCTCAAGGACTGCGAGATCGGCATGCGGCGCTGGAACCGCGCCATCGAGCGCGCCGGGCACGAGTTCCGCCTCACCCTGCCGAACATCCGCTTCCGCCGCTCGATCGGCGCGTGGACCGGGCTGCCCGTGGACCCGAAAGGCAACCTGATGCCCAAGGAGGAGTACGAGCGCAGGAAGGAGGAGTGGGTGCCCTCGGATGCAGACCGCGCTTTTGTGAAAAGCCTGATGCAGAAAGTAACCACGCCGGGCAAGATGGCCGGCTGGATCGCACCGCCGGAACGCGGCATCAACAACCTGGCGGTCGACTACGAGTACGTCCACCTGAACTGAGGACCTCACATGACTGACTGGCAGCCCGCGCAACGCTATCCCGACCCGGCTGTCGTTTCGGTCGATCCCTCGTTCGACAAGTACCGCATCGGCCTGGCCAAGGTCGAGCGGATCGCCACCGGCTGCCGCTGGGCCGAAGGCCCGGTGTGGCTGGGCGACACACGCTCGCTGCTCTGGAGCGACATTCCCAACAACCGCGTCCTGCGCTGGGACGAGGAAACCGGGGCCGTCAGCGACTTCAGGAAGCCGTCGAACAACGCCAACGGCAACACGCGCGACCGCCAGGGGCGCATCGTCACCTGCGAGCACGGCGGGCGGCGCGTCACGCGCACCGAGTACGACGGGACGATCACGGTCGTTGCCGACGCCTTCAACGGCAAGCGCCTGAATTCCCCGAACGACGTGGTGGTGAAGTCCGACGGCTCGATCTGGTTTACCGACCCGACTTTCGGCGTCCTCGGCTGGTACGAGGGTGGCAAGGCCGAACCGGAGTCGCCGATGAACGTCTACCGCGTCGATCCGTCCGGCACCATCGAAGTCGCCGCGGAAGGCATCAACCAGCCCAACGGGCTTGCGTTTTCACCCGACGAGAAACTGCTCTACATCGTCGAGTCGCGCTCGGTGCCGCGCAAGATCCTCGCTTGCAAGGTCAATGCGAACGGCAGATCCCTTGGCGAGCGCAGCGTATTGATCGAGGCCGGGCCGGGCACGCCGGACGGGTTTCGCGTCGACGTTGACGGCAACCTCTGGTGCGGCTGGGGCATGGGCAGCGAGGGCCTCGACGGCGTTCATGTCTTCAACCCGCGGGGAAAACTCATCGGCCGCATCGACCTGCCCGAGCGCTGCGCGAACCTGTGCTTCGGCGGCCTGCGGCGCAACCGCCTCTTCATGGCCGCGAGCACGTCGATCTACTCGCTGTACGTCAATACGCAGGGCGCCGGCTGCTGCTGAGCCCACAAAAAAAAGGGGGCCTCCGGAGAGCGGCAGTCAAGGCAAACGCTAGTAAAGCTGGGCCTTGTAGCGCTCGACCATCTGCTCCTGCGTTTCGGCCGTGGTCTCGCCGCCGGTCTGGTCGCGGATCATCTCGCCAAGCGAGGGCAGCACTCTCCTCGGCACCTGCGATTCGGGCTTCCACAGTCCCGATCTCATGATCGCCTTGGCGCAGTGCAGGTAGGCCTCGCGCACTTTCACGCTGACCACCACCTTCGCGGGCTTGCCGCGCTCGACGCACTGGGCGGTCAGCGCCTCGTCGGTGCGCAGTTCGGCGGTGCCGTTGATGCGCAGCATTTCGTCGACACCCGGAACGAAGAAGAGCAGGCCGATGCGTCCGGTGCCGATGATGTTCTGGAAGCTGTCGAGCCGGTTGTTGCCCGGGCGATCGGGCAGCAGCAGCGTACGGTCCTCGGCCACCTTGCAGAATCCCGGCTCGCCCCCGCGCGGCGAGGCGTCCAGGTTGCCTTCCGCATCCGAGGTACAAAGCACGACGTAGGGCGAAAGCGCGATAAAACTGCGGCAGTGGGGGTCGATATGCGCGAGCTGCTTCTTCACAACGCGCTCGGTGGGTTGCGCATACAGGCCGCGCAGCTGCTCGATCGATTGGATGGCTGGCATGGCGGTTCCTTTGCTCAGAGTCCGAGGGCTTCGGCGGTGAGCTTTCTCAGTTCCTTCTTCACCGCCTCGCGCTCCTTCGCGACACCCGGCTCGGCAGCGAGATTCCTCATCTCGTAGGGGTCTTTCTCCAGATCGTACATCTCGGCCATGCCCTGGTGGTGGGTCCAGTGGATGTACTTGTAGCGCTCGGTGCGCACGGCCTTGTAGCCCATGCCGACGATCCACGGCCACGCGCCCTCGCTCCAGTACTCGCACAGGAAGGACTGGCGCCACTTCACGGTCCGGCCTTTCATCAGCGGCACCAGCGATTTTCCCTGCACCGTGTCGCCCGGCTTGCCGCCGGCCAGCTCGATCATGGTCGGCGCGATGTCGATGGCGAGGATCATCTGGTCGAACTTCGTACCCGCTTCGATCCGCTTCGGGTAGCGCACGTAGAAGACAGTGCGGATGCCCTCCTCGTAAGCGAATCGCCGCTCGACCGTGAGGCCGTGCTCACCGAAGAAGAACCCGTTGTCGCCGAGGAAGACGATGCAGGTGTTGTCTAGCTGCTTCGTGGCCTCAAGAGCCTCGAGCAGCTGGCCGACGCCCTCGTCGACCGAGGCCATCATCGCCGCGCGCTTGCGGATCTCCTCCTGCGTGCCCCCATCCATGGCCGCGAGGATGTCGCGCGAGACCGGCTCGGCGCGCGCCTCGAACAGCATCTTGAGCGCGGGCTTGTCCTTGGCTACTTCCTCCAGCGGCAGCATGTTCGGCCGCTTCGGGTAGGTCATGCCCTTGTAAAGATCCTTGTGGCGCTCGGGCAGCGTGTAGCCGCCGATGCTCGAGGCGTCGATGCCGCCGCTGGCGTTCTGGTGCAGGTCCGGATGCACCGCCTTGTGCGCGAAGAAGAGCGCAAACGGCGCCTTGCGCTTCTTCTTCACGAACTCCACTGCTCGCGAATTGAGGAGGTCGGTCATGTAGCCCTCGACCTGGTGCTCGCCGCCGTCCTCCCAGAGGATCGGGTTGCTGAGCTGGCCCTGGCCCTTGAAGCTGACCCAGTGGTCGTAGCCCGGACGCGGGCTCGCGTCGTTGCCCATGTGCCACTTGCCGATGTGCGCCGTCTCGTAGCCGAGCGCCTTGAGCGCAACATGGTAGTTGTCGAGGCGATGGCTCGCGATGTCGCGGCCGACGTTGTCGATGATGCCGTGGCGCGAGGCGTACTGCCCGGTCAGGATCGATGCGCGGTTCGGCGAGCACAGCGGCGTGGTGTGGAAAGCGTTCTCGAACATCGCGCCTTCGCGCGCGATGCGGTCGATGTTCGGCGTCTTCATGTACGGGTGGCCCGAGGCGCTCGTTTCATCGAAGCGCAGGTCGTCGACCAGGATCACGATCAGGTTGGGCTTTCTGGCCATGCGGTGCTCCGGTTCTTTTCGAATCACGCAGTTTAGCCGCAACCCTCCGCCACCGGCGCGGCTTGGTACACTTAGGCCACCATGAGTGACCTAGCGAAAACCAGTTCCGACCCCGACCTCGGCCCGCTGCGCGAGGCGATCGCGCTTTCCGAAGAAGCGCGCAAGCGCGGCAACATGCCCTTCGGCGCGGTGCTCGTTGCGCCCGACGGCACCGTGCTCTCGCGTGGCGAGAACGCGATCGCGACCGAGCGCGATATCACGTCGCATGCCGAGATCAATGCGATCCGCGCCGCGTCGAAGCACTGCACGCCGCAGCAGATCGCCGCGGCCACGATGTACGCGAGCGGCGAGCCGTGCCCGATGTGCTCCGGCGCGATGATCCGCACCGGCGTGCGGCGCTTGGTCTTCGGCATCCGTGCCACGGTGGCGACGCCTTACCTGCCCGGCGCGGCCGGCGCGATGGTCGGCAGCGTCGACTGCCGCAAGGTCTTCGCTGTTGCCCCCACGCCAGTCGAAATCCGCGGGCCGGTGCTGGAGGACGAGGCCAGGGCCCCTTTCGAAGCGTTCGCGGCGCGCGGGGCCGGCTGAAACGCGAAGAGCGGGCCGCTCCACGGCGCCGCCCCATTGCGACAGGACCGAATGCGGACTAAATTCGGTCCTGTCCGATTCCGCCATGGAGTGCACCATGAAGTATTCGACCCGCATCAAACCGATCAGCTACCTCAAGGCCAACGCCGCGGAGATCGTGCGCACCATGGCCGAAGAACGCAGTCCGCTGGTCATCACCCAGAACGGTGAGGCCAAGGCCGTGATGCAGGACGTGGCCAGCTATGAGCAGGCCCAGGAGACCATGGCGTTGCTCAAGATCCTTGCGCTCGGGAGCCGGCAGATCGAGGAAGGCAAGGTCGTACCTGCGCGCGAGGCGATCCGCGACCTGCGGGCGAAACTCGCGCGCTGATGCGCTATGAGGTCCTGCTGACGGCCGGGGCACGGGACGACCTGCAGGAGATCGTCGACTTCATCGCCACCCACGACAGCCCCGCGAGTGCCGGGCGCGTACTCGACCGGCTGGAGGAGTCACTCGCGGGATTGGCCGGGCTTCCCGATCGCGGTTCGCATCCGAAAGAACTGCTCGAACTGGGAATGCGCGAGTACCGGCAGGTGTTCTTCAAGCCCTATCGCCTGATTTACCGGGTGGTCGAGCGAAAGGTGTATGTCCATCTCATCGTCGACGGGCGGCGTGACATGCAGGGACTGCTTTCGCGCAGGTTGCTGGGGTCGTGAAGCCGTACCGACATGGAATAAGGGACAATTGCATTGCGCCGACCGCTGACTCGGGCGGGCAGAATCATCCATTGGAACTATTGCGCGAATATCCGGCACGAGGAGCCCATCGATGAACGCACGATTGCATTCCAGCCTTCGATTCGCCGAAGCGCGGGTGCTGGTGGAAAAGCGCAGCGATGGCTCGACGATCCTGAGCTCGCCACAGCCCTTGGGCCCGTACCCCCGCGCGCTGGGCGAGTGGCTGGTGCACTGGGCCGAAAAAGCACCCGAGCGGGTTTTCCTCTCGGAACGCGCGGGCGACGGCTGGCGCCGCGTGAGCTACGCCGAAGCCCATGACGCAGCGAGGCGCATCGGCGAATCCCTTCTCGCGCGCGGGCTGTCGGCCGCGCAGCCGGTGGCGATCCTGTCCGACAACTCGGTCGACCACGCGCTGCTATCTCTGGGAGCGATGCATGCGGGCATCCCGGTGGCGCCGGTCTCGCCGGCCTATTCGCTGATGTCGAAGGACCACGCCAAGCTCAAGGCGATCTTCGAGCTGCTGAAGCCCGGCCTCGTCTTCGCGCAGGACGCCGCGAAGTTCGCACCCGCGCTGGCGGCCGTCGGCGCGAGCGCCACGCCGATCGAGGAACTGCTGTCGGCCAAGGCTGGCTCGAGGATCGACACTGCCTATGCCAAGGTCGGCCCCGACACGGTGGCGAAGATCCTCTTCACCTCCGGATCCACAGGCGCGCCCAAGGGCGTGATCAACACGCACCGAATGCTGTGCTCGAACCAGCAGGCGTGGGCGCAGTTGTGGCCTTTCGTCGAGGATATCCCGCCGGTCCTGTGCGAATGGCTGCCGTGGAACCACACGTTCGGCGGCAACGCGACCTTCAACATGGTGCTGAGAAACGGCGGCACGCTGTATGTCGACGGCGGCAAGCCCGCGCCCGGCCTCGTGGAGATCACCGCCAGGAACCTGCGCGAAGTCTCGCCGACGATGTACTTCAACGTGCCGCGCGGCTTCGACCTGTTGCTGCCTTTCCTCGAATCCGACGCGGAACTGCGCAGGAACTTCTTTCGCAACCTCGAAGTGATTTTCTACGCCGGCGCGGCGCTGCCGCAGAACCTGTGGGAAAGGCTGGAAGCGCTCGCCGTCGGCGAGAAAGGCGGCCGGCTCTCGATGCTCTCGGCCTGGGGCTCGACCGAAACTTCGCCGATGGCCGCGTGCGTGCACTACCACATCGAGCGCGCCGGGGTGGTCGGCAACCCGGCGCCGGGCACCGAGCTGAAGCTCGTTGCCTCGGGCGGCAAATTCGAGGTGCGCGTGCGCGGGCCCAATGTGACGCCGGGTTATTACGGCCGCGACGACCTGACCAAGGCTGCGTTCGACGAAGAGGGGTTCTACCGCATCGGCGACGCGATGAAATTCGCCGACGAGCAGGACCCTGCAAGGGGCATCGCTTTCGATGGCCGTGTGGCCGAAGACTTCAAGCTCATGTCAGGCACGTGGGTGCATGTGGGCGCCGTGCGCGTGAAGCTGATCGCCGCGTGCGACCCGCTGGTGCAGGACGCGGTCATCACCGGCCACGACCGCGAGGAGATGGGCGCGCTGGTATTCGTCAATCCCGCGGCGGTGAAGGCGCTCGGGCTCGATGCCGCGGGCGTGCGCGAGCGCCTGCAGGCGGCGCTGGATCGATTGCACGCGGCCTCGACCGGCAGCTCGACCGCGCCCGCACGGCTGCTGGTGCTCGAGGAGCCGCCCTCGATCGACGCGAACGAGATCACCGACAAGGGCTATATCAACCAGCGCGCTGTGCTGGACAGGCGCGCGACGCTCGTGGGGAAGCTGCATTCGGCTTCGCCTGAAGCGATCGTGGCGGGCCGCCGGTGATCAGAACGCTAAAGTATAAATACTGCCATTTTTCGGGCAGAGTCCGCTCTGCACGCGTGTCTCCTGTCGAAATGCTGCCATCCAGATGAGCAACGAACTGTTCCGCCTGACCGCCACTGAAGCGGTCGCGCGCCTGCGCCGCCGCGAGATCTCGCCCCTCGACCTGATCGACGCCGCCGCGGCGCGGATCGAAGCGGTCGATGGCAAGGTGAACGCGCTGCCGATCCGTTTCTTCGAGATCGCGCGCGCCAATGCGCGCAAGTTCATGGGGCGCAAGCCCCCGGCCGATCCGCCGCCGGGGTGGCTCGCCGGGCTGCCGCTGGTCGCCAAGGACTACAACGACGTCGGCGGGCAACCGACCACGTTCGGCTCGCCGATCTTCGCGAAGTCGATTGCGCCAGCCAACGATTACACCGTCGACACGCTCGAAGCGAGCGGCGGCATCTTCATGGCGAAGTCGAACGTGCCGGAATTCGCCGGCTCGAATACCTTCAACCCGGTGTTCGGGGCGACGCGCAACCCGTGGAACCTGAAGATGACCGCCGGCGGCTCTTCCGGCGGTGCCGCGGCGGGGCTCGCCAGCGGGACGCAGTGGCTTGCGATGGGCAGCGACCTCGGCGGCAGCCTGCGGATTCCCGCAAGCTACTGCTCGATCGTCGGACTGCGCCCTTCGCCCGGCCGGGTGCCGCGCGGCGCGGGCCTGCCGCCTTTCGATTCGCTCTGGGTCGAAGGCCCCATGGCGCGCAACGTACCGGACCTCGCGTTGATGCTGGACGCGCTTTCGGTGCAGCACCCGCGGGATCCGCTCTCGATGCCGGCGCCGCGGTCGTCTTTTGCCTCCAAAGTGCGCGAACCCCGTCCCCCCCGCCGCGTGGCGTTCTCGGCCAACCTCGGCCTGTCGAACGTCGATCCGGAGATCGCCGGGATCTGCCGGGCCGCCGCCTGGCGCTTCGAGGATTTCGGCACCGTGGTCGAGGAGCGCGCCCCCGACTTCTCCAATTCGATCGACACCTTCCAGGCGCAACGGGGCCTGCTGTTCGCGGCATTGCGCGGCGAGCTTCTCGCAAAGGAACGCGCTCGCATCTGCGATTCGATCATCTGGAACATCCAGAAGGGCCTCGACCTCACAAACGAAGAGATCATCCGCGCCGAGCGGGAACGCAATGCGCTGTATCACCGCACGGCCGCCTTCTTCGGCGACTTCGACCTCCTGCTGTGTCCCGTGGTGGCCGTCCCGCCTTATCCCGTGGAGCAGCCCTACCCGACCCGCATCGGCGACCAGCACCTCACCAGCTACATCGACTGGATGTTCCTCACCTTCGTGATCACGCTGACCGGCTGCCCGGCGCTCTCGCTGCCCTGCGGCTTCACCAGGGACGGATTGCCGGTCGGCCTGCAGATCGTCGGCCCGACCCACGGCGATGCAGCCGTGCTCGCGGCAGGCGCGCTGTTGGAGCAGGCTTTCGGCATCGCCGGCCGCCTGCCGATCGACCCGGCCGGCTGACAGGGTTTCCATTTAACCGGGCCGGATATTGCCCGGGGCGCGCATGCGCTTTTCGGTAACATAGCCACTTGGTCAACAGGGGAGTCACAGAATGAAACGCGTCGCCTTTGCCTTGTGGCTGCCCCGGGTTTCACAATAGGACCCGTCCCGATGCCCCACTCCAATCCACCTCCCATGCCGCAACTCATCCCACGCAACACCGCCCGCCTGCGCCGCTATATCCAGGACATGACCCGACTCGTCGGGGAGCCTGGCGCCGATGAAGCCCGCATGCTCTCCGAGGGCGAGAAGCTCCTCAAGGACCTCATCGGCCACGACGACTGGCTGCCGGACGAGTTTGCGCAGCCTTCGCCGGATTCGTACCGCCAGTACCTGCTTCACTGCGACCCGCTCGAGCGCTTCAGCGTGGTGAGCTTCGTGTGGGGCCCGGGCCAGAAAACGCCGGTGCATGACCACACGGTGTGGGGCCTCGTCGGCGTGATGCGCGGGGCGGAGGTTTGCGAGGAATTCGCGGGCGTCACCGCCGGGCAGCCTTTCCGCGCGAGCGGCAAGCATCGCATCGAGCCCGGTGAAGTCGACCGGCTGTCGCCGACGATCGGCGACATCCATGTCGTGTCCAATGCCTACGCGGACCGGCCGTCGGTGAGTATCCATGTGTACGGCGCGAACATCGGCGCAGTGCACAGGCACGTGTTCGATGCCGCAAGCGGCGCACCGCGCGATTTCGTTTCCGGCTATCACAACACCGTGACCCCGAACCTCTGGGACTGCTCGCAGGAAGCCCGATGAGCGACCCTTCCCCGGCCAAGCGGTCCGCTCCGGGCACCGGCGGCTCGCCAGGCGCGGCACCGGCCAACGGCGGCAAGCACTTGCGCTTCAATAACACCTACGCACGCCTGCCGGCCGAATTCTTCACGCGCCTGCAGCCCACACTGCTGCCGGAGCCCTACCTGGTTGCTTTCAACCCAACGGCGGCCGCGCTGATCGGCCTCGACCCGGCCTTTGCGCGCACGCCGGAATTCGTCGAGATCTTCAGCGGCAACCGCGTTCCCAAAGGCGCGGAGCCCCTCGCGGCGATCTATGCCGGCCACCAGTTCGGCGTCTTCGTGCCGCAGCTCGGCGACGGGCGCGCGATCCTGCTTGGCGAAGCCCTCGGGCCCGACGATCGCCGCTGGGACCTGCAGCTCAAGGGCGCCGGGCGCACGCCCTATTCGCGCATGGGCGACGGGCGCGCGGTGCTGCGCTCGACCATCCGCGAATACCTTTGCTCCGAGGCCATGCATGGCTTGGGCATCCCGACCACGCGCGCGCTTGCGATAACCGGCAGCGATGCGCCGGTGGTCCGCGAAACCGTCGAGACTTCCGCCGTGCTCACGCGCATGGCGCCTTGCCACGTGCGCTTCGGCTCGTTCGAGCTGTTCTATCACCGCAAGCAGTACGAGCAGGTGCGCACCCTCGCCGACTACGTGCTGCGCGAGCATTTCCCCGAGCTGCTTGCCGCGGAGAAACCGCACCTTTCGCTGCTCTCGGAGGTCGTGCACCGCACCGCCGAGCTGGTCGCGCGCTGGCAGGCGGTCGGCTTCTGCCATGGCGTCATGAACACCGACAACCTCTCGATCCTCGGCCTCACGATCGACTACGGCCCCTACGGGTTCCTCGACGGCTTCGACTGGAACCATGTCTGCAATCACTCGGACGACGGCGGGCGGTATGCCTACAACCGCCAGCCCGGCATCGCCCACTGGAACCTGTATTGCCTCGGGCAGGCGCTGCTGCCGCTCATGGAGATGGAAGAAGCCGAGGCCGCGCTGCAGAGATTCGAGCCGGCTTTCGACGCCGCCTACACGACGCTCATGCGCGCCAAGCTCGGGCTGCGCGCCAGCCACGAGGGCGACGCCAAGCTCGTTGAGGACGTCCTCGGCCTCATGCAGGCGAGCCGCACCGATTTCACGATCTTCTTTCGCGGCCTGTCGTTGTTCGACACGGACCCCGGCGCGCGAAACGAGAGGATGCGCGACCAGTTCGTCGAGCGCGAAGCGTTCGACGCCTGGGCGAAAAGGTATCGCGAAAGGCTCGTGCAGGAAGGCTCGGTGGACGCGGAGCGTCGCGACCGCATGGACCTTGCCAATCCCGCCTATGTGCTGCGCAACTGGATGGCGGAAGAAGCGATCGTGCGGGCGCGCGACCAGCGCGACTTCACGCTCATCGAAGAGCTCCGCGTGCTGCTTTCGGACCCGTTCAGCGAGCAGGCCGGCATGGAGCGTTACGCGGGACACCCGCCGGGATGGGCCGGCGGGATTTCGGTCAGCTGCTCGTCCTGAGAGCCGCGCGCGCGACGCAAGCGCGAACGGCGTCGCGCATTTGAACTCATTTGCACTCCACGGGTCAGACGCGGTGTGCAGATGCGGCGCAGCAAAATCCGGACGATAATGGCGTCTCGCTCCGATCCCCCTGCTGCGCACAAGGAGAAATAATTGAAATCCGGCAAGACCGACGCTGACTGGAAGACCGAGCTGACGCCGATGCAATTCAACGTCACGCGCAAGCACGGCACCGAACCCGCCTTTACCGGCGAGTACACCGACAACCACGACAAGGGCGTCTACCGCTGCATCTGTTGTGGCGCCGAGGCGTTCTCCTCCCAGCACAAGTTCGATTCGGGTTCGGGCTGGCCGAGCTACTGGCAGCCCTCGCGCCCCGAAAACGTCGCCACCGAGACCGACAGCAGCTATTCGATGAACCGCACCGAGGTGCATTGCGCCGCCTGCAATGCGCATTTCGGCCACGTGTTCGACGACGGCCCGCAACCCACGGGGCTGCGCTATTGCATCAATTCGGCTTCTCTCAGGTTCGAGAAGAAGTAGCCCCCCAGGGCTCGCACAGGGGGCAAAGCGCCCCAGAATGGTAAAATCCACGGCTCATGAAATTCCTTTTCGACCTCTTCCCGGTCATCCTCTTTTTCGTCGCTTTCAAGTTCGCCGGCATCTACGTGGCCACGGCAGTCGCCATGACCGCGACGGTCGGCCAGATCGCGTGGGTGTGGTTCCGCCACCGCAAGGTGGAGCCGATGCTGTGGGTGAGCTTCGGCGTGATCGCGGTGTTCGGCAGCGCCACTCTGCTGCTGCAGGACCCGACCTTCATCAAGTGGAAACCCACGGTGCTCTACTGGCTGTTCGGCGGCTCGCTTGCGGTCGCGCACCTGGCCTTCGGCAAGAACCTCATCCGCGCCATGATGGGCAAGCAGCTCCAGTTGCCGGATCCGGCATGGACGAAGCTGATGTGGAGCTGGGTCGGGTTTTTCGCCTGCATGGGCGTGATCAACCTCTATGTCGCGTACAACTATTCCGAGAACGTCTGGGTCAACTTCAAGCTGTTTGGCGGCATGGGGCTGATGTTCGCCTTCGTGATCGGCCAGGCCGTCTACCTCTCGCGCTTCAGCCCGGAGGACACGCCGGGAGAGGACGTTTCCGAAGGCAGGAAGCCTTGAACCTCGAGCCGGTCATGCGCGAGCGGCTCGGCGCGCTCCATCCCGAATCGCTCGAGATCACCGACGACAGCGCCGCCCATGCCGGGCATGCGGGCGCCGCGCCCGGCGGCAACACGCACTGGAGCGTGGCCATCGTGTCCCGCTCCTTCGAGGGCAAGCCCACCGTGGCGCGCCATCGCATGGTGTACGCTGCACTCGGCGACCTCATGAACAATCCCATCCACGCCCTGCAGATCCAGGCGCGTGCACCGGATGAGGCCTGAAAAGGCCCGCAGTACGCACCAGCAACGCGAAACCAACCGAAAGAGGACGCAGATGAACTTCCGCCCAACCGCTCTCGCCGCCGCCACGGCCGCGGCGCTGCTCGCAGCCTTCCCCGCGCTCGTCCAGGCGCAGGCCAAGCCGGCCCCGCCCGTGCCGTCGGCAATCACCGTGGCCCCCAGCGGCCCGGTAGCGACCGTCAACGGCGTCGCCATCCCGCAGCAGCGCGGCGAGCTGCTGTTGCGCGAGCGCGCCCAGCAAGGCCAGCCCGACAGCCCGCAGCTGCGCGCCGCGGTCCGCGACGAGCTCGTCAACCGCGAAATCATTTCGCAGGAGGCGGTGAAGGGCGGCCTCACCAAGAAAGCCGAGATCGTGAACGAGCTCGAGCTCGTGCGCCAGACCGTGATCGTGCAGGCCTACCTGCGCGAGTACATCCGCACGCACCCGATCACGGATGCCGAGATGCAGAAGGAATACGACCGCGTCAAGGCCGAGCTCGGCGAGCGCGAGTACAAGGCGCGCCACATCCTCGTGGGCACCGAGGACGAGGCGAAAACCGTCATTGCAGACCTGAAGAAGGGCGCCAAGTTCGACGAGCTCGCGCGCAAGGTCTCGAAGGACGACGGCTCGAAGACCAAGGGCGGCGACCTCGAGTGGCAGTCGCCGGGCACGTTCGACAAGGATTTCGCAAACGCGATGGTCAAGCTCACCAAGGGCCGCTACACCGAGGCGCCCGTCAAGTCGCGCTTCGGGTTCCACGTGATCCAGCTCGACGATTCGCGCAATGCGCAGCATCCGCCGCTCGCCGAGGTCAAGCCCAACATCTCGCAGCGCCTGCAGCGCGCGCGCATCGAAAGCCTCATTGCCGAGCTTCGCGCAAAGGCGAAGGTCGAGTAGCCGGGCCAAACGCAACGCTTCCGGGGGATCGCCATGAATGTCGAAAAGATCAAGGTCCGCATCACCGATACCGGCAAGACCATGGACGTGGCGGTCCTCAACAAGCGCGTCGAGTTCATCGAAGTCGTCCTCGGCGAAGGCATCCACAGCGTGAAGTGCCAGCTCACGCCGACCCGCAACGCGATGGCCTATGCGGGCTCGGCGATGGGCCGCGAGATCGTCTATGAGCGCAGCCGCGAACAGGTCAAGGCGGAGATCGAGCTGTTCAATCCCGCGATCCCGAAGGGGCGCCCGCGCTAGCTGGCGCCGTGCCGGCCGCCCCGGGCCGGCGATTCGCCGCTACGACTTCTTCGCCGGCGCCGGCTCGGCCGAGGGCATCCTGCAGCCGGTGTAGCTGACTGTCGGCCCGTCGGTCAGGCTGGTTTCTTCCGCGGTCACCGTAAGCACTGCCCTGCCGTTTCCATAGCGTGTCGCGTCGCCCGCCACGCGGTCGAGGCGGAACTCGCGCTCGGGCAGGATCACCCACGCGGCCGCGCCGCTCTCCAGCGTGCGCAGGTAGAAGCGCTTGCCGCCGGCGCACTGGTAAGTCACCGAATTCGCCGGGACGCGCGAGCGCTCCATGTTCTTGTCGTCACTGAATGGCCACAGGCTGCTGGGCATGCTGACCGAGCCGCACCCGGCCGCGGCGAGCGAAAAAAGAACGGGCGCCGCGAATGCGGCAAACGAACGATTGATTTTCATGGTGTCCTGAGGAAGGGGGTACGGGGGAACCATAGGTTCACCTGTGCCTGAGGGAGGGGGTACGGGGGAACCGCAGGTTCACCTGTGCCTAGCTCAATCCGGCGAGCACGCGCAGGTGCTGCACGGTGCTGCGCCCGAGAGCGGACAAGTCGTAGCCGCCCTCGAGCATCGAAACGATCCTGCCGCCGGTGTGGCGATCGGTCGCGGCCTTGACCTGCTGGGTGACCCACGCGTAGTCGGCGTCCTGGAAAGCGAGCATGGCCATGTCGTCGTCGACATGCGCGTCGAACCCGGCCGAAAAGACGACGAGTTGCGGCGCGAACGCTTCCAGGGCCGGCAGCCAGTCACGCGTCACGGCTTCGCGGAATGCCTTGCTGCCCGCGCCCGCGGGCAGCGGCACGTTGATCATGTTGTCTGCGCCGGGCTCGGTGCCGCTGTAGGGATAGAACGGATGCTGGAAGATCGAGGCCATGAGCACATGCGCATCGCCCGTGAAGATGTCTTCGGTGCCGTTGCCGTGATGCACGTCGAAATCGATGATCGCCACCCGCTCGAGCCCATGCTCGTGGATCGCGTGGCGCGCCGCGATCGCGACATTGTTGAAAATGCAGAAGCCCATCGGCCGCGTGCGCGTCGCATGATGGCCCGGCGGGCGCACGCTGCAGAACGCGTTCTCGACCTTGCCCTCGAGGACGAGATCGGTTGCGAGCACCCCCGCGCCGGCGGCATGCAGGGCTGCCAACAGGCTGTGCGGGTTCATCGCGGTGTCCGGATCGAGATGCACGGTGCCGCTCTTGGGCGCGGCTTCGCGAATCGCGCGCACGTATTCGGGCGGATGAACGCGCGCGATCTGGGCGTCGGTCGCCTGCGGGGCTTCGTACCTCGACAGGTACTGGCCGATGCCCGAGGCGATCATCTGGTCCTCGATCGCCGCTAGGCGCGCCGGGCACTCGGGATGGTGCGCACCCATATCGTGCCTGGCGCAATCGGCGTGCGTGATGAAAGCGGTGGTCATGTCCGGTGCGGATATTCGTGAATTTGTTTGCGAATCATAGCGTAATCGCCGGTCCTTCCCCGCTCGCGGGTAGCCGCCGCGCACCCCGAGACCGTACAATTCGCCCATGCTCCTCAAACCCAAATTCCAGTCCGCCTCGCCCGCCCATCGCGTCATCGAGGCGGCCGGCCAGATCATCCTCGGCAAGGAAGCGCAGATCCGCCTTGCGCTTGCCTGCATCCTCGCGCGCGGGCACCTGCTCATCGAGGACCTGCCCGGCGTGGGCAAGACGACCCTCGCGCACGTGCTCGCCCGCTCGCTCGGGCTGGATTTCCACCGCATCCAGTTCACCAGCGACATGCTGCCGGCGGACATCATCGGCGTGTCGGTGTACGAGCGCGACAGCGGCGCGTTCAAGTTCCATCCCGGCCCGATCTTCGCGCAGGTGATCCTCGCCGACGAGATCAACCGCGCGACGCCCAAGACGCAAAGCGCATTGCTCGAGGCAATGGAAGAGCACCAGGTGACGGCCGAAGGCGAGACACGCCGCCTGCCCGAACCGTTCTTCGTCATTGCGACACAGAATCCCTCGGAGCAGGTCGGCACTTTCCCGCTCCCCGAATCGCAGCTCGACCGCTTCCTCATGCGCATCGAGCTCGGCTATCCGGACCGCGATGCCGAGCGCGCGCTGCTCGCGGGCGCGGATCGGCGAGACATGCTCGCCGTCCTCGAGCCCTCGCTCAAGCCGTCGGAATTGGTCGTGCTGCAGGACGAGGCCGGCCGGGTGCACGTGGCGCCCGCCCTGCTCGACTATGTGCAGGCGATCATCGAGCACACGCGGCGCTCGGCCAACTATGTTTCGGGCCTCTCCCCGCGCGCGGCGCTTGCGCTGGTGCACTCGGCGCGCGCATGGGCGTACCTCGAAGGCCGCGACAAGGTGATTCCCGAAGACGTCCAGGCCGTGCTGCCCGGCGTGGCCGCGCACCGCCTGCGGCCTGCGCACGACACCAACCGCCGCGTGGACGTGGCCGCGCAACTGCTCGCCGCCGTCCCGATTCCGTAACGCCCCCGGCTCCCGATCCCGGTGGGCGAGATCGCTGAGGACGAACCAGCCCAGACCGCGGCGCCCCCCGGCCGCTGGCTCGCAACACGGGCCGGCTTGCTCACCCTTGCGGGAATCGTTGCGCTGTTGCTTTTCTCGATCGGCGCGTGGACCTATCACACGGTCGAAACGTCCCTGCGCGAATTGCGCTCCGACAGCATGCGGGGACTGCTCGATGCGCAGGTCAACAGCCTGCGCGTCTGGATCGCGGAGGAGATCGCGGATGCCGAACGCATTGCACGCGATCCCGCGGTGCGCGAGGCGGTGCTCGCCCTCGTCGATAAAGCGGCTCAAGCGGGCGGCGACTCCTCGAAAATCTGCGCCAGCCCGGAACGCGCGCGGGTAAATGAGATCCTGCGGCCCCTTCTCGCAGACGAAGGCAGCGCCGGGCATAACGTGATCGGTCCCGACGGCCGGCTGCTGTCGACACGCTACCCGGACTACTGCGGCCTCAGCGTGCATCCCCGCCGGTTTGCTCCGTTGCTCGAAGAAGTGTTCCGCGGGAAGTCGAAATTCGTGCGCCCGGTGCGCGATACCGATCGCGTCGAATTGCCGCCGAGCCTGCGCGCCGGCGGCCCGCTTGCCTGGATGGAGACGCCGGTGCGCGACGAAACCGGACAGGTGCGTGCAGTCCTGGGGATCGCCGAACCCGCCGAAGCGGGCTTCTCGGCGATTCTCGCCGCTGCGCGTCCAGGCCAGACCGGCGAGGTCTACGCATTCGACGCGGAAGGCTACATGCTCTCGGAGAGCCGCTTCCCCGCCGAGCTCCAACGCATGCACTTGCTGCCCCACGGGACCGGCGCGCTGCTGAATACGCAGATTCGCGAATCCGGACCGCAAACGCCGGACGCGCCACCTGCGGCCGATCGCCCATTTACGCGCCTGGCTACCGCGGCGCTCGCCGGCCGCGCCGCCAGCAGGCCTGAAGCACAGCGCGGGGTGCTGCTCGACCCCTATCCGGGATATCACGGCTCGCCGGTCGTCGGGGCGTGGCGCTGGCTTCCCGAACTCGACGTGGCCGTGGCCTTCGAGATCGGCGCCGAGGAAGCGTATGCCCCGCTGCGCTTTTTAAAGGTCGCCTACGCGGCAGTACTGATCGCGCTGTTCGTCGCGGTCGTCGCGGCGATGGGCGCCGGCGTGATCGCCGCGGGCTTCAAGCGCCGTTTCGGCAGCGCCAACAAGGCCGGCGACTACGTCATCGAGCGCGAGATCGGTTCCGGCGGAATGGCCAGCGTGTACCTCGCACGCCACGCGCTGCTCAAGCGCCCGACCGCGGTGAAGATCCTCAAGCGCCTGCGCGCCAGCGACGAAATGATCGCCCGCTTCGAGCGCGAGGTGCAGCTCGCCAGCCAGCTCTCGCATCCGAACACGGTCGAGATTTTCGACTATGGCCGCACGCGCGATGGCTTGCTCTATTACGCGATGGAATACCTCGACGGCATCACGCTCGCCCAGATGGTCGCGCAAGACGGCCCCGCGCCGGTTGCAAGGACCGTGCACATCCTTCGCCAGCTCTGCGCTGGCCTTGCAGAGGCGCATGCCAAAGGCCTCGTGCATCGCGACATCAAGCCGGAAAACATCATGGTCTGCAGGCGAGGCATCGAGCTGGACGTGGTGAAGATCCTGGATTTCGGGCTGGTTAAGAACGTGGCGGGCCCGCACACCCGCGATCTCACGCATGGCCTGCGCATCCTCGGCACGCCCCTCTACATGGCGCCCGAGCGCATCCGCTCGCCGGGCGACGTGGACGCGCGAGCCGACGTCTATTCGGTGGGGGTGGTGGCTTTCTACCTGCTCACGGGGAGGAAGCTGTTCGAAAGCGAGGATGACCTGGAGCTTGCGCAGCGCGTCCTGAACGAACCGCCGCCACGCGCTTCGAGCATTGCCGATGGCGTCCCGGTCGCGCTCGACGACTTCATACTGGCCTGCCTGGCAAAACGGCGCGAAGACCGGCCGCGCGATGCAGCGGCCATGCTCGAGATCGTGGAGCCGCTCTCGAGCGAGTACCGATGGACCCAGGACCAGGCAGCGCGGGCCTGGGCGTCGAAACGCTAGGCGGGGAAGATCCCCGCGATCGTCGACTGGATGGATTCCGCCGCGGCGCGGGGGTCCGGCGCCTCGCGGATCGGGCGACCGACCACGATGTAGTCCGAGCCGTTAGCGAAGGCCTGCGCCACATCGACGGTGCGCTTCTGGTCGTCGACCGGCTTGGCCTGCGCCGCGGACACCGGCCGGATGCCCGGGGTCACGATCGTCAGCCGGCTGCCAAACGCGGCCTTGATCTGCGGCGCCTCGAGGCCCGAAGAAATCACGCCGTCGCATCCGCATTCGAGCGCACCCCGCGCGCGGGAGAGGACGAGCTGCCCGACTTCCCCGGCCGCGCCCATTTCCGCGAGATCGCTCTTGTCGAAGCTCGTGAGCACGGTGACGGCGAGGATGCGCACGCCGCTCTTCGCCGACACCGCCGCCTCCATGACCGAGCGATGGCCATGCACCGTCACGAAGGTCGCGCCGCTGCCCTTGAGGTTCAAGACCGCCCGCCGGACCGTCTCGGGGATGTCGAAGAACTTGAGGTCGGCGAACACCTTCTTGTCGCGGGCCGCGAGCCATTCGAGCAGCTCGAAATACCCGCCGGAAGTGAAGAGCTCCAGGCCGATCTTGTAGAACCTCACCGAGTCGCCAAGCGATTCGACCAGTTGCCGGGCTTGCGCGGCGGAGGGCACGTCCAGGGCGACAATAAGCCGCTCCCGGCGGTCGATCGGGTTTTCGGCGGCGGCCCTGGCGGGCATCGGGGCGGTCATCGAGGGTCCTCGTGATGGGTTCTCGGGCGCGATTGTACCGGCGCCGGAACCTGAATCCCCGTCCACGCCATCGTACTGGGGCAGCACCGCCGTGATGGTGGCCCCGATCACGACCACCACCCACGAGATATAGACCCACAGCAGGAAGATCGGGATCACCGCGAACGCGCCGTAGATCATCGTGTACGTGGGGAAATAGCGGATGTACGTCGCAAAGCCGAGCTTGGCCAGCTCGAAGGCAAGGCCCGCGATCAGGCCGCCGGCGATCGCATGCCTCAGATCGACCTTGCGGTTCGGCAGCAGGTAGTAGACCAGCGTAAACGCGATGCAGGTAAACGCGTACGGCACAAAGCGCAGCACGCCCAGCGACACCCAGTCGGGCTGGCCGAGGTAGCCGAGCGATTGCCCGACGATCCACGAGGTGATCGACACGCTCGCCCCGATCAGCAGGGGCGCCACTGCAAGCGCGGCGAGGTAGATCAGCACGCGCTTGATCAAGCCCCTGGGCTGCTGCACGCGGAAGAGCCGGTTGAACGTCTCGTCGATGCTCAGCATCAGCGAAAGCGAGGTGATGCCGAGGAAGACCAGCCCGATCGCGGTGAGCTGCGCGGCCTTGCCCGCGAATTCCATGAGCTGGGTGTTGATCAGCCGGCGGCCGGTGTCGGGCAGGAAGTTGCGCATGACGAACTGCTGGAGCGCATCGATCCACTGCTGGAAGGCGGGAAACGCCGTGGAGACCGAAAGCACCACCGCGAACAGCGGCACGAGCGCAAGCAGCGTGGTGAACGTCAGGCCCGCCGCCACCTGGAAGCAGCGGTCCTCGTCGACCCTGCGCACCATGGTCGCGCTGAACGCGGCAACTACGCGGCCGGTGGAAGGGGCAGTACTCGACATGGTCGACCCTATAATACCGTCCCCTTCGAAGCAGCCTTCATAAAACCGCCTCGCGCGGTTGCGATCCGATGCCAGCTCAGTCCTCAGCGCAGTCCTCCCACATCCTCGTCCTCTACTACACCCAAGGCGGATCGATCCGGCGCATGGCCGAGCTCGTGGCCGAGGGCATCGAGCGCGTCGCCGGAGCAAGCGCGAGATTGCGCACGGTGCCCAAGGTCGCGGCAGTCACGAGCGTGGCGGCGCCGGCCATCCCGGACGCGGGCGCGCCCTATTGCGAATTGAAGGATCTCGAGGAATGCGCGGGGCTTGCGCTCGGCAGCCCGACGCGATTCGGCAACATGGCCGCGCCGATGAAATACTTCCTCGACGGTACCTCCGGCCTCTGGCTTTCGGGCGCGCTCTCGGGCAAGCCCGCTTGCGTGTTCACTTCCACCGCAAGCATGCACGGCGGACAGGAGACGACGCTCGTTTCGATGATGCTGCCGCTCCTGCATCACGGCATGCTGATCGTCGGGCTGCCGTATACCGAGCCCCTGCTGTCATCGACGCAGGGTGGAGGCACGCCCTACGGACCGAGCCACGTGGCCGGCGTGTCCGACGACCACCCAGTGAGCGACGCGGAACGCGCGCTTTGCATCGCGCAGGGCAAGCGGCTCGCGCAGGCCGCCCTCAAGCTCGCGGGCCCATCCGCACCATGACTCCCGTCGTACGGGTCGCGTGGGCGGCCGCGGCGGCGAGCCTCGTCGGGCTGATCTTCCTGTGCCTCGCCTGGGAACTGTGGCTGGCGCCGATCCGGCCGGGCGGTTCGCTGCTCGCGCTGAAGGCACTGCCGCTGCTGATCCCGCTCTTCGGCGTCCTGCACGGCAAGCGCTACACCTTCCAGTGGTCGAGCATGTTCATCCTCCTCTACTTCACCGAGGGCGTGATGCGTGGGTGGGCGGACACCGGACTCTCGAGGCAGCTGGCGTTAGCCGAAACGGCCTTGAGCGTCGTGTACTTCACGGCGGTGGTCGCCTACTCGCGCCTGACCCGCGCGGGAGACCCGCGGCGGCCTAGCTGAGCCTGTCGAGCAGGCGCTTGGCTGCGGCGTAGATAGGCACTTCGATCAGCGCGCCGTCAACGAGTGCGCGTTCCTTGCCCGCCGCACGCGCCTTCTCGAACGCCTTCACTACCTTGCGCGCATGGGCGATCTCGCTCTTCTGCGGGGAGAACACGCGGTTGAGCGCCTGCGCGTGCGCGGGACTCACCAGGCTCTTGGCGCGATAGCCCAGGCGCTTGGCCTGCAGGGCGTCGGCGCGCGCGCCGCTCAGGTCGTTGAAGGTGTACGGGCAGTCGATCGCCTCGACACCCGCGGCCCGGCATTCGACCAGGAACCTCGCCCGCACGTAGGCGAGCTCAATTCCCTCCCGGCTGCGCTCCGTGCCGAGGTCGGCCACCATGTCCTCGCTCGCTACCAGCAACGCCGTGGTCCGCGGGCTGGCCCTGGCGATTTCGTAGGTGCGCATGAGGCCGGCGGCGGTTTCGACATTCGGCACGAGCTCGGTCGAACCGGCGACAATGCCGTGCGTCTTTTCCAGTTTCGTGACCGCCGCGTCCAGCGCCCTGACCTGTTCGGGCGAAGCCACCTTGGACATGAGCACTGCCTGCGGCCGTCCGGCCATGACCGCCTCGAGATCGTCGCGCCCTTCGGTCTCGAAAGGATTGATGCGCACCGCCACCATCGCGCCGGTGCCGCGCCATTGCCCGAAAAGCGCCGGCGCGAGCTTGCGTGCGCGCGGTCGAAGCTCAGGCGGCGTGAAATCCTCCAGCTCCTGGATCAGGACGTCCGCGCCGCTACGCGCGGCCGCCGCATGGGCCGACGGGTCCGCGCCGGCAACGAAGAGCCACGTGCGCCTGAGTGTCATCGATTAGCCTCGCCCTCGACAATATACTGGTACCAATACACAAACTCACCGGAGAGCCGCTCTGGGAGCCATTTCATGGAACGCAATGTCCTGAAATCGATCCGGCCACCGGTTACAGCACGCCGCGCTGCGGATTGACGCGCTCGGCCTTGCTCTCGAGTTTGTTCAGCGCGCTGATGTAGGCCTTGGCCGACGCCACCACGATGTCGGTGTCGGCGCCAACGCCGTTCACGATCCGCCCGCCCTTGGACAGGCGCACCGTCACTTCGCCCTGGGATTCAGTGCCCGAGGTCACGGCGTTGACCGAATACAGGAGCAGCTCGGAGCCGCTCCTGGCCACCGTCTCGATCGCCTTGAAGGTGGCATCCACCGGGCCGTCGCCCTCGGCGTCGATCTTGTGCTCCTTGCCGGCTTCGGTGATCACCACCGACGCATGCGGGCGCTCGCCCATGCCGCTCGCCTGGTTCATGTGGATGAGCTTCCAGCGGTCTTCCGAGTCGGGGATCGAGGTGTCGGAGACCAGCGCCTGCAGGTCCTCGTCGAAAATCTCGGATTTCTTGTCGGCGAGGTCCTTGAATTTCTGGAACGCCTTGTTGTACGAGTCTTCCGACTCGAGGTCGATGCCGAGCTCCTTCAGGCGCTGCTTGAACGCCGTGCGGCCCGAGAGCTTGCCGAGCACGATGCGGTTGGTGGCCCAGCCCACATCCTCGGCGGTCATGATCTCGTAGGTCTCGCGCGCCTTGAGCACGCCGTCCTGGTGGATGCCCGAGGCGTGCGCGAAAGCATTGGCGCCGACGACGGCCTTGTTCGGCTGGACCACGAAGCCGGTGATCTGCGAAACGATGCGCGAAGTCGGCACGATCTGCGTGGCGTCGATGCGGGTGTCGAGGCCGAAGAAATCCTTGCGCGTACGCACGGCCATGACCACCTCCTCGAGCGAGGTGTTGCCCGCGCGCTCGCCGAGACCGTTGATCGTGCATTCGATCTGGCGCACGCCGCCGATCATCACCGCGGCAAGCGAGTTCGCCACCGCCATGCCGAGGTCGTTGTGGCAATGCACCGACCAGACCGCCTTGTCCGAATTGGGAATGCGCTCGCGCAAGGACCGGATGAACTCGCCGAACTGCTGCGGCACCGCGTAGCCCACGGTATCGGGCATGTTGATCGTGCTTGCGCCTTCCGCGATCACCGCCTCGAGCACGCGGCAGAGGAAATCGGGGTCCGAGCGGCTGCCGTCCTCGGGCGAGAACTCGACGTCGCCGCAGTGCTTGCGCGCGAAGCGCACCGAGAGCTTGGCCTGCTCGCAGACCTGGTCGCGGGTCATGCGCAGCTTCTTTTCCATGTGCAGGTCGCTGGTCGCGAGGAAGACATGGATGCGCGCAGACTTGGCGCCCTTGAGCGCGTCGATGCCGCGCTGCACGTCCTTGTCGTTGGCGCGGCACAGGCCGGCCACGATCGAATCCTTGATCATCGCGGCCACCGCCTTAACCGCCTCGAAGTCGCCGTTGGAAGCGGCCGGGAAGCCCGCCTCGATCACGTCGACCTTCATCCTCTCCAGCGCGCGGGCGATGCGCAGCTTCTCCTCGCGCGTCATCGAGGCGCCGGGACTCTGCTCGCCGTCGCGCATGGTGGTGTCGAAGATGATCAAGTGGTCTTGTTTCATGGCTGCTCCTGGTGTGTCCTTGCAAACGGATGGCTGTGTGCTGGATATATGAGTGCTGGATGTATGAGTGCCGATTCTCCGGGCCTTTTGGGCCGGGAGGCGGGGGTACTCCGAGAGGGGGGGTTAGTGTGCGCGCGCGGGGCGCAGCAGCAGGGTACGAAGCAGCGCAGCCAGCGACAGGATCGCCAGGCTGAGATCGGTCGAACGAAGGAGGTTCGAGGGCCGCATAGCGGTTGAATATAGCCGCGTTTGCCGCGGGTGGCAAGTTACGGCTGGGCCCTCCCCGGAAATCAGCGCCGCTTGCGTGTCTTGCGGTAGATCCAGAACACGTACCCCGACAGCGAGTACGCGACGAACAGGAGGAACAGGAACATCGCGGGCTTGTAGCCGATGATCGCGATCGCGCCGATCACCACTGGCACGGCCCAGAACGGCACGCGCTTCCTGGGGTTGAAGTCCTTGAAGCTGTAGAACGGGATCGTCACCACCATCGTGATGCCGGCGAAGAGCGTCGTCACGAAAGCGATGTAGCGGATCCAGTCGACCCGGTGGATGCCGAAATCGTCGGCGACCCAGATGAAGCCGGCCACCAGCGCTGCTGCGGCCGGGCTCGGCAATCCCTGGAAGAAGCGCTTGTCGACGACCTGGATATTGGTGTTGAAGCGCGCCAGGCGCACCGCGCCCGCCGCGCAGTACACAAAGGCGGGTACCCAGCCGATGTTGCCCAGGTCCTTCAGCGCCCAGACATACATCACCAGCGCGGGTGCCGCGCCGAACGAGACCATGTCGGAGAGGCTGTCGTAGTCGGCGCCGAACTCGCTCTGCGTGCGCGTCATGCGAGCGATGCGCCCGTCCAGGCCGTCGAGCACCATGGCGACGAAGATCGCCACCGCGGCCTGGTCGAAGCGCGCGTTCATCGCCTGCACGATCGCGTAGAAACCGGCGAAGAGCGACGCCGTGGTGACGAGGTTCGGCAGCAGGTAGATGCTTCGGCGCCTCAACGCAATGCGCCCAACCGGCGCGCGGGATTCTAGGCCGGCTTGCGGATCGTCAGCCACGTCCGGGCAATATTGCCAGCACGGTTGCCGCGGCCGAAACCTTGTCGCCGATCGCGGCCCGGGGTTCCGCATCCAGCGGGAGGTAGACATCCACCCGCGAGCCGAAGCGGATGAAGCCGTAGCGCTGCCCGCGCGTCAGGCCGGTGCCCGCGCCGACATAGCAGAGGATGCGCCGCGCGATGAGCCCGGCGACCTGCACGCACGTGACCTCGCGGCCGGAGGTGGTCGTGATCAGCAGCGCGTTGCGCTCGTTCTCGATGGAAGCCTTGTCGAGCGACGCATTGACGAACGAGCCGTGGTGGTAGACCACCTCGCTCACCTTGCCGTCCACCGGCGAGCGGTTCGAGTGCACGTTGAACACGTTCATGAACACGCTGATCTTGAGCGCCTCGACGTTGCGGTAGGGATCCATTGCCTTGCCCACGATCACGACGCGCCCGTCGGCGGGCGACACGACCGCCAGCGGGTCGGCGGGCACCTCACGTGGCGGGTCGCGGAAGAACTGCAGGATGAAGAGCGTGACGATCCAGAGCGGCACCGACCAGCCCCAGCCTGCGAAGGTGCCGACCGCAAGGGACACGACGGTTGCGATCGCGAGGAAGGGCCAGCCTTCCCTGGCGATCAGCGGGTGCGGATAGTTCGCTGCCAAGTCGTGCGCTCCTTAAGGCCGGCCGCGTCGCGGCACGGCCTAGTTCTTCGCTTTGTCGACGAGCTTGTTCTTCTTGATCCACGGCATCATGTCGCGCAGCTTGGCGCCGACCGTCTCGATCGGGTGCTGCGCGGTGATGCGGCGGCGGGAAAGCAGCGTAGGCGCGCCGGCGCGGCTCTCGAGGATAAAGTTCTTGGCATACTCGCCGGTCTGGATGTCCTTGAGGATGTCCTTCATCGCCTTGCGGGTCTCGTCGGTAATGACGCGCGGGCCGCTCACGTACTCGCCGTACTCGGCATTGTTCGAGATCGAATAGTTCATCGTCCCGATGCCGCCCTCGTACATTAGGTCGACGATGAGCTTGAGCTCGTGCAGGCACTCGAAATACGCCATCTCGGGCGCATAGCCCGCCTCGACCAGCGTGTCGAAGCCGGCCTTGACCAGCTCGACGCAGCCGCCGCAGAGCACGGTCTGCTCGCCGAAGAGGTCGGTCTCGGTCTCTTCCTTGAAGTCGGTTTCGATGATGCCGGCCTTGCCCCCGCCGATCGCGGAGGCGTATGAGAGCGCCATGTCGCGACCCTTGCGCGAGGGGTTCTGGTGGACGGCGATCAGCATTGGAACGCCGCCGCCGCCCGCGAAAGTGGAGCGCACCGTGTGGCCGGGGGCCTTCGGGGCCACCATCCAGACGTCGAGGTCCGCGCGCGGCGCGACCTGGCCGTAGTGCACGTTGAAGCCGTGGGCGAACGCAATTGCGGCGCCCTTCTTGATGTTCGGCTCCACGTCGGATTTGTAGGTCGCGGCGATGTGCTCGTCGGGCATGAGCATCATGACGATGTCCGCGCCCTTGACCGCTTCGGCGACCTCAGCAACCTTGAGTCCGGCCTTCTTGGCCTTGTCCCAGGACGGGCCGCCCTTGCGCAGGCCCACCGTGACCTTGACGCCCGATTCGTGCAGGTTTAGCGAATGCGCATGGCCCTGCGAGCCGTAGCCGACGATCGTGACCTTCTTGCCCTTGATGAGCGATAGGTCTGCGTCCTTGTCGTAATACACCTTCATGATTCCCCCCTCGTCGTTAAATGGTTGAAATCGGGGACAGACCACGTTTTCCGTTTTCGCCGCGCTGCGGATCACCGTCCGGAAAACGTGGTCTGTCCCCGATTTTCAGGCGCGCAGGACCCGGTTGCCGCGCCCGATGCCCGAGGCACCGGTGCGCACTGTCTCGATGATCGCGCCTGAATCGAGCGCCTGGATGAATGCATCGAGCTTCTGGCCTGCGCCGGTCAGCTCGATCGTGTAGGTACTGTCCGAAACGTCGATGATGCGCCCGCGGAAGATGTCCGCGATGCGCTTCATGTCTTCCCTTTCCTTGGCGCCCGCGCGCACCTTGACGAGCATGAGCTCGCGCTCGATGTGCTCGGCCTCGGAGAGGTCGACGACTTTGACGACTTCCACCAGCTTGTTCAGCTGCTTGGTGATCTGCTCGATCACGTCTTCCGAGCCGCTCGTGACGATGGTCATGCGCGACATCGAAGCGTCCTCGGTGGGCGCCACGGTGAGCGATTCGATGTTGTAGGCGCGCGCCGAAAACAGGCCCGCTACGCGCGATAGCGCCCCGGCCTCATTTTCGAGGAGTACTGAAATGATGTGTCGCAAGGTTGCCTCGGCGGACGGGCCGCTCAGAGCTCTTCGGAGAGGATCATCTCCGAAATGCCCTTGCCGCCGGGAATCATCGGGAAGACGTTCTCGGTCTGGTCGGTGAGAAAATCCATGAACACCAGCTCGGTCTTGCGTTTGAACGCCTCGCGCAGCGCCGGCTCGACATCCTCTGGCTTGGTGATCTGCACGCCGCGGTGCCCGTAGCCTTCCGCGAGCTTCACGAAATCTGGCAGCGCGTCCATGTAAGACTCGGCGTAGCGGTTGCCGTGGAAGAACTCCTGCCACTGGCGCACCATGCCCATGTACTTGTTGTTGAGGCTCACGATCTTGATCGGCAGGCGGTACTGCTTGCAGGTGGACAGCTCCTGCAGGCACATCTGGATCGAGGACTCGCCGGTCACGCACGCCACCGTGGCGCCGGGATTGGCCATCTGCGCGCCCATCGCGGCCGGCAGGCCGAAACCCATCGTCCCGAGGCCGCCTGAGTTGATCCAGCGGCGCGGCTTGTCGAACTTGTAGAACTGCGCGGCCCACATCTGGTGCTGCCCGACGTCCGAGGTGATGAACGCGTCGCCCCCGGTGACTTCGTACAGCTTCTCGATCACGAACTGGGGCTTGATGACTTTGGATTTGCGGTCGTACTTGAGGCAATCCCTGCCGCGCCATTCCTCGATTGTCTTCCACCAGGCCTCGAGCCTGGCCGCATCGGGCTTCTGCGTTCCGGCGCGGATCAGGCGCAGGAATTCGTCCAGCACCTCGGATACGTTGCCGACGATCGGCACGTCCACTTTCACGCGCTTGGAGATCGACGAAGGGTCGATGTCGATGTGGATGATCTTGCGCGGGTTCTGCGCGAAATGCTTTGGGTCGCCGATCACGCGGTCGTCGAAGCGCGCGCCGATGGCGACCAGCACGTCGCAGTTGTGCATCGCCATGTTGGCTTCATACGTGCCGTGCATGCCGAGCATGCCGAGGAACTGCTTGTCGGTCGCCGGGTAGGCGCCGAGGCCCATGAGCGTGTTCGTCACGGGGTAGCCCGTGAGCCTGACGAAATCGGTGAGCTGCTGCGAGGCGTTCGACAGGATCACGCCGCCGCCCGTGTAGATCATCGGGCGCTCGGCCTCGAGCAACAGCTGCACGGCCTTCTTGATTTGCCCGCCGTGACCCTTGACCACCGGGTTGTACGAGCGCATCGACACCGTCTCGGGATAGAGGAACTCCGTGGGCATCGCCGTGATGTCCTTGGGAATGTCGACCAGCACCGGCCCGGGGCGTCCCGTCGTGGCCAGGTAGAAAGCCTTCTTGATCGTCGGCGCGAGGTCCGCGACGTTCTTGACGAGGAAGTTGTGCTTCACGCACGGGCGCGTAATGCCGACCGTGTCGACCTCCTGGAACGCGTCCAGGCCGATGGCGTGCGTCGGCACCTGCCCGACGAGGATCACCATCGGGATCGAATCCATGTAGGCCGTCGCAATGCCGGTCACCGCATTGGTGAGTCCGGGGCCCGAAGTGACCAGGCACACGCCGACCTTGTTGCTCGCGCGCGAGTAACCGTCGGCGGCATGCGCCGCACCCTGCTCGTGTCGCACGAGCACGTGCTTCACCTTGTCCTGCTTGAAGAGCTCGTCGTAGATGTAGAGCACTGCCCCGCCGGGGTAGCCGAAAACATACTCGACCCCCTCTTCCTGCAGGCAGCGAACGACGATCTCTGCACCGGTGAGCTCCACGCCTTTGATTCTGTCCATGGACCTTGGAGAGTTATGGAAAACCTTGAACCTTAACGAGATGTTGCGATGCGGTCAAGGTACAGCGCAGCGCGGAGCGCAGTACTCGCCGGGTGCGCGCCGCATTTGGTACCATCGCCGCGCACCCGTGGAAAAGACCCGCCGAGAACGGGCAATCAAAGGGAGATCCCCTGGCCTCACCCAGCGAACTGTCGGCTTTCCTCGCCGGCGCGGAGCGCCGCGCATTCAAACAGGCGGTTTTCGCAGTACGTAACGAGGAGACGGCGCTGGACATCGTGCAGGACGCGATGCTCAAGCTTGCGGAGAAATACGGCGACAAACCTGCCGCCGAATTCCCGATGCTGTTCCAGCGCATCCTGCAGAACACGATCCGCGACTACTATCGTCGCCAGAAGGTCCGTTCGCTGTGGGGCACGCTGCTCGGCGCGCTCGGCTCTGGGCGGAATGGCGAAGACGACGACTACGATCCATTGGAAACTTTACGGGTCGAGCCGAGGTCGGAACATGAGCAACCCCCGGCAGAGCAGCTGGAAAGGAAGCAACTTATTGAAATCATTGAGCAAGAGGTATCTAAATTGCCGCGGCGTCAACGCGAGGCGTTCCTGATGCGTTACTGGGAGGAACTGGACGTCGCAGAGACCGCCAAACTGATGGGCTGCTCAGAGGGAAGCGTGAAAACGCACTGCTCGCGGGCAACGCATGCATTGGCTTCAGCCTTGCGGAAAAAGGGCGTAACTCTGTGAACCCATTGTAAATTTCGGTGCACCCATGAACGAACCGCAATTCGGTAACAAGATCAGGCAGGTCCTCAACCAGGGCACCCAGCTTGACGACAAGACGCTCGGCCGCCTGCGGCAGGCACGCGAGAAGGCACTCAGGCAGCAACTGATCGCCCGGCCCGTCCCCGGCCTGGCCTGGGCCGACGGGCTGGCCGCCAACTTCGGCGGCTACACGGGCTTTTCGCTGCGCGTGGTGCTGCCGATGGTCGTGCTCGTGGGCGGGTTGCTTGCGATCAACACCTGGCAACAGAACATGCGCGTGGCGGAAGCCGTCGAAATCGACGCCCTGTTGCTTTCTGACGACCTGCCGCTGGACGCGTATCTGGATAAGGGATTCGAGGCGTGGCTCAAGAAGCGGTCCCCGCTCTGAGGCCGTACCCACAGGCCAGGCCGGCCTCAGCCGGCCGCAGGCTTTCCTTTGTGTTTTTCGCGATGATGCTGTCCTGCGCGGCGTTCGCGGCGCCGCCAAAGAAGAATCCTTCCTGGATCGACCTCACGCCCGAGCAGCAGCAGACGCTCGCGCCGCTCGCTGCGGAATGGAACTCGCTGGAGCCTTCGCGCCGCAACAAGTGGGTCGGGATCGCCAAGCGCTATCCGGCAATGACCCCGGCAGAGCAGCAGCGCATGCAGACTCGCATGGCCGACTGGATCAAGCTCACGCCCGATCAAAGGCGCCAGGCCCGCGAGCAGTACCGCAAGATCGGCAAGCTCACGCCGGGCAAGCGCGAGGTCGTTTCGCAGCAGTGGGAGGAGTACCAGCAACTGCCTGAGGCGGTGAAGAAGAACCTCGCCGTCGAGTCGAAGAAGAAGCCCGACGCGATCGAGCCGCGCAGCCGCGCGAGGACCGCGCAGGCCAAAAAGCCGCCGGTGCTGGCCGAGCCCCAGACGCCCGCGCCGGCCATGTCCACCGTTATTCCGACTTCGGCAAACTGACTCGCAGTGGTTGATGCGACGCCTGACGCGCCACCCGTCGGGACGTCGCCCGCCGGCGCGCCCGGCATCCTGCGGCGGCTGTTCAGCATGGCGTACGAAGGCACGCTGCTCTTCGCAGTGGCCTTTATCGCCACCTGGCTGTTCCAGTTCGCCGCCGGCGGCGCAATTGTCGAAGGCTGGCAGCGCACCGCCCTGCAGCTTTACCTTGCCGCGGTTTTCGCTGCCTACTTCCTCTGGTGCTGGTTGCGCGGAGGGCAGACGCTGGCGATGAAGGCGTGGGGCATCCGGCTTGTGGCTCCGGGACAGCCGCGAGTCACAGCGCGCCAGGCACTTATCCGGCTGGCTTATGCGGGCCTTTTCATCGGGGCGTTCTGCACTGCGCTCGTAGGCGCCTTCGTGCATCACAACCCCTGGCTCGCTTTCCTGACGCTCGCCGTGTCCGGGGTCGGCCTTGGCTGGGCCCTCTTCGATCGCGACCGGCAGTTCCTCTACGATCGGCTTGCGGGCACGCGCCTGGTGCTTGTGGACAAGAACCTGACGCTTTAGCGCACGCCTCAGCGCAGCAAAAAAGCTAGCGCCGCTCCACCCACCACATCATCAGCACCGCCGCGCCAAAAAACGCCACGCTCGGCAGCACAGCCGAGGTGAACGGCGGCCAGTTCTGCAGCAAGCCGATATGCGAGAAGAGGCTGTTCAGCATGTGGAAAACGATGCCGAGCATGATCCCGAGGAACACCTTCACCCCGACCAGCCCCGCGCGCGCGTGCATGTACGCGAACGGCAGGGCCAGCGCCATCATCACCAGCGTTGCGATCGGATAGACGAGCTTTTTCCACATTGCGATCTCATAGCGCTCGGTCTTCTGCCGGTTGCCCGCGAGGTGCTCGGTGTATTTGTACAGGCGCCACGCGGACATGCGCTCGGGCGCGACGATGAGGACGTTCAGCAGGTCAGGCGTCAGCGCCGAGCGCCAGTCGAGCTCGGCCAGCTTCTCGACGCGCGGTCCTTCCGGCGTGAGGCGCGTCTGCGCCACCCCGAAGAGCCGCCACATGCCGTTCCCGCGGTACTCGCCGCGCTCCGCAGCGCGCGCGAGACTGAGCTTGGAATCCTTGTCGAACTCGTAGATGCGCACGCCGGTGAGCACATTGTCCTGGCGCGCCTCGCGCACGTTGATGAAAGAGCGCTCGTCCTTGAACCACAACCCGGACTTGAGCTCCTGACCGATGAACGAGCTCTTCGAGCGCATTTTCAGAGTCTGCGCCGCCTGCTCGGCGACCGGCGCGACCCATTCGCCAAGCACGAACGTGGTGACCACGAACAGCAGCCCGATCTTGATGAGCGTGCGGCCTGCGTTGGCCGGCGAAAACCCGGCGGCGCGCATGACCGTATATTCCGAGTTGCTCGCGAGATAGGCCAGCACATAGAGCGTGCCGATCAGCACGACGACCGGGAACAGCTCGTACGCATGGGCGGGGACCGACAAGGCGACGAAGGTCAGGATCTCGCGCAGGTTGTAGTTGCCGACGCCGAGATCGCCCAGCTCGTTTACCAGGTCGAAGAACGCGAAGAGCGCGAGGAACCCCGCCAGCACGAACGCCGTTGCGGCGTAGATCTGCCGGGCGAGATAGCGCTCGATCGTTTTCCCGGCCATGGCCTACCCTCGCCGGAACCGAAGGAACCCCATGCGCCTCGCGAACAGGAACGCAAGCGCGGCGATCATGATCCCGTGCACCAGGCACATTCCCAATGCAAACGACATCTGACCCTGTGCTACACGGGCCTGGCTCAACGACAGCAGGTTCGAGTACACCATGTAGGTCAGCAATGCGTACAGCAGGTTCAGAGATCGCCCCGCGCGCGGATTCACGAAGCTCATCGGGATCGCAAGCAGCGCGAGGACCAATGCCGAGACCGGCACGCCCAGCCGCCAGACGAGCTCGCCGAGGTTCTGGTTCGTGGGGGCCTTGAGGAGGTCGAGCGTCGAGCGGCTCTTCTGCGTCTCGTTGGGCGCTTCGCCTTCCTTGGATTCGATGCGGGTCTCGTACCGCTCGAACTCCATGACCCGGTACTCGGCCTCGCCCGGATTACCCTCGTAGCGCCGCCCGTTCAGAAGGACGAGGAAGCGGTCGCCATTCGGCGCCGTTTCGACGTAGCCCTTGTTGCTCATCATGATGCCGGTCTTGCGGTGCTGGACCGAGTTGACGAAGACGTTCTGCACAGTGAGCGAGTCGCCCGAAACGGATTCGACGAAGAACACCCGGTCCTTCGCGCTCGATTCGCCGAACACTCCGGGGTTCACGCGCGAAACCTCGTCCCGCCTGTCCATGCCGACGCGGAACTCCTCGCTTTTCTGCGCGGCCCACGGGGAGATGAAAAGCGACAGCGCTGCGATCACTGCAACCAGCGGGCCGGCGAACATCAGCACGGGCTTCGTCCACGATGCAATCGACAGCCCGGAGTTGAACCAGATCACCATTTCCGAATCGCGGTAGCTGCGAGTCAGCGTGAGCAGGATGGTGATGAACACGGTGAGCGACAGCAGGATCGGCAGCACGTGCACGGTGAAGAAACCGAGAAAGGCCACCACTGCGTCGGAAGGCAGCTTGCCGCCCGCAGCCTGGCCGAGCAGCCGGATCAATCGCACCGTGAGCGCAATCAGGAACAGCGTCATGAAAACCGCGCCCGCGAGACTTGCGAATTCCCGGAGCAACGCGCGGTGGAAGATCATCTGTTGAGTGAAGTGCCAGGGTCGCGGCGAGGCAGGAGCTGCGTCAGCAGCACTTCGCGGCGCGGCGCAAATCGTGCGAAGATTGGCGCTGACCGCATCAAGGAAACTGCAATGGAATTTAGCATAAAAGCCCTCAGTCCCGAGAAGAAAAAGACCGGTTGCCTGGTGTTGGGCGTCTGGCAAGGGGGCTCGCTCACGCGCGCGGCACAACTCGCCGACAAGGCCGCCGGCGGCAGGATCGCGGCGGCGCTCGAGTCGGGCGACCTCTCGGGCCGCCGAGGCTCCACATTGCTGCTGCATTCCGTTTCGGGCGTCACCGCCGAGCGCGTGTTGCTCGTCGGGCTGGGCGAGCAGAAGGAATTTTCCGAGACGGCCTATCGCGAGGCCGTCCGCGCCGCGGCACATGCGCTGAAGAGCCTTGGCGCAAGCGATGCCATCGTTGCCTTCGCGGATCTCAAAGTGGGCGATCGCGGGTTGCCGTGGAATATCCGTCACGCAGTGAGCTGCATTCGCGAAGCGTTCTATCGGTTCGACACGCTGAAAACGCAGAAGAAGCCACCGGTCCCCGCGCTGCGCTCGGTGACGTTTGCGATCGCAGGCTCGTCCGTGCCGGCCCCGGCCGGGCACGCCCTCGATGAGGCCATCGCAACGGCCGACGGGGTCGATTTCGCCAAGACGCTCGGCAACCTCCCGCCGAACATCTGCACGCCGACCTATCTTGCCGAGGAGGCCAGGAAGCTCGCGCGCGAGTTCAAGCTCGGCTGCGAAGTGCTCGAGCAGCGCGATATGGAAAAACTCGGCATGGGCGCGCTGCTCGCCGTCGCGCGGGGTTCACGCCAGCCGCCGAAGCTCATCGTTCTGAGGTACATGGGCGGCGCGAAGAAGCACAAGCCGATCGTCTATGTCGGCAAGGGCATCACTTTCGACACCGGCGGAATCTCGCTCAAGCCTGCCGCGGAAATGGACGAGATGAAGTACGACATGTCGGGTGCGGGCAGCGTGCTCGGCGCGATGCGCGCTCTGGCCGGCATGCGCGCCCCGGTCAACGTGATCGCCCTCGTCGTGACCTGCGAGAACATGCCGGGGGGCAACGCAACGCGTCCCGGAGACGTGGTCACCACGCTTTCGGGACAGACGGTCGAAATCCTCAACACCGATGCCGAAGGCCGGCTCATCCTGTGCGACGCGCTTACCTACGCCGAGCGTTTCGAGCCCGATGTGGTGATCGACATCGCCACGCTCACCGGCGCTTGCGTCGTGGCCCTGGGACACATCGCGAGCGGACTTTTTGCAAACGACGAGAAGCTTGCTGCCGGCATCGACAGCGCCGGCGACGATGCCTGGGACCGCGTCTGGCGCTTGCCGCTGTGGGAGGATTACCAGGAAGGCCTGCGCTCGAATTTCGCCGACATGGCGAACATCGGCGGCCGGCCCGGCGGTGCGATCACGGCGGCCTCGTTCCTCGCGCGCTTCACCAAGAAGATGCGCTGGGCGCATCTCGACGTGGCCGGCACCGCATGGCGCAGCGGCCGGGACAAGGGCTCCAGCGGACGCCCGGTGCCGCTGCTGGTCAGATTCGCGCTCCGCCACGCAGGGGCCAAGGCGTGAGACCCCGCCCGGGGGATGGAGCGCGGGATCCCCGCGGCCTGCATTGACCTCGATCGATTTCTATTTCAATGCCGACGACCGGCTGCAGGTCGCCTGCAGGCTCGCGGGCAAGGCTTATGCGCAGAAGAAGAAGCTGCTGATCTTTGCGCCCGCGCCCGAAACCGCGCGGCGCATCGACAACCTGCTCTGGACATGGCAACAGCTTTCGTTCATTCCGCACTGCCTCGCAAGCGACCCGGTCGCTGCGAAGACGCCGGTGCTCATCACGACCGAATCCGCCGACCCGCCCGAATGCGACGTCCTGCTGAACCTTGCAGACGAATGCCCGCCCTTTTTCGAGCGCTACGAACGCCTGCTCGAGATCGTCGGGCAGGACGACGCGGGCCGCAGCCTCGGCCGCGGCCGCTTCAAGTTCTACAAGGAGCGGGGGTACGCGATCGGCACTCACGACCTGGCCGCGCGCAACTGACACGGGTGGCGAAGTGAGCGACTCAAACCCTCTCGTCGAACGGGTCGATGCCCTGCTCAAGCGTCACCAGCAGCAGCAGGCGGCAGCGTCCGCGCCCCCAGCCCCCGAGCCTTTGCCTGCCTTGGAGCAACCCGCGCCAGCGTACTCAGCAGAGCCCTTCACACCGCCGGCACCGGTGCAGGAGCTTTCGTCGCCCCCAGTTTTGGTCCCCGAATCGGTTGCGCATCCCTTCGAGACGGACGACGACGTGCCGGTGCTCACGGAAGTCGTCGATCCCCACCTCATGCCTGTCGCACGCGCGGCTCCGCAAGCGCTCGCGGAAGGCATCGAAGCCGCGGTGCTCGAAAAGCTTCTGGCCGAAATCGAGCACTCGCTCGAGGCGAGCCTCAATCGAAGCGTCAGCGAAGTCGTCGAGCAAGTCATGGACGGCTTGCGGGCGGAGCTTTCGATCCGCGTGCGCCTGTCGGTGCGCGAAGCCATTGCCGCGGCCCTGGCCAAGGAACTCTCGGAGCGTGCGCGCCCTCCGGATTAGGCGCTGCGCCGAGGCGGCATGAAGGTCGGGACAGGCCGGTTGGTATAATTGCCGACTTCGCCTTTTCCTTGCTGTGACAAGCCTTTAATGTCTCTCGACAAGAGTTTCGAACCCCACGCCATCGAGCGCCGCTGGTACGCCGAGTGGGAGGCCAAGGGCTATTTCAAGGCAGGCGACGCCCCCGGGCAACCGCCCTATTGCATCCAGCTGCCGCCGCCGAACGTCACCGGCACGCTGCACATGGGCCACGCCTTTCAGCAAACGCTCATGGATGCGCTGGTCCGGTATCACCGCATGCGCGGATTCAATACGAACTGGGTCGTGGGTACCGATCACGCCGGCATCGCAACGCAGATCGTGGTCGAGCGCCAGCTGCAGGCCGAAGGCAAGTCGCGGCACGACCTGGGGCGCAAACCGTTCATCGACCGAGTCTGGGAGTGGAAGCAGGAGTCCGGCTCCACCATCACGCGCCAGATGCGCCGGCTGGGCGATTCGGCCAACTGGACCTACGCACAAACTGAAGAAATGCGTGAAGGCCCTCCGGCCGGCTACTTCACCATGGACGCGAAGATGTCGCGCGCGGTGGTCGAAGTATTCGTGCGCCTCTACGAGGAAGGTCTGATCTACCGCGGCAAACGGCTGGTGAACTGGGACCCGGTGCTCGGCACCGCGGTGTCCGACCTCGAAGTCGAGGGCGAGGAAACCGTTGGCACGATGTGGCAGATCCTCTACCCGTTCGTCGACGGCGACCAGCCTTCGACCGACAAGGAAGGCAGCCCGGTCACGCTGCGCGGCATGACCATCGCGACGACGCGACCCGAGACGATGCTCGCCGACGGTGCCGTCGCGGTCCATCCCGAAGACGCGCGCTACAAGCATCTCATCGGCAAGCGCGTGACCCTGCCGCTGTGCGAGCGCACGATCCCCGTGGTCGCAGACGATTTCGTCGAGCGCGATTTCGGGACCGGGTGCGTGAAGATCACCGGCGCGCACGACTTCAACGACTATGGCGCGGCGCTGCGCCACAACCTGCCGCTCATCGTCATCTTCACGCTCGAGGCGAAGATCAACGAGAACGGCCCCGTGCAGTTCCAGGGCATGGACCGCTACGACGCGCGCAAAGCCGTGGTGAAGGAACTCGAGGCCGGCAATTTCCTCGTCGCAGCCGAACCGCACAAGATGGTCGTGCCCAAGTCCGGGCGCACCGGCGTAATCGTCGAGCCGATGCTGACCGACCAGTGGTTCGTGACGACCCAGGGCCTGGCAAGCTCGGCGCTCGATGCGGTGGCCAGTGGCGAGGTGAAGTTCTTCCCGGAGCACTGGACCAGCACGTACAACCACTGGCTGGAGAACATCCAGGACTGGTGCATCTCGCGCCAGCTCTGGTGGGGCCACCAGATTCCCGCGTGGTACGACGACACCGACCGGATCTTCGTGGCGCGCACCGAAGAGGAAGCCAGGGCGCAGGCTGCATCCAAGGGCAGCACCGGACCGCTCAGGCGCGACGACGACGTGCTCGACACGTGGTTCTCCTCTGCGCTGGTGCCTTTTTCGTCCCTCGGATGGCCGCAGAAGACGAAGGACCTCGAGGATTTCCTGCCCTCCTCGGTGCTGGTCACGGGCTTCGACATCATTTTCTTCTGGGTCGCCCGGATGATCATGATGACGCTGCACCTCACCGGCAAGGTGCCCTTCCGCCACGTTTACATCAATGCGCTCGTGCGCGATGCGGACGGGCAGAAGATGTCCAAGTCCAAGGGCAACACGCTCGACCCGCTCGACCTCATCGACGGGATTTCGCTGCCGGACCTGCTCGCCAAGTCGGCCGTCGGGCTGATGCGTGCGGACCACAAGCAGAAGATCGAAAAGTACGTGAAAAAGAACTACCCGAACGGCATCCCGTCGTTCGGCGCCGATGCATTGCGATTCACGTTCGCCTCGCTCGCCAGTTTTGCGCGCACGCTCAACTTCGACCTCAATCGCTGCGAGGGCTATCGCAACTTCTGCAACAAGCTCTGGAACGCCACCCGCTTCGTCCTCATGAACACCGAGGGCAGGGATTGCGGCGCGGACGACAAGGATCCCGTCGAGCTGTCCTTCGCGGACAAATGGGTCGTCAGCCAGCTTCAGCGCACTGAAGCCGAAGTCGCCGAAGGGTTCGCGGAGTACCGCTTCGACAACCTGGCCGGCGCGATTTACCACTTCGTCTGGGACGAGTATTGCGACTGGTACCTCGAGCTCGCCAAGGTCCAGCTGCAGAACGGCACCCCCGAGCAGCAGCGCGGCACGCGCAAGACGCTGCTGCGCGTGCTCGAAGCGACGCTGCGCCTCGCCCATCCGCTGATCCCCTTCATCACCGAAGAGCTCTGGCAGACCGTGGCGCCCCTGGCAGGGCGGAAGAACACCGAGTCCGTGTCGCTTGCGCCTTATCCGCAATCCAAACCCGAGGAGATCGATGCGGACGCCGAGCGCGAGATGAAGCTGCTCAAGAGCCTCGTCGACGCGGTGCGCAACCTGCGCGGCGAGATGGGCGTGTCTCCCGCGCAGCGCTCGCCCCTGTTTGTCGCCGGGAACGCGCGCGAGATCGCGCGCCTTGCGCCTTACCTGCAGTCCCTCGCCAAGGTTTCCGATTTCCACACGGTCGCCGAGCTGCCGCAGGCCGATGCGCCGGTGGCGATCGTCGGCGAGTTCCGGCTCATGCTGCATATCGAGATCGACCCCGCGGCCGAGCGCGAGCGGCTGGGCAAGGAGATCACGCGCATCGAAGGCGAGATGGTGAAGGCGCGCGCCAAGCTGTCGAACGCGTCCTTCGTCGAGCGCGCGCCCGCGAAAGTGGTCGACCAGGAGAGGGCGCGCCTCGCCGGGTTCGAAGCGACGCTGGACAAGCTCAAGCCCCAGCTCGAGAAGCTTACGGCTGCATGATGCTCGCGCTGCGTGCAGCGCCATGATTCCCGCGCTGCGTGCGACGCCATGATTCCCGCGCTGCGCGCGACGCCATGATTCCCGCGCTGCGCGCGTCGCCATGATTCCCGCGCTGCGCGCGACGCCATGATTCCCGCGCTGCGCGCGACGCCATGATTCCCGCGCTGCGCGCGTTCAGGCACCGCAGCTTCCGCCTGTTCATGTTCGGCCAGGGGGTGTCCCAGATCGGCACCTGGCTGCAGCTCATCGCGACGAGCTGGCTGGTCTACAAGCTGTCCAATTCGGCGTTCCTGCTGGGCCTGGCGACCTTCGCGCTGCAGATCCCCTTCCTCGTGCTTTCGCCGGTGGCGGCGGTCTGGATCGACCGGCTGCCCAAGCGCAAGGTCCTCTTCTGCACGCAGTCGGTTGCGCTGCTCCAGTCGACGACGATGTTCATCCTCGTGGCTTCCGGCAGCATTCAAGCCTGGCACCTTATCGTCGGCAACCTCGTGCTCGGCCTTGTGAATTCGTTCGACGGGCCGGGCAGGCAGTCCTTCCTGATCGAGATGGTCGAAGGCAAGGAGGACCTGCCCAATGCGATCGCGATGCAGTCGACGATCATGAATGGCGCGCGGTTCGTCGGGCCGATGATCGGTGGCACGGTGATCGCCGCCTTCGGCGAGACCTGGGGGTTCGGCCTGAATGCGGTCTCGTACCTCGCGGTGCTTGCCGCGCTGGTCGCGATCCGCGTGAAGCCGAGGAACACCGATCGCGCCAACGAGGCCTGGATCACTCAATTCACCGCGGGATTCCGCTGGGCGCTGGGCTTCCTGCCGACGCGCTGCGCGTTGATGCTGCTTGCGCTGGCGAGCTTCGCTTCGCAGCCCTACCAGTCGCTGATGCCCTACTTCGCCAAGACCGTCTTTCATGGCGACTCGCATACGCTCGGCATGCTCCTGAGCGCTGCAGGCTTCGGCGCGGTCAGCGGCATGGTGTACCTGGCGCTGCGGCCGAGCGTGCGCGGATTGTTCACGCTGATCCCGATCGCCGTGGGCGTCGCAGGCGCCGGGCTGGTTGCATTTTCGTTCTGCACGCAGCTCTGGCTAGCCATGCCCCTCGTCTACGTGATCGGTGCCGGGATCATGCTGACCGCGGCCTCGACGAACACGATCCTGCAGTCGATCGTCGAAGACCGCCTCAGGGCGCGCGTCGCAGCCATCTACATCATGTGCTTTCTGGGCATGAGCCCGCTCGGTGCGCTTGCCGCCGGCTGGCTGTCGCAGTTCATGGGGCCGCCTGCGACCCTCGGGCTCGGCGGCGCTCTCGCCGTCGCGGGTGCGCTGATGTACGCGCGCAAGCTCCCGGCGATCCGGAAGGAAATCCGCCCGGTGTACGAAAGGCTCGGCATCCTCGCGCGCCCGGACGGGCGCTCACCTCCGGGCTGAAGGCCTGTCCGGCCCCTAGAATGTACCGGTACCAGTACAAAAAACATCGGAGAGCCAATAACGGCGCGGATCTTAAGAATAAATTGCCTGAATTCTTGCAGAGGTACATGCCTCAATGCATATCTGCAACGCAGCTCCAGGCGCTATTTCTCCTCAAGCCGATCGTTAAGGCCGAGTTCCCGAAGAGCATTTCGTGTGTCTTCGACAGCCTGCTTCGATACGCCGCCCGACGGCATCACATCGATTTGGATGTTGAGCTTGAGCCCTGTGCTTCCAGCGTAGCGGGATAGCACCTTGGTATAGAAGTTCATCCATTTCTGAGGCGGGACTTCCCCCGACCAGCGAATGCCCCTCGGCGCGGCAGGCGGTTGCAGCACCGGCTTGCCAGGCTCCACCTTCGGGGAAACCTGCACGACGCCCCTGCCGTCGATCCCATCCTTCATGGCCGTCACGCTGAACGCCCCGTGCTCGCTTCCGGCGACAAACTTCCCGGATGCGTCGATCGTCCCGCCGGTTGCGCTCCACTCGAAGCCCGACACGGCGAACGGCTGTCCATACTGATCCAGCCCTCGAACACCAAACGCGGCGACCTCACCCGGCCGAATTTCGGCTCGGGGCGGGTCGATCGTCAGTTTCGCCAACCGGGGCGGCTCGACCAGCTTCTGGGCTTCGGCCGCGGTCAAAATGCAGAAGTCGTCGCTGATCTCGACATCAATCTCCAAGAGGCTTTCCCCCGGCTTCTTCAGCAGCGTCAAGCCGCCATCGGGCCGACGGCGTGCGTACCCCATATCACCCTTCGACACACCATCCGCAACAGTTCGCCGGATCGATTCCGGGTTCGAGAGCCTCGGCAACGCGGGCGAGGCAAAGAACGCATCGCGAGCATCCTTGATCGACCACGCCGTGATCGCCGGCGGCCAGTAGCGAACGAGCTTGCCGGAACCCACACCGTCCGACACTTCGTCCAGCTTGAGCAATTCTCGCATAACCAAGTCGGCGATGCGCCCGCCCTCGATAGAACTGGAAGTGATCTGGCCGAGGTCGATCGGCTTAAGTTTGTTGTCCTTCCCAAGGAGGAGAATGTGCCGATAGCTTCGGAAGAGCGATTCCTTCAGGTCCCTTTTGGCTCGCTCGAGGCTTTTCTTGAGCGAACCGAGTTGTGATTCATCGAACCTGCTCCGGGCGTCTTCGTCGGCATCAATGTCTTCCCACGCAAGCACGTTGCGGGCGGCTTCCTGCGCAGACGATGCTCCGTCCGGCAAAATGAACACCAGTCCCGATTTGTACGTTCGGCCCGAGGTTCCGGAACTGCGGACGATCTCATCCACCAGTTTGGCGCTTTCCGTGCCCATGAATGGTGTTTCCACGCCCATCACCACAAGCGTCAACTGCGCCCGATCCGGTACGTCGTTGCTCCGTTGCGGGACATACTTGCGGTCGACACCCTTGGCGCCATCCTTGAATACGATCTCGATATCCCCGCGGATTCGCGCATCAATGTCCTTGGGTTTCACGTTGCCGCGTGACTGAACCAGCATCTGATTCAGGTTGGGCTTGACACCGAATCGATACCGATTGCGCTCACACTCCAGGTAG
>ENA-ORBV01001146-ORBV01001146.1-microbial-mat-metagenome-genome-assembly--contig:-NODE-1146-length-59904-cov-8.904007_pt1 | contig 59904 bp, 46 predicted proteins | sample MGYA00237777_ERZ505514 | MGnify/ENA primary metagenome ERZ505514 (study PRJEB26160, sample SAMN06269048) | microbial mat metagenome | isolation source: Oligotrophic lake microbial mat | place...
GGACTCACGCCGTACATCGATCGAATGAGGGCGATGTCGTCCACATGTTGCGCCATGTGGGGAAACAGCTCGGACACTTCCATGCCGGACTGGCCGTGTTTCTTGAACGCCCACGGCGACGGCATCAACCCGCCCGGATTCCCCATGACCGTCCGCACGTCGCCGACGCCCTGCATCGTCTCGCCCTGCCACTTGACGAGATCGGGCTTGGGATCCCAAGTATCGATGTGACTGACGCCGCCGTAACAGAAGATCGAGATGACGGCCCTGGCTTTTGCGGGAAGCGGCGCGGCCTTCGGCAGGAGCGGATTGCGCGCCTGCGCACCTGCGACATTCTGCGTCAGCAGGTCCGCGAAGGCGAGCCCCGCGATGCCGCCACCGAGTCGACCCAACAGCTCTCGCCGCGTGTACTGGAGCTTCTCGACATGTCCGCAGCCGTGATGATGGTGGGTCATGGTCGATAGAGAAACTCATTGAGGTTGAGGAGCAGATGACAGAACTCGGCCAGGCCTTTCGGGCTTTCCGAGATAAACGCCGCACCGCGTTTCAAATCGATCGCGTCTGCCGGGCGGCCCAGAGCCAGCCACACGGCTCGCTTGACCTGCGCCACTGGATCGGCGCCGGCCTCCCGGGCGACACGCTCGGCGAACTTGCCGGCCTGAAACAACACCATCTGGTTGTTCATCAGAATCAACGCCTGGGGCGCAATCGTCGTGCGGTTGCGCCGGTCGATGGAGTTGATCAGATTGGGCTGATCGAAGGTCTCAAACATCGGATACCTGATGCTGCGCTTCGAAAACACATAGAGGCTTCGGCGCCAGGTGGACGGGTCGCTGTCGGGCTTGCCGCGCCAGTCACGATTTGAACTTTTTTCGAACAGGTCCGGGTCGATGAACGGAAAGATCGACGGGCCGCCGACGGACGTATCGAGCGTCCCGGCTACCGCGAAGATGCTGTCGCGGATGACCTCGGCTTCGAGACGCACACGCGGCATGCGCCAGAACATCCGATTCTCGGGATCCACCCCGTAATTGGAGGTCGTATCAGTGGCCGCCATACGGTAGGTCATCGACGTGAGCATCAGGCGATGCATCGCCTTCAGGCTCCAGCCCTGATTCATGAACTCTGTCGCCAGCCAATCGAGCAACTGCGGATGCGACGGCGCCTCACCCATCGCCCCGAAGCTGCTCGGGGTGCGGACGATGCCCTCGCCAAAATGGTGCTGCCAGAGGCGGTTCACCATGACGCGGGCGGTCAGCGGATTGTCCTTCGACACCAGCCACTCGGCAAACCCCCGCCGGCGCCAACTCGACTTCGCATCCGGGGGTGGCTCTGGAAAGGTCCACTCGCTGCGCGACGCCACCGACAACACGCCCGGGCGCATCTCAGAGCCACGAGCATCGGGGCTGCCACGATGCAGGAAGAACACGGGCTGTGGCACGCGTCCCGGCTCGCCGATCGCGCGGGCCACCGGCAGGCGCCGTGGTTTCTGATCGTCGAGCGCGTCAATGTCCGCCTTCACCGCCGCATGTGTCGCCTGCACGTCGGCGGGCATCAACGCGACCACGTCGTTCTCGGTGATGAGCTTGCGAAGCGAATTGATCCCGACGGTGTCTTCGATCTGTTTCGCGTTGAGCCGCTGGCCTTCGGTCCGCTGGTCAGCGGGCGTCTTCCAGGCTTCCTGCATATAGGGCGAGAGCTTGGCAATTTCCCGATCGGCCAGCACCCGGTGGTAGGGTTTCTCGATCTCGGTCTTGGCCGCGCGCAGCGGCTTCTGCAGCGCGTCGATGCGCTGGGTCTCCGACCGGTTCGCCGCCACCTCGTGCGCCGGTACGAGGGGATGTTCCACATTTGTGGTGGGATAAAAAATCGACTGGATGCGGTAGTAGTCCTTCTGGGGAATGGGATCGAACTTGTGGTTGTGGCAGCGCGCGCACCCCACCGTCATGCCCATGAAGGTCAGCGAGGTCGTGGTCACGAGGTCGTCCACCGCGTCGAGGCGATTGCCGCCGCCTTCGGGCCCCAGCCGGAGATACCCGGTCGCAATCATGGCCTCGTCGGAGTCGGGCGCATATTCGTCACCGGCCAGCTGCTCCTTGACGAACGTGTCGTACGGCTTGTCGGCATTGAAGGCGTCCACGAGGTAGTCGCGGTACCGGTACATCTCGGTACGATCGGTATCGAACTCATATCCTCCAGAGTCCGCGTACCGCACCACATCCATCCAGTGGCGCGCCCATCGCTCGCCATAGTGTGGAGAGGCGAGGAGCCGGTCCACAAGCGCGAGCCAGGCATTGGGGGAGGTGTCATTGACGAAGGCGTCTGACTGGGCCGGCGTTGGCGGCAGGCCCAGCACATCCAGATAGGCACGGCGCACCAGCGTGCGTTTGTCGGCCGTCGTCACCGGGGTCAGGCCCTTGCGGGTCATCGCGTCCAGAATGAACGCGTCAATGGGATTGGCCGACCAGCCGTCGCGCGTGACGACCGGGACCGCAGGACGCACCACCGGCGTGAAGGCCCAATATTGCCGTTCCTCTTCGGTGATGGGCCGCTCTTCGCGTGTGCGAAGTTCCTCAGCGTCGGTGGCGCCGCCTCCACCGCTGGCCCCAGGCACGGTGGCCCACGAGGCACCCGCCTCAATCCACAACCGGATGGTGCGCCGCTGCGCCTCACTGAGGGGCGGGGCGTCCTCGGGCATCTGGAGATCGCCATCGTGCATGATGGCCTTGTAGAGCAGGCTCGCCGCGGGTTGGTGCGCTACCAGTGCGCGACCAGACCGCCCGCCTTTTTGCAGGCCGGCATCGGTGCGCAAATCGAGGCCACCGTCTTTGGCCTCGCCGTGGCACTCGATACAGGTCTTCTGCACGAGCTGGAAGACTTCTGCCGCGAGCTGATCGGGCGTGCGACTGTCTTGCGGCGCCTCCTGCCACAGCACCGACCCTGGCGCCGTCCAGCCGGCACGCGCCGTCACGACCACGCCCCAAATCAGAGCCGTCGTCACGCCTGCGGCCGCCACGGCGGCCGAAACGAAGATCCGTCGTCTCAGCATGAACAATCGCTCCTGGTTACAGTCAGTGCATGCGCCTCGAATGATGGCGTCAGTATATGATCCGGCCCATGTCGCTGCCCCATCGAATCTCTGTCGTGTTGTCGCTTGCCGGCCTCGCGGTCATGGCGACCGCCGTCTCGGCCAGACTTGTGCTCGCCGCCCCGGCGCAAGCCGCGCGCTGGACCATTCCGGCAGACGGTGCGGCCGAGAAGAACCCGCTGCCGGTAAACGCCGCCACGCTCGCAGGTGGCAAGAAGCTCTTTGCCGCCAAGTGCGAGCGCTGCCACGGCACCGCGGGCAAGGGTGATGGTCCGGATGCCGACGCGAAGTACGCCGCGGACATGGACCTGACCAACCCGGCACGCGCGGCGCGCAACAGCGACGGCACCGTGTTCTACAAGGTCTGGAATGGGCGGTCGAACCCGAAGATGCCCGCGTTCTCTGAAGACACGACGAAGGAACAAGTGTGGGCGATTGTCGCCTACGTGCAGTCGTGGAGAAAACCACCGTCGGGGTCCTGAGCACTTCCCGATGCCTGTCGCGTCCCCTGACCCCGCCGGCCGGTTTGAGCAGCGCCTCTTCATCGCGGCCAGGCCCGCCGACGTGTTCGCGTGTTTCTTCGATCACGCCGCGCTCCAGGTCTGGTGGCAGGTGACACACGCGGTCGTCACCCCGGTGCCGTTTGGCGTCTACGCGATTGAATGGGCGCCCACCTCGTATCGCGACGATTTGCTGGGACCGCTCGGGGGCGTCTTCCACGGCACGGTCGTGGACGTGCGCCCGGGCCAGCAGTTCCTGGTCGCAGACTGCTGGTGGGTGCCGCCTGAAGGCGACGCGCTCGGACCGATGGCATTACACGTCAGTTGTCAGCCGGAAGGCACCGGATGCCGGCTGGTGGTTCGACAGGACGGCTACGAACCCTCGCCGCGCTGGCGGCGGTACTACGCCGTGGCGTCGCGTGGATGGCAGCTGTCACTGACCGCGCTTCGACGTCGTGCCGAAGAGCGCCATGCGGCGCACTCAGCGCGGTGATGGGCCGGCAGTGCCGACCTTGAGCATCTTCGCCAGGATGATGGCGATCGGCGCGGCCAGGAAACTCAACAGCGCGCCCATTTTCGCTTCGTCCAGATGCGGCGACGTGATGGGAAACGCCGCAGTGGTGAAGAACAGTGCCACCGTGAACCCGATTCCGGCCGCGACGCCAATGACAATCATGGACCGCTTCTCGAGGCCGACGGCCCTGGGGAAGCCGAAGGCGCCCGCCGTCATCGCAAACGCGAAGATGCCGAGCGGCTTGCCGACAATCAAGCTGCCCAGCACCATCCACGTCACAGGGCCGACCGACGACAGCGGCACGCCGGCGTTGACGAGTCCGAACAGCAGCAAGACGAACTGCACGGGCACGCTCCACCAATGTTCGAACGCGTTCATGGTGTCGTGACGCCGGCCCTCCCTGGCCGCGAACAGGCCAAGGTCAGACTTGGCGTGCGACATGAACGGCACAATCGGTACTAACGCGAGCGCGGGATGCAATCCGCCGACATAGAGCCCAATCCACGCCATCACACCGGGGCCCATGACGTACGCCCAGAAGTTGCCGACCCGCCGCCACCGCAACGCCCACGCGAGCGCAATCGCGGCCGAGAGCCAGAGCCCGAGGGGGCCCAGGGCCAGCGGCGCGCTCGGATAGAAGATGGCCAGAATCATCAACCCGATCGCATCGTCGGCAATGGCCAGCAGCAGCAGGAACGGGATGGCCGGGTGGCCTGCTGGAAAAATGATCCTCGCGACGAGGTACGAAAAGGCGATGTCTGTGGCGCAGGGAATGGCCCAGCCGCGCACCACCTCCATGTCTCCGATCGCGAAGGCCGACAGCAGGAACAGGCCGGCCGGCGCCACCATGCCACCGACGGCCGCGAACACGGGGACGGCGGCCTGCTTCGGCGAGGCCAGAGGGCCGCCCGGCAACATCGCCTCCACCACTTCCTTCGTGGCCAGCGCGAAAAAGAACACCATGCCAACGTCATTGACGGCGAAGTGCAGCAGGTGCGCAAACGCCTCGTAGGCCGCGTAGTTGAGGTTGGCCCACACGAGCGCGATCAGGCTGCCGCCGATGAGCAGAAGTGAATTGTCGAGGATGAACTGGATGACCCCGTTCTGAGGCGCCCTATGTGTCATCCCTACATTCTCTCGACCACGAGGAAGTTATCGGCCTCGCGGCCCAGTGCCGCATGCATGGCCACAAACACGATCGTGTCGCCCGCGGGCACAAGCGCATGTGCGAGCAGCATCTCGCGTACGGCCGGGAGCGTGGCCGCGGGCGTGAGCATCGGCGTGACGCCCCAGACCAGCGCCAGACGGGCGGCCGTTTGGACGTTCGGCGTGGCCGCAATAATCCGCGCCGCCGGGCGCAGCGCGGCCAGCAGGCGCGGCGTCATGCCCTTCTTGGTGACCGCCACGATGGCCGTCGCACCAGCGCGGTGGGCCAGGGCCACCGCCGCTTCGCACAAGGCCAGACCATGGCGGCTGGCGATGACGGCGTCAGGCGCAACCGGGATCCCGCCATGACCTCCTGCCAGCGCCATGTCGCGCTCGGCCTGCTCAACAATCGCTGCGAGCGTGGCCACGACTCGAACCGGATGCCGGCCCACGGCCGTCTCGCCCGACAGCATGATGGCATCCGCCCCTTCGTCTACGGCATGTGTGGCGTCGGTCACTTCGGCGCGGGTCGGACGCGACGACAATCGCATGGACTCCAGCACCTCTGTGGCCACGATCACCGGGACACCGCGTCGGCGTGCGGCCAGCAGGATGCGTCGCTGCACCGCAGGCACGCGCTCAAGCGGCATCTCAATGCCCAGGTCGCCGCGCGCGATCATGATTCCATCACTGACGGCCACGATGGCGTCAATGTGATCAACGGCCGAGGGTCGTTCAATCTTCGCAATGATCGGCATGTCGGCCGCCCCCGCCGCGGCCGCGGCCGCGCGCGCCCGCACCACATCCTCGGGCGATTGTACGAAGCTGAGCGCCACGGCATCGACGCCCATGGCGACGCCCGCCTTCAGGTCAACATGGTCCTTGGGCGTGAGCGCCGAGGTCTGCACCACGGCGCCGGGAGCCGTGATTCCCTTGCGGCTCTCGAGCACGCCACCTTCGACCACGCTCGTCACCAATCGCCCCGGTTCAACCCGCGTGACCGTCAGTTCGAGCCGGCCGTCATCGAGTAACAGCCGCTGCCCTGGGGCGACGGATGAGAACAGTGGAGCGAAGGGAGACGTGATGCGGCCCGGTCCACCCTCCTCGTCGCCCAGATCGATGACGACCTCGGATCCAGCCAGGAGGATGACCGGCTCGGAGAGGCGCCCGGTCCGGATTTTCGGGCCGGCCAAATCCTGCAACACCAGTATCTGCCGGCCCATGGCGTGTGCCTGGGACCGAACGGCGCGACAGGCCGCCGCATGCTCCTCTGCGGTGCCGTGTGAAAAATTCAGTCGGCACGCATCTGCGCCCGCCGCGATCAGTCCGCCGAGCACGCTGCCATCAACCGTGGCCGGACCGAGCGTGGCAATGATCTTGGTGCGTCGCATGGGCAAAGGGTCAGGGGCAGCGTACAATCCCGGAGAGAGACGAGCAAGGGCCGAGGGAGACATATTGTGAAGATCCGATTGGTTGGAGCGGCGCTGGCGGCATTGGGGCTCATGGCGGCACCCGCGTGCGCGCAGACCTCGGAGGTCGAGGCGCTTCGAAGAGAACTGGCGGCCGTCAAGGAAGACCTGGCGAACTTGCGCGCCACGCTGGGCCGTCCGCGGCCCGAGGTGGACCTGACGGGTGCGCCACACAAAGGCAACCCCGACGCCCTGGTGGCGCTCGTTGAGTTCTCCGACTACGAGTGCCCGTTCTGCATCAGGCACTTCCGGGAGACGATGCCGATGATCGAGAAGAACTACATCGCCACCGGGAAGATTCTGTATGCCTTCCGTGACTTCCCGATCGATGTGCTGCACCCGCAAGCGGTCAAGGCGCATGAGGCGGCCCAGTGCGGTCTGGAGCAAGGCAAGTTCTGGGAGATGCACAACACGCTGTTCGGCGCACCGGCGCAGCATTCGGTTGAGGGACTCGAGGCCACAGCGACCCAGGCTGGAGTGAACCTGGCCCCTTTCCGCGAATGCATTGCGAGCGGCCGGACAACAGCGGGGATCAGGAAGACTGCGGACCTTGCGGCCAGCTTTGGCGCGAACGGCACGCCCGCGTTTTTTATCGGCGTCTTCGACAAGGCCACCAATCAGGTCAAGGTGACGCGAGCGATCAGCGGGGCCATTCCGTTCGCGCAGTTCGCACAGGCCCTTGAAGCCGCACTGGCGCAGGCGGCGGTGAAGAAATAGGCGACGTTAGAAGTGCAGGCCGGCCATCAGTGACCAGACCCGGTGCTTGTACGCCGTGGTGCCCTTGCTGAACTCCGTCAATCCCGCCGTGTAGCGCGCTTCGACGAGGAACCGCGACAGGGTCACGCCGGCCCCAACGACCAACCCGACATCCGTACGTTTGAGGTCGTCGGTAAACCCCTCATCGCGCACATACAGACCCACTGAGGGCCCCACCAGGCCGTAGACGCTGGCGCTGGCCTTGGGCGAACTGCCGATGCGCAGCAGCAGCGGCACCTGCACGTAGTCCACCTTGGCCGTACCGAATGAGAACTTGGTGCCCTGCATCGAGAAGACGGTTTCGGGCTGGATGGCGAAGACCGAGCCGAGACCAATCGTCAGGAAGGCGCCCGCGACGGCACCGATTCGCTGCCCCGGATCTTCGTCAGACCCTGAGACCTTGGCGAAATTCACCCCGGCCTTGATGCCGCCACCGACCTGCGCCCACGCGGCGGTCGACGACGCGAGTGCCACTGCCACCACCATCATGCCCACAATGAGTTGTTTCTTCATGACGCCAGTGTATGGCGCGCACCGCACACGGGGGTGTGCTGAAAAAGACAGCGACACATCAATCCGCACGACCATGGCCGGACCCTGTCCATCCCGGGCACTCCATTGCCCTGCATCCCGCGTGTTATTCTCGACGGCCAGAGGCACGAGCAGACGTGGTGAATATCGGGCTGATTGGGTACGGGTACTGGGGACCCAACCTTGCGCGCAACATTGCCACGTCGAACGCGTGCCGACTGGCGGCGATCGCCGATCCGTCGAGTGCATGCCTTGCTGTCGCCGCGCGCGCACCCCGGTGTCGAACTGACGACGCACTGCGGCGATGTGATCGCCGCCCCCCACATTGATGCGGTGGTCGTTGCCACACCGGTCCAGTCGCACTTCGAGCTGGCTCTGGCGGCGCTGCGCGCAGGAAAACACGTCTTTGTCGAGAAGCCCATGGCCAGGACATCTGATCAGGCGCTGTCGCTGATCGAAGAAAGCGAGCGACGGCGCCTGATTCTGATGGTGGACCACACGTATGTGTTTTCGTCCGCCATCACCAGAATCGCGGAAGCCGTTCGTTCGGGTGAGCTGGGTGACCTGCAGTCGTGGGACTCCACACGTCTCAACCTGGGTTTGGTGCGGAGCGACGTCAACGTCGTGTGGGACCTGGCGGCCCACGACTTCGGCATACTCGACTACGTCCTGCCAGACCAGCCGAGTGCCATGGCCGTCACCGGCATGAGACCCGGAGGGTCCGACGCCGAACATCTGGCGTACCTCACACTCCATTTTCCGGCAGGCCTGCTCGCGCACATTACGGTGAGCTGGATTTCCCCCGTCAAGGTCCGGCGGACGCTCATTGCCGGAAGCCGGCGCACCCTGGTGTACGACGACCAGCTGGCAGAGGCGATGACGATTCACGAGTGCGGGCTGGAACGAGACGGCGAGGGCCGCAGCGTTCGCTATCGCCGCGGGCACGTCGACACGCTCCCGCTCGATGTGGTTGAGCCGCTGTCACGAGCCGTCGATCACTTTGCCGACTGTATTTCGCGATCGGAACGGCCGATGGTCGACGGCGCAGCCGGACTGCGCGTGGTCCGGCTGCTTGAAGCGGCCGACCGTGCGCTCAGTTGCGGCGGCGTGATCACGCGACTGGGCGTGGGGGGATAGACCTCTACGCTCATGTCCTTGAACGTGGTGTTCGTCCCGTCGCGAGCGGTGAGACGAAACACATAGTCGCCGGCCACCGTCAGGCCTCTGGCTTCGGATCGGATCAGGTTGGGCGTGGCCAGAGTGACGTTGGCCCCGCCGGGCTGGCTGATGACACTCCAGGTGACGTTGACCGCGTTGCCATCAATATCCACCACACCGCTGCGCAGCTCGGTGGTGCTGGCAGGCAACACGATCACGTCAGGCAACCGATAGTGCATGGAGTGGATAACCGGCGCCGCATTGACCGCGTGGCTGCGGAGGAACACCTCCCGAGTGACTGTGTGGGGGCCGTCGGACACATCGACGCCGAACACGTACTCGCCGGGCACGGTCAGCCCAGACACGGCTGTGGACGGGCCCTGGGGGACGGCAAATACCACGGCGGCCCCCTGCGGCGCACTGAGCACACGCCAGGCAAACGTCAGCGTGTCCCCTTCGGGGTCCGTCGCAGACGCCGACAGGGTGGTTCGTGTTTCTCCTGCCCAACGGTTGAGGTGTCGCGCGGCCGACTTCCATCCCGTCACCAGAGGCGGTCGATTGGCTGCGGAGCGCGGATACACCGTCAGCACGGTGTTGGCGGGCAACTCCATCGTGAACGCCTGACCGCTCGACACCGTGCGTGGAGCCAGTTCCTGGCTCTCAGACCCGTGGATGGAGCGGCTGACGCCATAGAGCCCGGGCGCCAGGCCGTAGATTTCTGCCGTGGAGGGGACGGCGCCCGAGATCAGTATCGCGGTCGTCTCGTTCTGCCGTTCGAAGGCCAGCGCGCGCACGTTCGGTGTCGTGCTGGACGCGCCGATGCGCACCGCGCCGGGGCGAACGTACTTCATGATCTGGCGAAAGCTCCAGAAGCGCTCGTGCCGGGTGAACGAATGTCCATCAGCATCCACCGAGTAGAGCGCGGTGCGATCGGGTTCGGCACCAAATCCCACCATGGTGAACGACGCGCCCCACCGCGACACGCCGCCAATCACCAGGTCGTCATAGAGCCCCTGAACCGTGGCCAGGAGCCCGTCCTGCTCGGTCTGTCCCACGGGAATGCCCTTGGCATTCGCCAGAGCGAGGATCGACGCGCGGTACGGGTCGTCCACGCCGTATTTGTGGTACGTGATCAGTCCGACATGAGACCAGAAGTCATTGTCGTTGCGCAGCGGGGCAATCTGCAGTTCCCAGGCCATCCGTGCATCAAAGGACTCCGGGAACTGAATTCTTGTCGCGTATCCGGCCTGAACCAACCGGGCGCCAAGGGCCTTGACGATCGGGGCGACGAAGGCGGGCCCCGCGTAGGTGGACGCCGCGAACTGGGGTTCGTTGATGACCGCGACTGAATCCACCTCGATCGCGTACTGCTCCTTCAGATACTTCACGGCCGTGAACAAGTACTCGGCCCATTCCGCCGGGTTGTCCTGCAGCCACGCGGGAGTGCCATTCGCACCGAAATTTCCCATCGACAGATAGATGTGGAATCGCTCGCCGTTGGCCTCAACCTTGCGCTTCAAGGGAAGCAGGTCGCGTTGTGCCACGAGGTCGAGCCACGCGACGTTGAACCTGGTTCGATCTTCGGTCAGCGGGTCGTTGTTGTCGTTCACGGGCTCCCACAGCCGGTCCGGCGGGTGGTGATGCGACAGCACACGGACCGAGTTGAACCCGAATACATCGACCGCATCGTCATACAGCTGATCGAACAGCCTGGCCGGGTACGGTTCGAGCATGGTGGACATCTGCTCGCCCGTCGGTGACTGATCGGCGCCCCAGCCGAGGATGGTCTGGTGCCGGTCGGTGCGGTCCACGGAAATGGCAATCCGCTCGACGAGGCGGTCGCCGGTGGCCGACGTCGTGGCCAGGCACGTCAGCAGCAGAACCCAGAACGACATCCGGCGATCCATTCCGTCCCCCTTGAAGAGTCCCCAGACCATTGTATTTCGGTTCATCGGCCTCACCTGCCTTCTTCTACACTGTCGTATGCGCCGCCTTGCCTCCGTTTGCCTGTTGTTATTCACGTTCGCTCTTGCCACTCACGCCCAGAACACACCCCTGACGGTGCTCGAGGCCGGTCCGACAGGTCCGTTGGCCCAACTCTCTGACGCGAATGAGGTACGGCTGATTTTTTCGGAACCGATGGTGGCCCTCGGCCGCGTACCGTCCAACCCGCAGATTCCGTGGGTGACCATCACGCCGCGCATCGCCGGCGCGTTTCGCTGGTCGGGCACGACGATCCTGATCTTCACCCCTGACCCATCCGCGCCGCTGCCGTTTGCAACCCGGTACACCGTCAACGTCGATGCCAACGCCACGAGCGCGGCGGGACGCAGGCTCGGCACACCCTACCGATTCGAGTTCACCACACCAACAGTGCAGCTGACGTCCGCGCGCTGGTATCGGAAGAACCGCCGCGCGAACAGCCCGGTGGTCGTCGCACTGCAGTTCAACCAGCGCGTGCGGCCCGCAGACGTGCTGGCACACGTGAAGGTGCGCCATGAAGCACACGAATGGGAAGCGCCGGCCTTCACTGAGCGCGAACAGGCGCGTCTGGCAGCGGGCGATCCGGCCGGCCTTGCGGCGTTCCTGGCGAAAGTGGCCGCCACTCGCCGCACCACACAATCCATGGCGCCCGTCGCGCTGCGACTGGCCACAGAGTGGGACCGCGAACGGTTTCCGCCAAGCGACTCACTCGTGATGGTTGAAACAGTGACGGTCCCTGCTCCGGGAGCCTGGCTCGCGGTCACGGCCGACGCCTCGATGCCCAGTCCGGCGGGCCGCGAAGTGCGAGGCGAGCCATCCGTCAGCGTGGTCGAACTCGAACCGGCCTTCTTCGCACAGCAGATGCCCTGCGCCGACGGATGTGATCCGTCGGGCTGGAATCCCGTACGGTTCACCACGTCGGTCACACGGCGCGCTTTTTCCTCGGGCCTGAGCATCCGCGATATCACTGATGCCGCAGGTGAGACGACGGTCAGCAAGCCCACGACCGCCGCTGCGCCCACCTTCAGCGAGGCCGAATCCGACCGTGCGTACAACGTGGAGGATGGCGGGTTCGAGCGTCAGACGCCGGCCAGGACGTGGCGCCTCCGCCTCGACCCCTCCCTCCGCTCCGAAGATGGCCAGACCCTTGGCTACACATGGATTGCGATCGTCGACAACCAGCACGAGCAGGCGTTCGTGAGCTTCGGTGATGGCCATGGCGTGTGGGAAAAGAGCAGCGGCCCCATGCTGCCCTTCTCGGCCAGGAACTTCCGCACAGTCACCCAGTGGCTGTCACGCGTCAGTCTCGACACACTCATGCCCACGCTGCTCACGCTGCAGAACGACAATTTCAGAACGGCGCCGACCGGCGTCGGCACAGCCCGGAAGCTGACGGTGAGACCCGACGCGATTCAGGCGCACGGCATTGACCTGACGCCGGTCTTGTCGGCCGCCGGCACAGGCCTGGTGCGAGCCACGGTCATGCCGGGCACGACCATCGATCGTGTGGCCGGGCAAACGGACCCCGATGGCACGGCGCGGACCAGCCTGCCGCGCTCTACCGTCGTGCAGGCCACCAACCTCGGCCTGACGGTCAAGGACAGCCCGCAGAACACACTGGTCTTCGTCACGAGTCTCGACACCGGCGCGCCCGTCGCACACGCGCGCGTGTCCATCGTCAACCTGAAGAACGTCCGGGTGTGGCAGGGCACGACGAACACCGACGGCATCGCGATGGCTCCTGCCCTGCCGTTGCGCAGCGACAACGCATGGGAACTCCAGTTCATTGTCACGGCAGAAAAAGACGGTGATGTGTCGTACGTCGGCTCGGATTGGAACGAAGGCATCTATCCGTGGGCGTTCGACGTGCCATACGCACTCGAAGAAGCCACGCCGCTGCTGCGGGGTTCGGTCTTCACCGATCGGGGTGTCTACAAACCCGGCGAAGAAATCCACGTCAAGGCGATCGTCAGGTCCGATACGCCGAATGGCATTCGATCGTTGCCGGAGGGGACAACCCTCAATGTACGCACGCATGACAGCCGCGACCGCCTGGTGGACGAGCGAACGATCCGCCTGAACACCTGGAGCAGCGCTGAATGGACCTGGACGGTACCGGCCGCCGCAACCCTGGGCACATACCGGCTCGAGGTGGAATGGCCCGAGCCTGGAGCACCGGCGGCCACCGTAGACGCGGCGAGGCACAATAGCTGGCTGCGGACGATCAGTGGGGATTTCCTGGTGGCGGCGTACCGCAAGCCGGACTTCAGAGTGGATGCCACGCTCACCGCGGACGCGCCGATTGCCGGCGCGACGCTGCAGGCGGCAGCGACCGCGCAGTATTTGTTCGGCAGTCCGCTTGCCTCGCGCCCGGTTCGTTGGACCGTGACCCGGCAGCCGGAGTTTGGTGTGCCCGCCGCCATTCGCGACCGCTACCCGGAGGAACGGTTCGACTTTGGCGCACCCGCGCGGGAAGAGCGCGTGGATGCCGCCGTGGCCGGCGATACGGCCGCCGTGGACACGGCGGGCCGCTTCACGACCACGGTCACGCTCGATCGCAGGGCAGACCTGGCGTTTCGCTACACGTTTGAAGCTGAAGTCGAGGATGTCTCACGACAACGTATCGCCAACCGGGCGTCACTGATCGTCCATCCGGCGGCGTTCTATGTCGGCCTTGGTGTGCGCGACCGATTCGCCAACGCCAGCGCCGGCGCATCGGTGGCGGTCGTCGCTGCTGACGTGAACGGCCGCGTCGTCCCCGGCACACAGGTGACTGTGGCCTTGATTCGCGAGCAGTGGAACTCCGTGCGCACGGCGCAAGGCCAGGGATTCTACGAGTGGGAAACGACGCGAACGGAAGTGCCCGCGGGATCGTGGACGGTCACGACAGGGGTCGAGCCGGTCAATCTGGCCATCCCTGTGCCCGAAGGTGGCTCGTACCTGATTCGCGCCACCGCCCAGGATGCCGAGGGTCGAAGTACACGAACGGAAACCTCGTTCTACGGTCTGGGCAGCGGCTACACGGCGTGGCAGCGGTTCGATCACAACCGCATCACGCTGACGCCAGAACGGCAGACCTGGAAGGTGGGCGAACGGGCACGCGTGATGATCGAGTCGCCATGGGACACCGCCACGGCATTGCTCACCGTGGAGCGTGAAGGCGTTCGCAGCCACCAGCGATTCACGCTGACGTCCACACAGCAGACCGTGGACATTCCCATCACCGAAGACGAGATTCCGAACATCTACGTCTCGGTGCTGCTCATCCGTGGCCGCACCTCCAACGACTTCGGTCAGGACGGCAGTGACCCGGGCAAACCCGCGTTCCGGCTGGGGTATACGCAACTCAAAGTCGAGGACGCCACCAAGCGACTGTCGGTGGCCGTTTCGGCCGACCGCCCCGAATACCGCCCGGCCAGCAACGCCAGGGTCACGGTGAAAGTGGCCGACGCCGCCGCGCGTGGCGTGGCCAGCGAAGTGACATTGTGGGCGGTGGACTACGGCGTGCTGTCGCTCACCGGCTATCAGGCCCCTGACGTGGCAAGCGCCGTGTATCTGGCGAAGGGCCTGCAGGTGATGACCGCAGACAGCCGGCAGCGCATCGTGTCGCGCCGTGTGCTGACACCCAAGGGCGGAGACGCGGGTGGAGGTGGCGGCCTGGACAATGTCCGCCAGGACTTCAGACCGCTCGCGTTCTGGCTGGGCTCGGTCGTGACCAACGCCAACGGCACGGCCACCACCGAGGTCAAGTTGCCGGAGTCGTTGACGACGTACCGCATTCTGGCCGTTGCGGGCGATGCGGCTTCGCGATTCGGATCGGGTTCCGCCGAAATGAAGGTCAGCAAACCGGTGACGATGCTGGGTGCATTCCCCCGGTTCCTGAGCATGGGCGATTCGGCAACCTTCGGGGCCGTGGTGACAAACACACTGAGCGCCGGCGGAGACGCGCGTGTCACCATTCGCAGCCTCGATCCAGGCATCGTGGAAATCACAGGCCCCGCCACGCAGAGCCTGTCCCTGGGTGCAGGGAGCAGTACGAATGTGCGGTTCTCGGCTGGGGCCCGACGCGTCGGCCTGGCACGCGTGCAGATGACCGTGACGCTTGGGGCCAACACCGATGCGTTTGAGGCGACCGTACCGGTGACCGCGCTCACGCGACTTGAGACCAGCGCTGCGTTCGGCGACACGACAGATCGAGCGACTCAGCCGTTCGAAGTGCCAGCGGGCGTGGCCCCAGCCGTTGGCAGCCTCTCGATCGATTGGGCGTCCACGGCGATGGTCGGCCTTGGAACGGGTGCGCGGTATCTGGTGGACTATCCCTACGGATGCGCTGAACAGAAGGCGTCCGCGGCGATGGCCTTCCTGCTGGCGGCCGATCTGGGCGCGGCGTTCTCACTAGGCGACATCAACCCGGCCGACTATCGCGATCGCGCCGTTCGCCTGCTGCAGGACCTGACGAAGTTCCAGGGCACGGACGGGGGCTTCGGCCTCTGGCCTGGCGTGATGTCCGACCCGTACCTGACGGCCTACATCCTCCATGTCATGAAGACCGGTCAGGACCTGGGCGTGGCGCCCGAGGCGGCCGTGGTGGAGCGCGCACTTGACTATCTGGCGCAAGTGCTGGCGCAGCCCGCTCCGGCGCAGGTGCAATGGATTCCAATCTGGGCGGCTTCACAAGCCTTCGGCGTGAAGATGCTCGCCGAGTTCGGCCGCGATCAGGATTCAAACATCACGCGCCTGGTCGGCGTGGCAGACCGCGTGCCCGTGTTCGCGTTGTCATATCTGCTCGACGCGATGGCGGCGACCAAAGACCGTGGACCACGGTATGTCGCCACGCTCGCACGTGTGACCAACGCGCTCCGCGTGGAGGGGGATCAGACCCACGTGCAGGAGTTGAACGAAGACGCGCTCGGCTGGATCTGGCACTCGAACATCAGGTCCACGGCGATCGTGCTCAGCGGCATGGCACGCCGGCAGGATGCGCCGGTGGTGATCCCGGGCCTCGTGCGATGGCTCAACCTCGCGCGCAAGGATGGCCACTGGGGCAGCACACAGAGCAACGCGACCACGCTTGAAGCGATGGTGCGGTACTCCCGCGCGTTTGAGTCCGAAGTGCCCGACATGACCGCCACGGCGACGATCGGCACGAGACCCGTGGGCACGGCCACGTTCCAGGGTCGATCACTCGTGGCCCAGCAACTACGGCTTGCCATGCCCGAACTGTTGCGCTTGGCTGAGGCCGGGTCCACCACCGAGCTCACCATCAGCAAGGCCGGCACTGGGCGGCTCTATTATTCGACGCGTTTCCAATATGCCCTTCAGCAGGCGCTGCCGGCGCTCGACCAGGGCATGCGCGTCGAACGCCGTTACGAGACGTTTGTGGAAAATGGCGATGGCCGCGCCGATACCTCGTTCGCTGCCGGCGACCTCGTTCGTGTCGTGCTGCGGGTGACCTTGCCGAAGGAACGGCGTTACGTGGCGGTGACGGACCCTGTGCCGGCTGGCTTCGAGGCGGTGGACGGGTGGTTCAGTACGACGGCATCGGACCTGGCCCGCCAGTCGTCGGTGTCGGGCGATGAGGGCGGCAACTGGTGGCGGCGCTGGCAGCGAGGCGGATTCGACCATGTCGAGAAGTTCGACGACCGCGTCATGATTTTCGCCACGCGCCTGAGTGACGGCACGCACGAGTATTCGTACCTCGTCAGGGCCACCACCTCAGGTACCTTCACCGCCCAGGGCACCTGGGCCGAGGAAATGTATGCGCCCGAGGTCAACGGCCGCAGTTCGCCGGCCACGGTCGTGATCAGATGATGGTGAAGATTGGGAAGTGGGGAAGTTGCCTGCTTGTCTTTCTGCTCCTGCTGTTCTGGTTGCGCGTTGGTGCACTGCCCGACGCCTTTACTACGCCTGATCCGAGCGCACCATCCATCACCGTGCTCGATCGGCACGGCGAGGTGCTGTACGAAACGCGCTCGGGGACAGGGATGCGGGCGGCGCCACTCGCACAGGGCGACATTCCGCCGGGCGTCGCCGCCGCGACCCTGGCGGCTGAAGACCGGCGCTTCGAGTCGCACTGGGGCGTGGACCCGATCTCCATCGTCCGCGCGGCCATCGCGAATGTACGCGCCCTGCGGGTGGTGCAGGGCGGATCGACGATCACCCAGCAGGTGGTGTCACTCATCGAGGCCCGTCACGGACGCCCACCGGCCCGCACCATGGGCCAGAAGATCCGTGAAGGCGTGATCGCATTCCGGCTGGAGCACCACTGGTCGAAAGAACAGATTCTCGCGCGTTACCTGGAACTCGCGCCGTATGGCAATCAGGTGGAAGGCATCACACGCGCCAGTACGTTCTACTTCAACCGGCCGCTGTCGGCGCTGACGCCGGCCCAGGCCGCGTACCTGGCCGCGCTGCCGCAACAGCCCAGCCGTTTCAATCCGCGCCGCGATGTGGCGCTCGCCCTGCCGCGCCAGCAGCACATCCTGGCTGCGATGGAAGACGCCCAGGCGCTCTCGGCGGTGGATGCACGGATCGCGCGTGACGAACGCATCTCGATCGAGCGCCCGGCCGATGCACTCATCGCGCCCCACTTCGTCCAGCGCGTCCTCGCGCAGTCGGCCAGTTCCGCCAGTTCCGCCAGCCACATTATTCGCACGTCGCTCGACGCGCCGCTTCAGCGCAGCATCCTGGGCATCCTGCGCGCGCACCGCGCAACGCTCACACGTCATGACGCCAACAATGTGGCCGTGGCCGTGCTCGACAACCGCACAGGTGAATGGCTGGCCTGGGAGGGGTCTGGTGATTACTTCGATGAAGACCACGGCGGCGCCATCGATGGCGTGGTGTCGCCGCGGCAACCGGGTTCGGCACTCAAGCCGTTCACGTATGCGGCCGCGTTCGAAACCGGCTGGCATCCCGGCCGTGTGCTGCCGGACATTCCAAGCCAGTTCCCCACGGCCGAGCCGGGCATCCTGTATCGGCCGCGCAACTACGACGGCCGGTTCCGGGGACCCCTGCGCGCGCGGCTGGCGCTGGCCGGCTCTGAAAATGTCCCGGCCGTGGCTCTGGCGTCGGCCATCGGCGTGCCGGCAGTGGCGAGCGTGTTGCGCAAGTCAGGCCTCTCGACACTCGACAAAACGGCGGCGCACTACGGCCTGGGCCTCACGCTCGGTAACGCCGAAGTCCGCCTCGACGAACTGGTGGCGGCCTACGCGATGATCGCGCGCGGCGGACTGGCCGTGACACCCTCCATGGGCCCCACGCCTAACTCCGGAGTCGCCGACCACGGGCCGCCAACCCGAGTCCTCTCCCCCCGCGCCGCATTCTGGATTGGCGACATTCTGTCTGACCGCGACGCGCGCGAGTACATCTTCGGCGAGGGCAGCAGCCTCGACTTCCCCTTTGCGGTCGCGGCCAAGACCGGCACGTCGCAGGCGTATCACGACAACTGGACGATTGGCTTCACACGTGACGTCACCGTCGGAGTCTGGGTGGGCAACTTCGACCGGACGCCGCTCCGTCAGTCGTCAGGCGTCACGGGCGCCGGGCCGATGTTTCGCGACGTCATGCTCGCCGCCGTTGAACGCGTGCGCGGCACGCTGCCGCTGTTCGACCCGTCGCCGCTCGCCGCGCCTCCAGATGACTTGCGCGAAACCACGCTGTGCGCGCTCTCGGGCATGGTGGCCGGCGCCGCCTGCCCGGTTCGCACGCGTGAATTCCTATCTGCGGCCGACACGCCGCACGAGTGCCAGTGGCATCACGCGAGCGATCGTGGCCTGGTCACGGTGTGGCCCGTTGAGTATCGCGAGTGGGCCAGGGCGAGCGGCGAGACTCGGGTTGATTCCCCGGCCGCGCACCCGACCGCGTCGGCGGCTGCCGAGGCCGAACGACCTCGGCGCACGACCGTCAGCACACTGACGGTCCATCACCCACCCGCCGGGGCCACGTACCTGATCGATCCCACGCTGCGTCCAGATTTTCAGACACTTCCGCTCCGCGCCCGCGGCGCGACGGGCAGAGTGGAGTGGTTTGTCGATGAGGCGCCGGTCGGCGTGTCCCTGGGCGAAGCGCCCCTTGCGTGGCCGCTCGCCCGCGGCTCGCACACCATTCGCGCGCGTGATGCCAACGGGCGATCAGCGTCCACGCACATCACGGTGAAGTGACCGAGCGCCCGCCGTCGCCCTAGCCTTTGAGCCACGGATCGACGAGCGCCTTGGGAATGGCCATCGACGCGGCCACCTCAAGCGCGTCGTTGATCTGTCCGAGCCCGTACGTCCTGGCGCCAATCAAATGCCACGGAATCTCGAGGTGGTAGCGCTCAAGGACCTGTAACGCCCGCAGGAAGTGGCCCACCTCGCTGCCCCAGCAGCCGCGGATGTCCAGATGTTTCCGATTGATGTGTTCGTGCGCGTTGATGGTGCTGTCGCCCGTGTTGGTGTAGTGGCCGGCGATCACGTAAGCGCCACCGTTGCGTGCCATTCGCAGGCCCTCCTCGAACGCCCGGGCGGATCCGGCGGCTTCAATCACGACATCGGCCCCACGGCCGCCGGTGAGCGCGAGCACTTCTTCGAGCCGCGCCTCGGGTGTCGTCAAGTCGATGTTGATGACGACATCGGCGCCCATCTGGCGCGAAAGGTCAAGGCGGCTCTGCGGCGCGCCAATCACGATGACCTTGCCCGCGCCGGCCTTGCGGGCCAGCGCGGCGGCGCTCATGCCGACCGCGCCCGCACCCTGCACGACTACGGTGTCGCCCAGGACAATCTGCGAGCGCTCGATGATGTGCACCGCCGTCAGCAGGCCGCAGCCACCGCCGATGTACGACTCGAATGACACGCCGTCGGGCAGCTTCGCGACCACCACGCCCGGTTCGAGGTAGACCTTCTGCGCCCAGCCGCCAAACAGCCCTTCGGTTGCCGAGTCGGTGATGCCGTAGACGCGGCGCGAGGGACACCGGGTCGGCGTCCGATGCGCGGTGCAGGCGAGGCAGCGGCCGCACGTGCGGTGCACGTCGAAAAACGCCAGTCTGTCGCCCTCATTCAATTGATGCCCCTCGGCGTCGGTGAGCGTGCCCCTGACCCTGTCGAGGGTGCCGGTGGTCACATGGCCGGGAATAATCGGGTACGGCACTCCGGCCAATCGGCCATGCCACAGGTGCACGTCTGTGCCGCAGACTTCCGACATCGCGGTGCGCAGCATCGCGCCGCCGAGGGGCAACTCCGGTTCAGTGAATTCACGAATTTCAACCGGCACACGCGGAGCCGGCATGACGGCGGCAAGTACAGTACGTGGCATCTGGGTACGATATCCTCGCCGAAGAGCTTACCCTGATGACGTTGCCCGCCACCATGGTGGAGGCCGCGGCTGCGCTGCGCGCCGGCCGCCTCACCGCCACCACCCTCGTCGAACGCAGCCTTGACGCGATCGCCCGCCACAATGCGGCCACACACGCGTTCATTCGCGTCGACGCGGAGGGCGCGTTCGCGGCCGCGCGAGTGGCAGACCGGGAACGCGCCGACGGCATCGACCGCGGGCCGCTGCACGGCCTCCCCATCTCGCTCAAAGACCTCATCGATGTGTCGGGCCAGCCGACGACCGCGGGCTCGCGGGTGTTCGCCGATCGTGTGGCCACGGCGGACGCGCCCGTCACCGCACGCTTGCGGCAGGCCGGTGCGGTGCTGCTCGGGAAAACCAACCTGCACGAATTCGCCCTCGGTACCACGAGTGAAGACTCGGCCTTCGGCCCTGTCCTCCATCCGGCAGACCACACACGGTCGGCCGGCGGCTCAAGCGGCGGATCGGCGGTGGCGGTGTCCACCGGCATGGGCCTGGCCTCGGTCGGCACCGACACGGGCGGCTCCATCAGAATTCCTGCCGCCGTGTGTGGTGTGGTCGGACTCAAACCATCGCGGGGCGATGTCCCCGTGGACGGCATCGTGCCTCTGAGCGCGACCTTCGATCATGTGGGCCCGCTGGCACGGTCGGTGCAAGACGCCGCGTGGTTGTGGTCGGTGCTCGCTGCCCGCCCGATTCACACCGTGCATTTCGCGGACGTCAAGGGCCTCAGACTCGGACGTCTCGGCGGCTATTTCGCGCAGCCCGTTGACCGGCTGGTCACTGCGGCGTTTGACCACGCGTGCGACCGCCTGCGTTCGGCCGGAGCACACATCACGAACGTGACGGTGGACTCGACATCGTCCATCACCGACGCGTACGTGAACATCGTGTTGCCCGAAGGCGCGGCATGGCACGCGCCATGGCTCGACAGCCGACGTGACGATTATTCGCCCACGGTGTTGGGTCGCCTGATGAGCGGAAGACACCTCTCGGCCGTGGACTACCTCCGGGCTCGCGAGACCTGCGAGGTGCTTCGGCGGGAAGTGGACGCGCTGCTTTCGCACGTGGATGCCCTGATTCTGCCAACGCTGCCGATCGTGGCTCCCGTCAGCGGCCAGGCCGACGTCACGATTGACGGCACCGGGATGCCTGTCCGCATGGCGATGCTCAAACACACGCAGTTGTTCAACATGACGGGGCACCCGGCGATCAGCCTCCCGCTTGAAACCACTGGTTTGCCCGCCGGCCTTCAACTGGTCGGTCGATTCGGGGCCACTTCCCGGCTGCTCGACATGGCGGCCGCCTGCGAGACTGTATGCCCGTACCGCCGTTGACCGTGACCGCCGCCGTCGCCGCTCAGCGCGATGGCGCGCAGTACATCGACGTCCGATCGAGTGCGGAGTACACACAAGGCCATCCGGCCGGCGCGATCAACGTTCCCCTGCTCGAAGGCGACGAGGACACAGGCCAGGTGCTTCCCAACCCCGACTTCGTGCGTGTCATGAAGGCCAACTTCGCACCGGACACACGGATGCTGATCGGCTGCGAGACGGGTGGACGCTCGGGTCGGGCCGTACAGATGCTGGAGGTCTTCGGCTTTCTCAGCGCCGCCAACGTACTCGGAGGTTTTTCCGGCTGGCGGGCTGCGGGCCTTGCGGTCGAAACGTCAACGCCCGAGGGTAGCGCGTACGCGGACCTGCTCGGCAAGGCGGACGATTGCTAGAGATACTTGAAGAGGCCCTTCAGCGCTTCGGCGATGACCGAGCCCAGAGCCTGCATCGCCGGCCCGACATCACCGTCCGACATCTTGGACACAGCGTCGGCGACGGTCACAGGCGCGGTGAGGAGGAGCCACACGGTGGCCGCCGCCATCGTGGCCGCGACAAGCCCGACGATCGCAACCAGGCTCACGCTCCAACGCCCAAGGGACATCGCCCGTTAGTCTACAACGAGCACGATCTTGCCGAATTGGTTCCCGGCTTCAAGCCGCCGCTGAGCCTCGGCGGCCTCGCGCAGTGGGTATGTCGAATCGATGACCGGCGAGTATCGCCCCTGGAAGAACCCCTCGGAGGCGGCCAGCAGTTCAGCCTTCGATCCCATGTAGGACCCCACAAACGTCAACTGCCGCGTGAACAGGTGCCTCAGGTCGAGCGAGACTTCGAACCCGGTCGTGGCGCCGCAGGTCACCAGGCGGCCCCCCCTGGCGAGGGACCGGACGCTCTGGTTCCATGTCGCCGCTCCCACATGTTCGATCACGACATTCACCCCGCGGCCCTCTGTCACCGCCTTGACGCGCCTGGGCACGTCCTCGCGAGTGGAGTCGATGACATAGTCGGCCCCGAGGTCCACGGCGCGGGCACACTTATCCTCGCCCCGCGCAGTCGCAATCACTCGAGCCCCTGCGGTTTTTGCAATCTGGATGGCCGCCTGGCCCACGCCACTGCCTGCCGCCACGACAAGCACGGCATCACCTGACATCAGTCGGCCGCCGGCGAACAACATGTGCCACGCGGTCAGAAACGTCAGCGGAAACCCGGCAGCGCTAACGAAGCCAAGACTGTCCGGAATCGGAATGACATTTGCCGCGGGAACGACCAGCATCTCCGCGTACCCGCCTTCAGACTGGAAGCCCAGCACGTCATAGCGGTCGCATAGATGATCGCGATCGGCGAGGCACGCGCTGCACTGGCCACAACTCAGCCCCGGTTGCAGCATGACCCGCTGCCCTGGCCCAACGCCAGCCACGCCCTCGCCCACCTCGACGATGGTCCCGGCGACATCAGCACCGGAAATATGCGGGAGCGGAAGGGTCACGCGATCGAGACCGCCCCGTTGCCACAGATCCAGGCGATTCAGCGCGCAGGCCGCGACGCGCACCAGGACCTGGCCGGGACGCACGACGGGGGCCGGTGCATCTTCGTACTGCAACACCTCAGGGCCGCCGTGGGTGTGAAACCTGACCGCCTTCATTCGTGACTACAATCTACTATCTTCCCGCCGCAGACTTCCTCTCGTCGTGTCTGGGAGCCGAACCGACCTATGAATCGTGGCGTAGCTCCCTTCTTTCTCGTCCTGGCCGCCCTGGCCTGCGCGCCCGTCTGGGCGGTCGACTATTTCATCACGCAAGACGGCCCCGCCCACGCGTACAGCGCATCGTTGATGCTCAGACTGCTGGGTGGCGACACGTCAGCGGCACAGTTGTTTGCCCTCAATCCCTGGACGGTCTCCAACTCGATCGGGCACTGGCTCCTGGTGCTCTTGCTCACGGCGGTCTCACCGTTCACCGCCACCAAGATCATGGTCACGCTCACGTATGCCGGGGTGGTGGGGGCCGTGGGATTCCTGCGACTCGCGACCGTCGGCCGTGACGGCCTTCTGACCAGCCTCCTGTTCGGAGCCGCCATTGGATTCAACTGGCTCTGGCTGGGCGGACTCTACAATTTCCTGATCGGCGCCATTGGCCTGGCGGTGACGCTTGGCCTCTTCTGCCGCTGGCAAGCTCAACTCAGCGCTGTGCGGGTCCTTGGCCTGGCTGCCCTGATCCTCCTGGTCTACGTCAGCCACATCGTTACATTCGGTGTCCTGGTGGCGGCGCTGATGCTGGTGGCGGTGCTCAGCGAACCGCGCGCACGACGACACACCTGTCCTAGGGTGCTCGTGGCGCTCTTGCCGGTCGTCCTCCTGGCACTGCTCTACGGGTCAGCCGAGCCCGCGCTCGGTGGCGAACGCCTGTTCCCGGTCTGGAGGCGCCTGTCCGATCCCTGGTCGATCGTCAGTTGGGCCTCTCACATCCGCACGGCGGATCCGTTCTTCCTTCTGAGTCGCAAAGCGTTCCCCTTCTCGACCGCCACATCCAGCGCGTTCGCGGTATTCACGCCGCTGCTGTGGTTGCTGGTTGCGGCCGCGGCGCTCGCATGGACCACGGTGTCGCGGCACACGGCTGGCGCGACACACGCAGCGGCGCGACAACGCCTTCCGCTGGTCGCGGTATTCGCCGCATGCGCCCTGGCAGCCGCGTTTGGGCCGGATGACTTCGGAACCAGCCATGGCACGCTGTTGCGCGAGAGACTCGCATTCCTCGCCGCCGTGCTCTTCGTGCCGCTCTATCGAACCGATGTCGGCACGAGGGCGACTCGCACGTTGGCACATGTGTGTCTGGGGGGAATCATCCTGTTTCAGTCGGCAGCCCTTTGGGAGTACGCGCGCCATACCAGTCGCGAGGCGGGCGAGTTCCTCGCCATCGGAGACGCGCTCGGGGGGCAGGCATCGCTGGCGTCGGTGATCGTGCTGGAGAATGGCATGAGGTTTCACTCAAATCCGACGGCTGAGCTCAGCAATTTTCTTGGCATCGGTCGCCGCACCGTGGTCTGGGACAACTATCAGATCGGCTACACCCTGTTTCCGGTCGTGGCACAAGAGCCGGCGCACCGACGTTTCGTGTTCGACCTCACGAGTGTCAACGTACTCGACGAAGCCGAGCCGACAGCCGTCTGGGATGCCAAGGTGGCCAGGCTCGCCGCGTTTTTCGCGGCCAATCATTTGAAGATTGAGACCATCCTGGTCTGGCGCCGTCACCCGCAGGTGGAAGCGGTGCTGGGACGATGGTACGAAGTCGAACCATTCTCCGAGCACGGACGCGGCCGGCTGTATCGCAGGCGGCCGGAGACGGCCGCTACCTGGCGTGCCCCGAACCCCGGCGCACGGTAAACACGCGGACCAGCGCCAGACCAAGAACCACCACGACCGCCACCCTGAACATCGTCGGCAGGAGCAGGCCGAACGATCCTTCCAGGTTGATGCTCACGAGGATCATCGAGAACAGAGCGGCGCGTTCGCCCACGGCAGCGGAGGTGGACGTCAGGAGCGCTGCGCCCAGCGTCCCGAGCACCACTCCGAACAGGGCCATGCCCAACGGCATGCCGAACGGACCGACATTCCGGATCAAGTCCACCGGCGGCGTCGTGGCGTATGAGTTCCCGTTATAGTGAAAGTAGAGCGCCGAGTACGCCCGGGCATCACTCACCTTGGGTTTGCCGGGCCATAACACGCGCGGCACAAACCCTGTCCAGGTCATCGTCCACATATTGGCGATGCCATACTGCGGCTCAAGCGCGCGTAGTGTCGGATAGCGGGCGATTGTGACCGAGGCATCGCTGAGAATATTCAGCCGCTGACCCGCAAGGTCGAGCAGCCTCCTCACCGGGGTCGCAGTGGGATCACGAAACAATGTCGTCGCTGCCTGCGCGGCGACCTCGAGGTGGCGTTCCAACGAGGGAGGCGGAGGCGCGGCAGGCCGTGTGGCAGGAGGAGCTGCGGGCGTGACTGCTGCTGGGGGCATTGCTGGTGGGGGCGTGGCAGCTGCGGGCGGCGTCGCTGTCGGCTTCTTCGCAGCAGCCGCAGCGTCCCTCACCGCCGCTGCCGCCGATCCGGATTCACCGCCCCTGAGCTGTCTGAATAGCGATCCGTAGGTCATCCCGATGCCGAGAGCCACGAACGCGAGTGCCACGGCGACAATTCCCTGCACCAGTGTCAGGCGTCCCCGGGCGAACCTGAACGCCAGAGCGGCGTGCAGATACGACATCAGCAGCGCGCCCCGATTTCCCACAATCACCATCGAAGCCACAACCACCAGCAACGGCAGCACCAAGGCGACCCGCGAGGGGCGTTGTTGATCGGGCGCGAACCAGCGGAACCAGAACAGGAAGTGGCCCAGCGCCATAAGGAGACCTGCGTACGACACCGCCGCGTCAAGTGGACCAGGCGGGCGAGGCACGGCGAATCCAATGATGCCGGCGCGGAACGCCCCGTAGTTCGCCGCCATGCCAATCGCGATCAGGGCGACGATGGCCAACAGCGGAACCGTCCGGTCCTCTGGGGGCGCCGGCAGCAATCGCGCGAGGCGGGTGCCGAGGGCGCGCGCGCCCCGCCATTGAGAGCCCAGCCTCAGCGCCAGATATCCCAGGCCGATGTAGAAGAGCGCGAGTGCGCAGGCGGCCACCGGGTCGGCCACGATCGCCGCGTAGGGGTACCCGACGACACCCGTCGCCAGCAGGGCACCGCCAACGACGAATGTCGGTGCGTAGTGGACCCAGCTCACAAATGTGAAGGGTTCAAACAAGTCGACCGTGCGAGGGCGACGAAACGTCCAGGCCACGACCAGGGCGAATGCCCCTACCCACGGGACGAGCGTTTGTGGGTGCACCGAGGCCACCACTTGAGTCGCGGTTCCGGACGCGAGCGTGAGCAGCACGAGCGCAAGTACCGTCGCCCTATGGGATCCGACTGAGTCTTCCAGGGCTGAAGTCATGTTTTCACTTTGAAGCCTACGCGTTCGGAGGCTGCAGATTCGTCCTTCGGATACGGAACGTCTCGTTATCCTCTTTGACGCCGACGACCGAGAAGTACAGATTCTCGGTGCTCATGGTGGCGTACGGGAAGTGGATGGTGCCGAACTGGAACAAGGTTCCATGCCAGGGGTCTTTCTGAAACCTCGCGATCTCGACGCACTCGCCGTCCGCCGAGACGGTCCAGATCGCGGCGACCCGCGCCTTCCGGGCGGAGCCATTTTCAGCCGATGTCGTGAAGAACAGTTCCTTGCCGATTTGTTTCGAGTAGTACACGGTTCCGCTCACCTCAGCCAGGCTCGTGCGAGCGCCCGTGCTGCGATCCATCCGGTAGAAGTGATTCGCGCGAAACTCGGCGTCCATTCCGTAAGACATCGCGGCTTCGTCAAACAGCATACTGACCGCCCGCCACGTTTCGTCGCCTTCGCCAACAGTGTGCATAGTGCGAAATCCGTCGTCAGTGCGCAACATCCGGCACTCCCTGTCGTCGTCACCCGTCAGGCACAGAAGTGCCGAGGCAAACCTGTCGAAGTACACTCCGTGAATGTGCCGGACCGAGCCTGGTGGAAAGGTGTAGGCGACCTCCAGAGAGCCCGCGCCTGGGCGGTAGCGGTACACCCGTATCTCGCCGCGGGCGTCGTTCATCACGTACTCACCGAAGTACAGGTCGCCGTGGTTGTCGATGGCACACGCCGAGCGCAGCACTCGGCATGGGCGGCGCAATCCTGGCAGATCGACATACTTGCCGTCCCGGACAACGCCCACGGATCGGTCGAACGTCACAAACAACTCGCCGCTTGCGAGCGGAATCACATTGGTGACCATGAACCGGAGCAGTCGTTGGGCAAGCCGGATGCCAGACACCGCCCGCTTCCATGCCGGCGCAGCAATGACGGCGACTCTGGTGAACGGGGGTGTGAGATCCGTCGAATGAAAGAGGACATTTCGGCGCGACAGAAAGTAGCTGCCGTCGCCGGCCCACTCGACCGTATATCCCTGAAGTTCAGGGACTCGTTCGGTCGTCCAGTTCATAAGGCATCGGCCTTCCTGCACACAAACGAGCCAATGACGAGGACGTCCATTCTGGTCCGCTGGAAACACTCGATCGCCTCAGAGGGCTGACACACAATCGGCTCATTTTCGTTGAAACTGGTATTGAGGAGCACCGGAATGCCAGACCTTGCCTCGAATGCCTTGATGAGATCGTAGTACAACGGGTTCTCGTCACGCGCCACCGTCTGGAGCCGTCCGGTGTCGTCGACGTGATTGACGGCCGACAGCCGTTGCCGCCACTCCGGCCTGATCGTGTACACGTGCAGCATGAACGGCGACGGGTGACTCTGCTCGAACAGCTCCGACTGTCGCTCGCGCAACACCGACGGCGCGAACGGACGAAACGCTTCGCGATGTTTGATGCGGGCGTTCAGAATGTCCTTCATGTTCGGGAAGCCTGGGTGCGCCAGAATCGACCGATTGCCCAGGGCGCGCGGGCCCCACTCCATGCGCCCCTGGAACCAGCCGACCACGTGCCCGGCATTGATCGCATCCGCCGTCACTTCCAGGAGCGGCTCGCGCGCCAATTGCCGGTATGGCACGTTATACCGGTCCAGTTCACGTTTCACGGCCGCATCGGGGTACGCGTTGCCGAGGTACGCGTCCTTCATCACCCAGCGTCGGCCCTCTTTCAGGACCGAGTGGCTGACGTAGAGGGCGGCCCCGAGTGCGAGACCGTCGTCGCCGGCAGCGGGCTGGATACACGTTTCGCGAAACGGCGTTTCGAGCAGGAGCTTTCCGTTCGCCACGCTGTTCAGGGTACAGCCGCCCGCCATCGCGACCCTGTCGGATGGCACCCTCTTGTGCAGCGCGCCGAGCAGGTGCATGTAGCAGCGCTCAAACACGCGCTGCAGGCCATACGCGACGTCCTCGTCCCGCGGTGTGATCCCGGAACCCGTCTCGCGCGGCTCGCCAAACGCCTTGATGAACCGATCAGAATAGAGGCGATGGACCACCATCTCTCCGGCATCGTCTATTTCGAGGCCCTGGTTCGCGCCGAAGGGCAGAAAATAGTCGGGGTTCAGCTCAAATGCCTCGCGGGTCATCGTGACCATCTGTTCGAAGACGTCGTGGTACCGGTCAGTGCCGAGCGGCGCCAGTCCCATCACTTTTCCTTCGTCCCCGTACTTCGGATATCCGATGAACTGGCACACCGCCGAATAGAGCGTGCCCAGCGAATGCGGCACGACGATTCTTTTCAGCGGCCGGATCTGGGTGCCCTCGCATTCCGACAACATGCATGACACAAAGTCGCCTGAACCGTCGATCGTGATGCCGGCGCAGGTGTCCCATTGGGATATGAAATAGGCGCTGGCCGTATGGGCGAGGTGGTGCTCGATGTTGTACGTCTGGAATTTCAGCCTCGTTGAATCGACGTCACACTCAGACGCGATCCGTGACTTCATATCGTCGAACGCCTTGCTCTTGCTCCGCATGCGCGACAGATTGAGAAGTGTCGTGGGATGACGCAGCGCGAACTCGAGCTTCTTGTGCAGATTCGCCGCCGAGTCGCGCCCGACGGCCACCGCGTCTATGTCGGACAGCGTCAGGCCTGCAACCTCGAGGCACGTTGCGATTGAGAGGGTCGGAAAGCCCGCGTAGTACTTGACACGGTTGAGCCTCTCCTCAGCCAGTGCCACGACCGGCACGCCGTCAATCACAATAGAGGCGGCCGCGCCGGCGTGATTGGTATTAATTCCCAGGATAACGCTCATGTATTAGCCGTTTTCTCATTCACGGATGCGAGATACACGCTGTCGGCGACCTTCGTCAACGGTGTCACCACGTGGCTCAGCGCTCGCAGTATCTCCGACGCTCTGATCACCATGCGGTAGTGAACAGGGAGCAAGTCGGCATCGCTGGCCTGAATCCCGAGACCAAAGAAACAGTCCGTCGTCATTGTGGTCCGGCCGAGAATCTGCTGAAAGGTGTCCATCAGTTCGGCAGGCGCCCAATACCTGACCTCAAATCCTTCCCCTTCGGTAAAGCCTCGCCGCCGGAGCTGCTGATATTGCCTGATGCCGTACTTGTTCGGCATCTGGATCAGGGTCGTCCCTGCTGGTCTCAAGACTCTCACGATCTCGTTCAACGACGTCCGGACGTTCTGCTTGCTGAAGTGCTGCAACACGCCGTAAGCAAACACGGCGTCAAATGCGCTATCGGCAAACGGCAGGAAGCGCGCGTCACCGACCACATAGTCCGCCACAGCCCCCAACTGTCTGGACACACGGCGCGCGGCCAGCACCGCATCAAGGCTCGGGTCGATCCCAACCGGCCGGTATCCCTTGAGCGCCGCAGCGATCGACCATCGGCCCCAATTGCACCCGATGTCCAGCAGCCGTTCGCCGTGCCCTTGCGGCAGGCGGGTGAACGGGATCGGGTACCGGGTCAGTTTGTGCTGGACCGAGAAATACAGATTGCCGGAGGTATACGGCACCTCGCCCTGGACAAACGGATCGATGTGGTCCTGGTGCGTCGCTGCATCCTCCAGGAGCTGTTGTCCCGTGCCGTTCCCGGACACCTGCTCCAGGGTCCGGCTGATGTAGTCGTGCGTCACTTCAACGTCATCGAGCAACATCACCGGCACATCATCGAACACCGGATACCGGTGCCCGTGAGGGCAGACCAACTCAGTCGCAGTCGATTCGAGCGCCCGTTTGTCGCGCGGACAGACGAGGTGTGTCGCGAGCCATTCATTCATGGGATGGTGTCGCGGTCAGGCTACTGTTCCGGATCAAAGATATCTTTCCTGCTGAAACCGCTCTTCTTGACGATGCGTGCGAGAGTTCGCAGACGACTGTCGGCTTCAGTCCAGATGCGTCGCATTTTTTGCTCGGGCCGCGCTTTGAAGTACGTCACATGGGTCGTCTCGTAGCCGTTCGGCGAATGCGGCGAGAAATAGTAGTTCGAGACACAACAGCGCCTCGCGTCCCGCTTCACGGGATTGACTGAATGCCAGGACTTGTCGTTGGTGGACATCAGGACCAGCCGATTGAACAGACTCGGTATTTCGATGGCCTCGGTCACGGCTTCATTCCAGAGTTCGAAATTTCCGCCGTCTTCCGCCTGCCAGTCCGGCGAACAGTAGTAGAGCAGGTTCAACACGCGGTAGTGTTTCTGCTCGAAATCATGCGAGTTGTCCAGGTGCGGATTCAGGAAATGCCCCTGGGTCATGACGCTGATGCCGCCCGCGTACAGTTTGGGATCGGCGTGGGGCTCCCTGATGCCCGTCAGGCCGGCCACGGCATGCACGACGCGGGGGTCCTGAAACGCAAACGTGACATCGGCGATCAACGCATCGTGGGTGTCAAGGGCCTTGGACGTAAATTTCTTCTCACGAAAACTATCCAGCAGCCGCATGTCGTCGAGCGGCGGGAACGCGGCGTAGATCTGCCGAGCCAGGTCGTCGGGCAGGAGTCGGTCTACAATGGCGAATCGGGTGCTGAGGACGCCCGGCGCAGAAAACTCCTCGCGGATCCTGTCAGAATCCTGATGGAGCCTTTCCACAATGGCAGTGACGATCGCTTCGCGCACGTTCGTGTCCTCCAGGTCCTGATGCGACACTCTAGCCGTACCGGTGTGTCGTTTCCACTATGAAGTCTGTGCTGCTGACCGGGGCCACCGGGTTTCTCGGACGACACCTGGCCAGGGCGTTGTCGGCAAGCGGTTGCCGGGTTCGCGCGGCCAGTCGTCGGCCGGCCGACTGCCGCAGTGCCAATCCTGACCTCGATTGGGTTGGGGTTGACGCGATCGGTCGGCAGACCGAATGGGGGCCGCTGCTCGAAGGCGTGGACGTCGTGATCCATGCCGCCGCGGTTGCACACCGCATCACCAGGCGGGATCAGGTGCCCGAGTCGGTGTACGACGAGGTCAATCACCGGGGCACCGAACGCCTGGCCGCGTGTGCCCGGCGCGCCGGCGTCAGGCGATTCGTTTTGATCAGCTCGATTGGAGCGGTGGCCGATGCGTCTGAGGTGGTCATTGACGAAGTGACGCCGTGTGCCCCGACCACCGCGTATGGGCGCAGCAAGCGCGCGGCCGAGCTGGCGCTCGCCGCGCAGTTGGCAGGCAGCGAGTGCGAGTGGTGCGTTCTCCGACCGCCCCTCCTGTACGGCCCAGGGCATTCGGGCAATATGGGGCGGTTGCTTCGATTGATCCGGTTGCCGCTGCCACTGCCCTTCGGCGCAATTCACAATCGGCGCAGTGTTATGTATGTCGGCAATCTGGTCAGCGCCGTTCAGGTGGCGGCGACTCACCCGGCGGCCGGTGGGCAGGTCTTCTGCGTGGCGGATTCCGAGACGCTGTCTACGCCGCAGCTGATCGCAGCACTGGGTCGTGCGTCGGGAAGGCCGATTTGGATGGTTGACGCTTCCCTTCCGGCACTCCAACGCATCGGCAGGATTGGGGATGTGCTCGGCACCTGGACGGGGCGTTCTCCAGGATTTGATTCTGAGTCTGTACGCAAGCTCTGCGGCTCGCTCTCGCTGTCGTCCGCCCGCATTCGCGAACGGTGCGGATGGGAACCCCCGGTCCGGCTCGCTGATGGCCTGTCGGCGACGATGGGCCACCGCCAGTAGGCCTCGGCCTTGAAACCCAGGCCGAGCGACGTCCGGAGGGATCTCGGGCCGGTACGTAGCTCGGGCTACCGACCGCCGGTGCTGGCCGCGTGCCTCAACACGTCGAGGGTGGCGTGCGCGGTCGATTCAGGAGGACGCGACGCCACGCCGCGCGCCCGGGCGCCGAGACACCACCCCTGATATTCATGCGCGGGCATCTGTCTGAGCTGGGCGATCGCCGCCCGCCACGAATCCGCCGACAGCGGCAGCGTCCATCCCGCGCGGTCGGCCTGCAGGCCGTCCCACGGCGTCTGGTTGCTGACCAGCACGGGACGTCCGGCCTCAAGGGCCTCGGCCACGACATACCCGTAGTTCTCTCCGAGCGTTGGCAGGACGAACGCGTGGGAGCGGGCCAGCCACCCGGGCACTTCCGCGGGCGCACACTCCCCGCGATAGCGCACGCGGACCGACACTGGGAGTTGCGCGATCAAGGCCTGGCACCGCGCCCAGTAGCGGTCATCTTCGATGGGTCCCACAATCTCGAGGTCCAGATCGCCGCCTGGGTCGTCACGCAGCACCTCCAACAGGAACGTAAGGTTCTTCTTTGGCGTGATCCGCGACAAGAACAGCAAGGTCACCGCGCCTTGGACCTTGTCGAGCGCGGGCACCACCTCCCGGGGCCTCGACGGTCCGAGGCACGGCACCACGAATGCTGGCGAGGCCTCCGGAAACGCCCGGGCGATATCCGCCTGCTCACCCGCGTCGCGGGCCAGCCACGTGACACCGGCAAACAGCCGTAGCGCGCGAGCAATCCGGAGATACCACCGCTTCCGGCCGGGACTGCCCGCGAGTGCGCCCGGCGTCAACTCCCCTTCCGGTGCGACGATCATCGGCACCCGGACTCCCCCCGCACGGCGGAGGATCAGCAGGCCGATCGAGCCCGTCGCGAACAGGCTGTTCATGAACACGACATCGGGAGCCGCCTGCGCCATCAGCCGTGAGAGGAGGATCGGGTGCCTCGTCCTCGCGGAATAGAACACCCGTGCGAGCCCATGGGTTGTCCACCGGTCCACCACAATCCCGGGCAGCGGATCGGGCTGGAATGGATCGCGATCCCTGGCGATGACCCAGAATTCACAGTCACGCCCCAACCGCTCCACCATATGGGTGAGCGCCTGGAACGAGCCGCCCCGAAACCCCGGAGCGAACGACTGACTCAGGGCCAGAACCTTCACCGACCCGCCCCTGCGAGAGGCCCGAGGGGAGGATCGGGCCAGTCCGGCCATTGGCCCAGTCGCAACCCGCGTTGGACCAGCCGCAGGACGTAAATGCCGCACGCCATCAGGCCGCTCATGCGCGTGGGCGCGGCATGCCACAACATGCGCCATCGCCTGCCCACATTCAATTGATGCGTCGTGTTCACAAACAGCGCGTGCCCTGCGGTGCGGAGTCCGGAGGACAGCGGCGGCGGATTGGTATTCGGTTCGCAGAACATCCGTGCTCTGGGGGCCACGAGCAGACGCCACCCACGGCGCCGTACCCGCACGGAAAATTCGACATCCGCCCACAGATGCGGAAAGCGGGCGTCATCGAGAAGACCGAACGTGTTCAACGCCGATGCAGGTACAAGGATGCAGTTTCCCGCCAGGGCCTCAACGACCCAGGGCTCCTGGGGCACCGTAAACGCCGTCAACCGGGTGGGAATGCGCCACCCGCCGTACCACGTGTCCCATGACTGCCCCACCTGGAAGACGCGATGGGGCGTGTCCCACAGCAACAACAGCGCGCCGACGACCGAGTCGGGATACGTACGGGCGCATCGGAGCAGTTCCACGAAGACCTGCCGATTGAAGACGGCATCGTTGTTGGCGATCACGGCGTAGTCCGCTCCGGCCGCCAGCACTCGTCGCAGGCCCGCATTGGTGCCGCCTCCATAAAACAGCGTGCCGTCACCCGCCACGATCTCCACGTCTGGGTAGGCGCGCCGGATCGCCTCCGAGGTTCCATCCGACGACCCATCATCGACGACCACCACGTGGAGCGTCATGCCCGTCGTGTCGGCATCGTAAATGCTTTTGAGCGCTCGCAACGTGGTGTCGCGCCGGTTGTAGACGGCCATCACGACGCCAATGCTGGTCGTCCCCTCCGTCACGTCTGCACCGGCGGGTCGGCCATCCGGCACTCGGCAATGAGACCGTCGGCCAAGTGCGGTGCCAGCCGTGTCAGGACGGCATTGGTCCAGCGTACCGTCCACCTCGTGTACGGATAGTGTTCGGTGCCAAGGTCGTAGAACCACTGGCCCGTGACTACCAGGCCCTGGGTCGTGAGCAATCGCGCCAAGGTGGCCTGCGAGTAGTAGGCCACGTGATCGGGATGGACGGGCTCCGCATGGCCTCCCCGCCCGCGAAGGGCATACTGCGCGAGCCGGAATCCGCAGTAGGCATTGACGGTGGTGACCAGCAGACGCGTCTGCGGACCCATGACCTGTCGGACGTTTCTCAGAAACGTGCCGGGATTGGTCAGGTGCTCCACGATTTCACCGGCGATGACGATGTCGAACGGACCCGCCGCGACCAAATCCGCCGCGAGGTCGCCGACATCGCCCGCGTGCAGATGGGTGACACCACGCGCGGCCAGGACGTCAACCCCGGCCTGGTCGATATCGACGCCGTGTAATTCACTGGCCACGTCACGCAATCGCAAATGGAGCAGCGAGCCATCGGCCAGACTCTGCGCGGTATACGGCGCATTGGTGCAACCCAGATGCAGGACGCGCTTGCCGTTCGATCGCGCAAGGAGGTACTCCACTCTCTGCACGAGGGGAATCGACGCGCGCGCCAGCGACATGCAGACGACATGGTAGCACCGCATCGGGACGCACCCCCTTCGGGTATCCTGTGGCTCATGGCCGACCATCGCGCCGCAGCAGTGGATGACGCGTTCTCGGCGCGCGTGCACCGCCTGGACACCACGATCTTCGACGCGATTCCATCCGAGTCAACACCATGGGACCGGCGATCGCTGCTCGCGTGTCAACAGGCCGTCCGCATGCGATGGTCACCGTACGTCTACCTCGAGATGGGGTCGCACCTGGGCGGCAGCCTGCAACCACATGTGCTGGATCCCAGGTGTGCGGCTGCACATTCGATCGATCCCCGGCCGGCGCAGCAACCCGATGCACGGGGCCAGCGTTTCGGGTACCCGGGAAATTCGACGGCTCGAATGCTGGCGAATCTGGCCGCGGCCGGCGGTGATACACACCGCGTCGTGTGCCACGAACAGACCGCCGCGCGCCTGAATCCCGACGGCTTCGGGCCGGCGCCACACTTGTGCTTCATTGATGGCGAACACACCGATACCGCGGTCATGGCCGACTTTGCCTTCTGTCAGCGGGTGGTCGCGCCGGGCGGCCTGATCGTGTTCCACGACGCCCACATCATCTACAACGCATTGGGCACCATCGTGGCTTCGCTCGATCGCGCCGGCACGGTGTATCGGGCGTGTCCTCTGCCCGATACGCTGTTTGCGATCGAACTCGGCGACGGCGCGCTCCTTGAGGGGACAGCCCTGGCGCCCGTGCGGCGCGAGAGCCATCGAGGGTATGTCCTGTCACTTCAGCAGACAGACCACTATCGCCGCTTCGCCAACCAGTGGCTGTTTCGTGTGCTCCGAAAAGCCCGTGCGATGGCCGCGCGACCGCGCGGGTGATGAAGCGCTACGACGACCGCATCAGCAGGGGCTCCAGCGCGCTCCAGACACTGTCCGCCGTCAGGTCTTCCATGCACGGATGACCGGCCGTCCGGCACTGTACGTCCCGGCAACCCTCGCAAGGCACGGTGAGTCGCACGACGACATGCTGTGGGCCGATCGGGTCCCACTGCCCACGGGGCAAACCCGCCCATGCGGCCACCACGCAGGGGGTGCCCATACTCGCCGCCAGGTGGGCCAATCCCGAATCGACGCCGACGAAGGCCTGGCATTCGGCCAACACGGCCGCGGTCATCCGCGGCGGGTGTCCGCACGCATTCACGCCAAAGCCCCACGCGTCCGTCAGGGTCTCAAATGCCGTCCGGTCGGCCGGTCCTCCGACGCCAACGACCTCGACACCCCGTGCGTGCGCACGCCGGCCCAGATCGAGAAACCGGCCCGTGGGCCAGTTCTTTGCGGGCCAGTTCGAGAGAAGGCCCATCGCCAACCTTGGGCGCCCCTGCTCGCTCCGAGCCAGCATCACAAGGCCGGCCTCGCGTTCCTCCGAGCTCAGGGTCAGCAAAGGCATCTGCCCATGGGGCGCGTGCGCGGCCACGACACCCGACGCCGCCAGTCGTGACAGTTTCAGCCGGTCTTCCCTGAGCGACTCGCCTGGCGACGCGTCGCCCGATGGTGCCATCGCATCGTATCCGTGGAACGTACGGGCGCCACAGGCCCGAAAGAACCAGCGATCGCGTTTCAGAAGCCGCAAGGGGCGTTCGCTTGGCAGGAGGGAGACCACGAGTTCGATGTGATGCCGACGAATGGTCCGTGCCACACGCCACACGTCCCGGATCAGTCGCACCGGCGACGGCCATTCCCCGTACTCCAGAAATTCGTCCACCAGCACATCACCGCCGAGGACGGCCTGTGCTGGCAGTCGGGCCCCTCCGGACGTGGTGAGCAGGAGCACCCGATGGCCCGGCCACTCAGCCCGCACGGCGCGCAGGGCTGGAATCGTAAGAATCGTGTCACCGAGCGAACCGGTGTGATGCGCCAGGAGCCATGGATCGTTCTGCGCGGCGCTCATGCTGGGCGGCCGGCGGCGCGGACTGAGCGAACGCACGAATCGTACACGGCAAGAGTCACACCGGCCATCTCGTCGGCGTCAAACGTCAGGGCATGCACGTGCGCGGCGGCGGCCAGACGTCTCGCCAGCGCGGGGTCGTGACGCAGTTGCAGAATGGCGCCAGCCAGCCCCTCGGCGTCGCCGGGAGGCACCAGGATCCCGGTGACACCGTGCTCCACCGCTTCTGGAATGGCGTTGACCGGCGTCGAGACCACAGGCACGCCGAGCGCCATGGCTTCCACCAGCGCCAACGGCAGTCCTTCCTCAAGGCTTGGCAACACGAACACGTCGGCCGCCGCAACCGCCTTCAGGTACGAACGTCGCCCATCGGGCAAGTCCGCCTGTGGCACATATCGCACCACTCCGTTCAGCGCACGCAGTTCCGAGGCGGCGCGTCCTGTCACCGCTGCCGGTCCCAGCCAGAGGAAGTCCACGTCGGTCGCTTCCGTTCGTACCCGCCGAGCGGCCTCGAGCCAGATCCAGCATCCCTTGCGCTCGATGAACTGCGCGCCGGTCACGACGAGAAACCGGCCGGGGGCGATCCCCAATTGACGCCGTGTCTCATCGCGTGACGTTCCCGTACTGGCGGCGACGACTTCCTGACGTTCCACCGGTGAGTACGCCAGCGGTACCCTCGCAATGTCGTCCACCCGCAGGAACGGCCGGAGGCTTTCTCTCACATGTTTGTTCGCCGCGATGAGTCGAAAGCCCGGACGTCGCGTCAATGAGCGCATCCGACGCCGCCATACATGCGCTCGCAGGCCACCGATGTGTGGCAGGGACGTGTGGAGCGTCACCACAACTCCGTGGCGACCCGCCAGCGTCCACAAGACGCCCGTGAACAGCGTCAGCGAGACATCACAATGAAACACCGTGCCAGGGCCGGTCACCCGCCGGCAGGATCGCCACAACGCCACCTGCGCGTGCCAGGCCCGCACGTGCGCGGTCACACGATGCACCAGCGTGGTGGCCGGCGTCACGTCGAGGCGGCCGCGCATCCTCTCGACGGTGACGCCCAGTGCCTGGAGCTCCGCGACCAGATCGTCGGCTGATCCGGCGGGCACGATCGCGGTCACGCGCGCGCGCAGCACCACGCGGCGCATGAGGGAAATGAAGTACCGCTGGGCGCCGCCCCATTCGAGGTAGGGCCACACGTACACGACGTGCGCCGCGACGGTCTCGTGTGTCTCGTGCGCCCGTGCATCGTTGACACCCTGCATTGTGGGTGACCATAATACCTTCTCACCAAGTGCACTCAATGAGCACCCGACGCAGTATTGATCTGGTGCTCACATGACGGGCCCGCTGCTCGTCCTTGGCGGCAACGGCATGCTTGGCCACAAGGTCGCACAAGTCGCGGCGCCGCATCTGGAGGTGTACGCCACCGTTCGTCACCAACAGCCTGGCTTGCCGGCCGTGCTCGGCCTCGAAGCGGACCACGTCCTGCTCCACGCCGACGTGATCGCCGGACTCGACACCCTGCTCGACCAGGTGCGCCCGGGCGTCATCGTCAACTGCACCGGCGTGCTCCCATCGGCCGGCGGAACGCTGGATCCCCAGGGCGCGATTGGCGTCAATGCGCTGGCGCCACACCGCATTGCGGCTGCGGCACGGGCACGCGGCATGCGACTGATCCATGTCAGCACGGACGCGGTCTTCGACGGGAAGCGTGGCGACTACACCGAAGACGATGTCCCCGACGCGACAGACCTGTACGGCCGCTCGAAAGCGTTGGGGGAGGTGGACGATGAGAGCAGCCTGACGATACGGACGTCGCTGGTCGGACGGCAACTCCGGGGTTCGCGAGGACTGCTCGAGTGGTTCCTGTCACATCGCAGGCAGACCGTGCAGGGCTATCGCGCGATGCGGTTTTCCGGCCTCTCCACACTGGCGCTCGGTCGAACCATCGTGAACCTGATCACTCACCACCCGGCGCTGGCGGGTCGATTCCACGTGGGTGGCGACGCCATCAGCAAGTATGATCTGCTGCAGCTGATGAACGAGACGTTCAACGCAGGCGTCACCATTGTCCCCACCGATGGCCCCGGGATCGATCGCTCGCTGGACTCCAGGCGGTTTGCCGCCGTCGTTGGCTCGGCCCCCTCGTGGCAGCGCATGCTCGAAGACCTCGCCCAGGATCAGACGCCATACGACGAATGGAGGCAGCGTGCCCCATGACCCCGGCACCCTCGGGTCCGCGCGATAACTCCGGACTGCTGCACCACGCCGCGCAGGGCGTGGTGGGTTGGGCCGTGCCGCTCACGGTCACCTTCGTCGCCACACCGCTGATTGTCCATGGGCTCGGCCCGGACGGCTTCGCGGTGTACGCCTGGGCGGCGGCGTTCGCGGCGGGGATCGCGACGGCTGGCCCGGCACGCGGCGTGCTCCACCTGGTGTCCCGAAGCGGTGTGGCACGGCTGCGCCACGAGGCGGTCTCGGCTGGTCTCTGGACGTCCGTCGGGCTGGGCTCGCTGGCGGCGGGTGTGCTCTGGGTCCTGGCCTCTTCGGCCGCTTCGATGGCGCAATTGCCGGCGGTGCTGGCGATGCCGGCACTCCGAATCGCCGCCGTTGGCGCCGTGTCGGCAGCCGTCACCGCCGTGTGCGTCGGGGCGCTGCAAGGGTTGAAACGCTTCGGCACCGCCACAATGCTGACAAGCATCGCGGCAGTCGTGACCGCGGCCGGCGCCGCCTGGATCGCAACCAGCGCATGGGGCGTGGTCGCTCTGGTGTCCTGGCAGGCCGGCGTCTCATTGGTGCTCAGTGTGGCGAGTGTCCTTGTCATTCGACGTGCCGTTGGACCAGTGTTCACCCCACCGACCACCACCGCCGCGGCGAGCGTCACCCGATTCGGCCTGGTCACGATCGGCACGCAGTTGGTCTTCGCTGCATGGGTGATCGTCGAGCGAACGTTGGTGGGCCGATATCTGGGCGCGGAGATGCTGACCGCGCTCGTCGTGGGCCTGCTTCTGTGGATGCATGCCAACGCGGCCCTGGTCAGCGCGGTGCAGGTGATGGCATCGCTGGCCCCTGACGGCTCCCGCGGTGTTGATGACCGCCTTGCGCGCGCCTATCCCAGCGCGACGATCATGACCGCGGTCGTCGCCGTCGCTTCGGCAGCCCTCATTGCCGGTCTCGGTGTTCCAGCGTTGACACTGTGGATCGGCCCAGGGATCGCGACCGTGGCCGAACCACTCTTGCTGCCGTTGGCGCTCGGTGTGGGACTCAACAGCCTCGGGACCACCGCCTGGTTTGCCAATGAGGCGGAAGGACGCCCGGCCCGGAACTTGGTCTGGGCTGCCACGGGCCTCGTACTCACCACGATCACGTTGTTGTGGCTGGCGCCTGCGGGCCACGCGGCGTCGGCCGGCATTGCGCGCCTGGTGGCCGTGGCGCCCGGCCCCCTGTTCATCGTCTGGACTGAGTGGTCCTCACGCGGTCGCCTTCGCGCACCATGGTGGAGCATCCTCACGTATATCGTTCCGTGCGGGATCGTGTTGTTCGTGGGCCTGCGGACCGTCGCGATCGCCGCCACCTCGTCATGGCTGGTGTTCTTCGTTGCGGCGATGCTGGGACTGGCGCTGTATGCGGCTGTAGTGTGGCACCTTCCGGTGATGACTGAACGCAACCGGCAGGCCTTGCGCTCGTGGCTTCGCCAATTGGCGCGGCCAAGGCCACGCCCTAGGTGAGGCGGCGGACGACGCTGTCGAGCGCGGATTCGTACTGGGGCACCACGCAGGCCTTTGAAAAGGTGTCGTCAAATCGCGCCCGGCCGCGGGCACCCATGACGGCGCGGGATTCCTCATCGAGTTGGGCGAGCGCGTCGAGCGTGGCCGCCAGTTTCGCAGGGTCGCCCGGTGCGACCACCACTCCAGTCCCGGTGGTCTGTACGAGATCGGCGGCCGCTCCTCGGACAGCCATCACGATGGGGCGGCCGGCGGCCAGGTACGCCACCGTCTTGGTCGGCACCACGGCCTCGAAGACCGGGGAATCCGCCAGATGCACCAGTAGTGCGTCCGCGGCGGCCATCAGCGCCGGCATCTCCTGATGCTGACGCCAGCCAAGAAACACTGTGCGGTCCGCCACGCCGATATCACGCGCCACACTCTCCAGTTCCTTTCGAGCCGTCCCTTCACCGGCGAACACCAGCACGATTCGAGGGTCCGTGAGGAGCGCGGCCGCCTTCACGACCGTGGTCAGGTCCTGGGCAATTCCGAGGTTGCCGGCAAAGAGCACCACAAACCGGTTGCGCCAGCCGTGTGACTCGCGCGTAGCCGCGCGCTCGGCACTCGTGCCCTGACGGGCCAGGTCGCCATCCACCCAGTGGTGTGTCACGCACAAACGGTCAGGCAATGCCCCCTTTTCGATGAGCACGGCACGTGCGCGCTCGTTGGGCACGAGGATCCTTGAGGCGCGGCGGTAAATGAATCGTTCCAGGGCTTCAAGCGCGCGGATCGCGCGCCGATTCTGGATCAGTCCAGCGGCCACGATGACATCGGGCCAAATGTCCTGGACGTCGTAGACGAACGGCACCCGCATCAGCCGCGCCAGCAGCCACCCCGCGGCGCCGATCGACAGCGGCGGATGCCAGACGTAGATGACCTGAGGCCGCTTCAGCAGCGGCCGGGCCAGCACCGCAGCCAGCGCGAACGCGCCAAAGTTTGCGCAGCGGCGCAGCACCGACCGTCCGTGATACGCATAGCCCGCCATCCGAAGGACCGGTACCGCTCCCAACGTGTCGCGCTGCCACGGCCGGAGCGCGTAGCCGGGATATCGCGCACCGTGCGGATACTGGGGCAGGCCCGTCAGCACGGTCACGTCATGGCCGCGCTCGCACAATGCCTGTGCGAGATCGCCGGGTTTGGTGATGGGCTCTGGCGTGAAGTATTGCGCGAGCACAAGGACGCGCAGAGTTGGAACCGAAGAGGGGGGCCTTGGCGGCATCGTGGTGATTGGAATACCGCTGACGTCCAGAGCGGCGCAGCGAGGGCGCCGCCCTGGACGACCGAGAAGACGTCAGTCGCGATGGGTCATTTCACGCGCCAGTTATTCACCGGATAGTCGTTATTTGTTCCCCATGTAAAGATGGAAACGCCACCACTGGAGCGATTGATCCAGAACTGCCCGGTGGTTTCACGCCAGATGGCCAGGTCGGTCTTGCCGTCGCCGTCCCAGTCACCCTGCGTGACGAAGTCTGTGGCGGAAGCCCCCCAGAGGCGGAAACTGACGATGTTGGTCGTGCTGCCAACCGTCCAGTACTGAAGGGCCGCACCGGAACTCCGGGCCACCGTCAGATCCTCCGTGACGTCCGCATCCCAATTGCCCGGCACGAGGGAGTCGTTCGACAAGCCGAAGTTGCGCAGGACGGTCGCGCCATTGGACGACTGTCGAATCCAAATCTGACTCCCGCGCTGCGCCATTGGGTCGTGCTTTGCGTCGCCGTCGAAGTCAAACGGCGCGGTGAAATCGCCATTTAGTCCCCAGGGCATGAACGTCACCGGCCCGCCCGATGTTGTGCGGAAGTAGAGGGTGGATTGAAGGCCAGCGCTCGCGCCCGGCCGATTCACGGCAAAATCATCGCGACCGTCGCCGTTGTAGTCGCCCGCCACCCGGGAGTCGTCGCCCGTCTGCCCGAAGGGCTCGAAGAGCGGTACGCCGTTCGACGACTGCAACACCCAGAAGCCTGCCACACCGGGAGCCCCGGGTCGCCACACCGTGATGTCCGATTTCCCGTCGGCGTCGTAGTCGCCGCACAGAACGGTATCGAACTGCACCCCCCAACTCGCGAACTGCAGCCCCCCAGTTGACCGCAAGATCCACCACTGCAACTGGCCACCCACGTTCCTGGTCACGACGGGGTCGGTCTTGCCATCGCCATCAAAATCGCAGGTGTTCGGAATCTGCGCATGAGCCAATGCCGGCAGCGCTGCCAGCATGAATACGCACAAGACAGCCTGTGTGAGGTGTTTCGTCATCGCGCAGTTCTCCTTCGTTTATTGCGTCACGGTTGAGGGGTGAGTCGGATCTTCTGGTCCAGGCGTCGCCGCATCTCCAGGACTAGCTGTTTCGCGTTGGCGATCTCCCCATCGAGTTGGGAGATCTGGTTGTCGAGCTGAAGTCTCGCGTTGGTCTTCTGCTCCAGTTGTTCGGCCGTCCTCGCCTTTTCCTGCTCCATCATCGCCTGCGCTTTGCCGGTGGGGTCCGCAGAAGCCATCTGCGTGTAGGTGTCGACCGAACCACGCATCTGGGCCATGTCCTTGTCGATGGCCGTACGGCCCTGCTCAAGTCCATCCAGCCGCTGCTGCATCTGCGTGATCCGTCGCTCGTCCATGTCGATCAGTTGCGACAGCACCAGAGAGGCGTCGCGGTCGGCCGCCTGCTGCGCGTACAGCTTCATGACCTCGACGAGTTGATCGACCGACTTGCGCAACGCCGCCAGCTCGGACACCACAGCCGCTTCAGCGGTCTGGACCGACGCAGGAGGATTCTGGGCGAAGGTGAGACTCGCCGCGAGCAAGGCCGACAACGTCAGGGCAATCATGGGCTGCCCTGATTATCTGGCCGCCCGCCGAATCGTGTCAATCTCGCCTTCTGATCAGGAACGTCTTGATGAGGGTCCCATCGTCCGCCTCGGTTTCAGTCAAGAGTTCGACGTTCTTCACAGTGAACGGCGGCTTGTCGAGCACCACCGCCGAGTCAAAATGGAGGCGCATCTCCGGACCGTGCGGAATATCCAGGTTCGGCACGAGCACCGCCCCCGGGTTCGGGTAGTGTTCCGTCACAATCAGAAACTTGTATTGCGTGCATTTGTGCAGGATGCGCGCAATTTCGGCGTTCGACAGATGCTGGAGCACCTGCCTGACCAGACAGAGATCGCTGGCGGGCAATTCATCCTCAATGATGTTCACACAGACGAATTCAACCGTGTCGCGTCCGTGCGTGCGATTCAAATGCCCGACCAGCTCCAGAACGACATCACACCCCGTGTAGTGGACGGCCTGATTGACGAACATCGATGCAACCTGAAAGTCACCACAGCCAAGGTCAACGACCCTCCTGACATGATGCTCGGCGATGAATTTTCTGACGGCCGCGGCATAGTTTTCAGCAGGAAGCCCACGCGAGCCCCGGCCTGAAAAATACTCACCGCGCGTGCCGCCCCAGACATTGTTCGCGTAAATTTCGCTGAACGTCTGCTCAGCGGTCTTGCCGGCAAATGTGCTCTGCCGTCTGCCGCCCACGCGCTGACGCCTCGTCTTCAACAGTGACGCAGGAATCAGTCGTTTCAGCGTCTGTCTCAAGCGACTCATCAATGCGTCCGTCGCTGTTCTCAGAACTCGATCACCGCGTCCTCGACCGGACGGCCGAGCGAGGCCAGCTGGTCTCGCCACATCGACGCGTCGCCCACCACCACGACGATCGCGTCGCCGGCCCTGACGTGCCGGCGCGCCGCGGACGATACCGCGTCGGGTGTCACAGCCTCCACGTCCGGCACGAAACGATCGAACGTATCGGCGGGCAGATCGAACGTGGCGATCCGCGCTGCGGCGTGCGCCAGTTGCTCGGACGTTTCAAACTGGCGGACGAAACCACGCGTGATCGATGACTTGGCGCGCTCGAGTTCGTCCGTCCCCGCCGGACGACTGCCGCCCACGGCTTCGAACTCCTTGAGAATTTCGGACACCACCAGAGGAGTGGCATCCCCCTGCACGTTCGTTTCACAGGAGAACGTGCCCGACCGCAGGCGGAAGTCAAACGCGGTGCGCGCGCCGTACGTGAGCCCGCGGGCCTCGCGGAGGTTCAGGTTGATCCGGCTGGAAAACTGGCCGCCGAGCAGCGCATTGAGGGTCACGAGCGCGTGGTATTCGTCGATGTGACGCGCCGAACCCAGGTGGCCCACGTTCACTTCCGTCTGTGGCGCGCCCGGCCGGTCCACCACAATCACGCGCGCGGGCCCCGAGGCCGTCGCGACCGGCACCGGCGCGAGCCGCGACGTCCCGTCGAGCGCCTGCCAGCCGCCCAGTTGTCGTTCGGCCGCCAGAAACGCCTCCTGTGGGCCCACATCGCCCGAGATGATCAGTGTGGCGCCGAGCGGGCGCATCCCGCCCGCATGGAACGCACGCACCTCGTCGATCGACACGCGCGACAACGCGGCCGATGTGCCCAGTGTGCCGTGTCCATACGGATGCGTGCCAAACGCGGCCGACAGGAAGGCGCGATCCGCCACGGCAGAGGCCGAACTTCTGACCTGGCGCAACCGGTTGAGCCGAATCTCACGCACCCGTTCCAGATCGGCCTCGTGCAGGCGGGGCCGCGTCATCACATCGCCCAGCAGCGCCAACGCGCCGTCCATGAACCGCGGCAGTGTCGTCAGCGTGAACGTGGTGGTATCGGGACCAACGTCAATGGAAAGCTCGCTGCCAAGGGTGGCGAACGCTTCAGCAAGGCCGATGGCATCAAGCCGATCGGTACCTTCGTCGAGCAGGTCGGCCATGACGCCGGCGAGGCCCGGTGCGGAGGGCGGGTCACACGCGGACCCGACCGGCACCACCAGCGCGATCGTCACCACCGGGATCGTGTCGTGGCGAATACTCCAGACCCGCGCGCCGTTCGACAGCGTCTCTCTGGCTACAGGGGGGAAGGTCACTCGCGCGGGGGCTCCCGGCGGCGGCATCACAAAGCGGAGGTTGTTCGTCACGTGGTCACCACCGCCGGCTCTGATCCGTCCAGGGCCCATTGCCGCTGGCCTTGCGGCACCACCGACAACAGGGCCGCCTGACTGGTGGACAGGAACGTCCGCACGGCGCGTTGCACATCCGCGGTCGTCACACGCAGGTACCGATCAAGGTCCTGAGCGAAGTACCCGGGCTCCCCGGTATAGACGTTGTAGGCGTTCAGCTGATCGGCTTTGCCCCCGAAGCCGCCAAGCGTCTCCAATCGATAGAGGAACGACGCCTCTGCCTGCACGCGCGCGCGCTCAAGTTCAGCCGCTGACGGTCCGTGTGTCGCCAGGCGCTCCAACTCGTCCATGACGGCAAGACGCAGTTCTTCGAGCATCACGCCAGGCGCTGCGGTCGCCACGACCTGGAACAGGCTGCCCAATTCGCGTGATCCCTGACCGGCGCCAAGGCCGGCCGCGCGGCGCCGATCATGCAGAAGGGTGCGATACAGCCGCGACGTCCGGCCGTTGGCCACCAGATCCGCAGTCACATCAAGCACGGCATCGCCTTCGGCAAACAGTGCCGGACTTGGAAACACCAGGTACAGGCGCGGCAGTTCCACGCGGTCTTCGAGCAGCAGGCGGCGTGGCGCGGGTAACGCCGCCGGTGTCATGGGCGGCCGCAGTTCGGGGCCGGCGGGAATATCGCCAAACAGCCGCTCCACAAGTGCCATCACCGCATCCGTGCGCACATCGCCGGCGATGGCGAGCGACGCGTTGGCCGGGTGGTAGTACTGTTGGAAAAACGCCCGCGCGTCATCAACAGTGGCGGCGCGCAAGTCGGACGGATACCCGATCGTGGGCCAGTGATACGGATGGTCAGACGGGTAGATCGCCTCGGACAACGCGAAGTGCGCGAGGCCGTACGGCCGATTCTCATAACTCTGGCGGCGTTCGTTGAGGACCACCTCACGCTCGGTCTCAAAGCGCTCGACCGACAACGCGGGCACCAGCCAGCCCATCCGATCGGCCTCCATCCAGAGGGCCAGTTCCGTCGCGCCTGCCGGAACAACGGACCAGTAGTTGGTCCGATCGGCGCTGGTGGAACCGTTGAGGGACCCTCCCGCTTCCTGCAAGGGCTCAAAAAAACCGCGCGGCTGATGCTCGGCCCCCTTGAACATCAGGTGTTCAAACAGATGCGCCAGGCCGCTGCGTCCTGGCGCCTCGTTGGCAGAGCCCACGTGGTACCAGATGTTGACGGCCACCAACGGCAAATGGTGGTCCTCATGGACGACGACCTGAAGGCCGTTGCCGAGCGTGTGTTTGGTGAACGGAATCAATTGATCGGCGTCAGCGGAATGGCTTTCCGCGCATAGGAGGCAATCGACACCTGCTGTGCCACGCGTGCAGCCGCCGCTGCCAGAGCCACGGCCGCCGGCGACTCGGGCGCCGACAACACGATGGGGTTGCCCGCATCGCCACCGGCTCGAACCGGCTCCGAGAGCGGAATACTGCCCAGGAATGGGACGCCCAGTTCGAGGGCGAGCGCCTCACCGCCGCCTTTGCCGAAGATGTCGCTTTCCGTTCCACAGCCGCCACACACGAAGTAGCTCATGTTCTCGATGACGCCGATCACCGGAATATTGAGCTTCTGGTACATCTTCACGGCGCGCCTGGTATCGGCAATCGAGACCGTCTGCGGTGTGGTCACCACCACAGCCCCGGCCACCGGCACCGTCTGGCTCAGGCTCAGCGCCACGTCGCCCGTCCCGGGGGGCATGTCCACGATCAGATAGTCCACCTCCGCCCACTTCACGTCGCGAAAGAACTGTGTGATCGCGCCATGCAGCATCGGCCCGCGCCAAATGACCGGGGCATCGTCGGCTGTGAGGAACCCCATTGACACCGCCTGCACACCGTACCGCTCAGCCGGGAGGATCTTGTTTTCATCCTGCTCCAGCCGCAGGCCTTTCTCAAACCCCAGCATGATGGGCACATTGGGCCCGTACATGTCGGCATCAAGCAATGCGACGCGGCTCCCTGCCTTCGCGAGCGCCACGGCGAGATTCACCGCCACGGTCGTCTTGCCGACGCCGCCCTTCCCCGCACCCACCGCAATGATGTTCTTCACGCCGTCCACTGGAGCGCGTCCGGCCTCAGGGCGTCCTGCCGCCCGCACCTGGGCGGTCATCTCCACGGCCACACTGGTCACGCCCGGCAACGCGCTCACGGCGGCCTTCGCCTGATCGCGCAGCACGTCCTTCACCGGACACGCGGGCGTGGTCAGTTCAACCGTGAACGCGACATGTCCGCCGCTGATGGTGACGTGCTTGACGAACCCCAGAGTGACGATGTCGCGGTGCAGATCGGGGTCCTGCACGACGCGCAGGGCATCCAGGACAACTGTTTCAGAGAGGACCATCTTTGGAATTGTACGAGAAGCTGGCGGCAATGTCGCCCAGCGATTCGGATCGCGAGTCATCACTCGCTCATGACACCCGGGACGGCCACACGGGGCGGCCGGCCGAACACCTTGCGCGCGTCGTCGTTCAGGAGCACCCAGAAGGTATAGACACCGAGCGCGGTGCCGAAGGGCACCATCACGAGATTGGGTACGGCCATTAAGAGCGCCACAAGCCGCCCGCGTCCCTCGCGCCGCCTGAGCGCCCGGCCAGTCCACGCCGACGCCACGCCAGCGAGGATCAGGGAACCGCCGACGGTGGCCAACAACACCACGGCTGCACGTTCACCGAGACCGAACGACTGGCCCGTGAGCGAGGCCCTCGTGCCGGCCGCCAATAAGGAAAGAGACACGCCGGTCATGATCCCGAATGCGCCCCAGACCAGGTGCAACAGGCCAAGGACATCGATGTGCAGGCGCATGTGATGGCCCACCGAAGCCCCAGGGGACTGGCCGGCTCGCTCGGACTCAGCGCGCGCCGAGCGTCACCATCAGTTCGCGCCGCTCGTCGTCGTTGAAGCCTTCGAGGTCGAGCGTGGCATCACACTCGTCGCACAGCAGTTCGACCAGCGCCGGTCGTCCCTCTTCCATCGGCGGCTGGACTTGCCCGTCGGCGACGCGCACGAGGTGCATCTGGAGGGTTTTAGCGAGAAAGTTTTCGGCGTTGCCGCAGTTCGGACACGTCAGAGACATCGGAAAGAGTGTATCTCACTCTCCGAGGCCGGGATACACGAGTTCTCCGGTAACGGCCGACTCCGGGAATGCATGCCTGACTGCGGCCAGATAGGTGGCAAGCTGCACCGCATGTTCGGGTCGGGGCGCGCCCGTCTTGAACTCCAGCACCAGAAGCGACCCATCCGGCTGGGCGACGAGACAGTCAATGCTCCCCCGCACAATGGCCGCTGGCATCTCTGGCGCGACAAACGAAAAAGGCACTTCATAGCAGGCCCGACCGGCAGCCAGCCACGCCCTGACGTCCCCGCGGCCGGCCAACCGCATGTACGCCCCGGCCACGGTCGCAAAGAACCGGCCCCGGTCGGCCACATCCACCAGTTCTTCTGGACGCGCAAGGCGTGCGGCGTGGACAGCAATGGCCTCGGCCGATGGCAGGTCGGCCAATCCGTGCTGGAACAGCCGGTGCACAAGCGTTCCCGCCAGCCGGTCCAGGGCCCGATCCCCCCCCCCGCCCCCATCCGTGAGGGCGGCCTGCGACAACTCACCCATCGTGGTGGCGTTGAGGATGAGCGGAGCCTCACTGGTCAGCGGTTCCCAGTCCACGTGGCCTGTTGCCTCCACCTCTGGTTGAGCCATCAGGGGGGCGCTGGAAGGCAGACGCGGCTTGCACACACGCACGGCAAACTGGTGCCCTGCGGCATCCCACATCACCTCGTCGTCTTCGCTCAAGGCCGCGCGCGTGAACATCTGCCGCAGTGACACGGGCAACAGGCTCGCCAGGCTGCGCTTGGGGGCCCGCAACACGCTGTTCTGATCCACTTCACCCGCCAGGTACAGGACATCGCGCGCACGGGTCACGGCGACGTAGAGCAACCGCCGCAGTTCCTCCACCTCCCGCCGCTCCTCGAGTCTGGTTCCATCAGTCGAGCGAAACGCCACCTCGGGTTCGCCATCCACGCTGCGGTCGATGACGGTCACCCCCGCCGAGCCGCCCCGGCCAGGCGCATGCAGGTTGACGACAAACACCGCGGGGAATTCGAGGCCCTTGGCCGCGTGAATCGTCATCAGGCTCACGCAGCCCCGTGCTTCAACCACCGCATTGGACTCATCACCGGCGCGAAGCGTTTCAAAGTACTCGGCCAACCGGCCAATCGTGGTGTAGCCCCGATTCTCGATCCGGCGCACCAGCGCGCGCACCTTTTTGACATTCTCCCTGGCCTGATGGGCGCGCAGGCCCGTCATCTCCACCGCATACATCGACTCGCGCATCACGCGGTCGACGAGTGCTCCGGCGGGCACACGATCGGTCAGCGCCATCCACCGCCGCGCCCCGGCACGCACACAACTGAGCAGTTCCCGATCGTCGTCGGCGATCGGCGCCACCGGATCGGCGGCGCCGATGACGGCGGCCGACAGATCTGGCGCAAGCGCCGCCAGCGCGCCGTCCGACAGCCGGACAAAACGCGATCGCAGCAGCTCAGCGGCCCGGAGGTTCGACTCAGGTTGCGCCAGGAATCTGAGCAGCGCCTGCAAGTCCTGCACTTCGGGCGCGTCGAAAAACCCCAGCCCCTTGTAGACGTAGGTACGAATGCCGAGCCGCTCCAGCGCCTCTTCGTAGACCTGATGCCCGGCCCGCGCCCGAAACAGAATCGCCACGTCGTCGGGCCGCGCAGCCCTGGGCGGCCCCTGGCGGTCGCGCACCGTGGCTTCAGCGAGAAAACGTGCGATCTCGGCGGCCACCGAATCGGCCGACGCCTGGAGTGAATGCGCGGCCACCACGCCGAGCACGGGCCGGCCATCGCGCCGGGCGCCCGGTGCAATCGCGCCCACGGGAAAGTGATCGCGCTCCTCGTAGGCGAACCGTTCGTCGAGGTCCGGGTCGCCTTCGAGGCCCGACGCCAGCACATTCACAAACGCGAGCAACTCGGCCACCGCCCGAAAGTTCTTCGTGATCGCCTGTTTGACCTGGCGTCCCGGGCGGAGCGCGGAAATTCGTCGCGCGGCCTCGTCGAGCAACGCCACTTCCGCATGCCGGAACCGATAGATCGACTGTTTGCGGTCGCCGACGATGAAGATCGAGTGCTGACCGTCGGCCACACCCTCGCCTTCGCCCCAGGCGGAGATGAGCAGATCCACCAGGCGCCACTGCTGCCGGCTCGTGTCCTGAAACTCGTCCACGAGCAAGTGGTGGTAACGCGCCTGCAGTTTCAACCGGCTGCGCGCGAACTCCTCCTGGCGTTCGAGCAGCGCCACCGCGCGGTCGAGCATGCCGGAGAAATCAAGGACCGCGTGTTCATCAAGGAGCCGCTGGTACTGGTGCACCGCGATCGTCAGCACGGTGAGCAACCCCCGCGCCAGCAGGCCGTCAACGTCGCGTTCGAGGGCGCCGATCGACCCCTCGATCTCCGGCGCCATCGCCAAAAACGCGGCGTCGTGTCGTTTGCGCGATGCCGCATTCGAATGGTCTCCTGCATTCCCCGGCAGCTTTTTTCTCGCCTCGCCCTTCTTCGTCAGAAAATATCGTTCGAGGCGACGCCGCAGTTGGGGCACGTCACTGACAGGAATGACTTCGCCGGTCGCCAGGCGCGCCGCCTCACCGGCCACCCATTGAAACTCGGCCAACGCGGGCGGTCCGTCCGCCACAAAGGCCTGGTGGCCGCTGAACACCGCGCGCACACGCGCCACGAACGCCCGCGAGACTTCGTCGGGCGTCTGCACGCGCACCTTCTGCCTGACAAACGTCGCCACGGCGGGCAGCGCCACCTGCCGGCGGTCCAGGAGTGTCGCCAGGACGCCCTGCAACACCGTCGCCTTGATGCGGGTAAACAGCAGGCGCACGTTGTCGTCGCGCACCACCACGCCGCGCACGATGCGCATCGTCACATCAAGCGCTTCGGTGGTGAACCGCGCCATCTCCGTCTCGTCGGCAATCTCGAACCCGGGGTCCACGCCGGCCTCGAGCGGGAACTCGCGCAGCAGGCCGAAGCAAAACGCGTCGATCGTGGCCACTTGAATTTCCGCCAGAAGCGCGTGAGAGGCCTCGGCGCGCAACTGCTCGAGAATGCGCTCGCGCATCTCGGCCGCCGCCTTCCTCGTGAAGGTGATCGCGAGGATATGCCGCGGCGATACGCCCTGGCGGATGAGCCTGACGTACCTGTCCACGAGGACGCGTGTCTTCCCCGTACCGGCGGACGCCTCGAGCACGACGTGTTGCGCCGGGTCGGACGCGAAATCGCGCGCCGCCTGGTCTGGCAACACCGTCGGTGCCGGCTGATTGTCGTCGGGCAGATCAAACAAGTTCGTCTGCATCGTCCTCCAGGTTGTATTCCTTTCGGCACACGCCGGCATACCTGCACCAGCCGCATTCGCTCGTCGAGATCGGCCGCGCGGGAAACTCGCCCGCTTCGATTCGGCCGACGACACCGGCAAAGTCCGCGGCTCGGGTCTGGACCGCGAGAGACGCGTCGGCCCGGGTGCCCAGTCGCCCTTCGAGCCTCTGTTCGTCGCCAAACGCGAGGTACATCGCAGCCGACACAGGGTGCGGCGTGTGGTCGCGCGATTCGAGCTTCTGCTGGGCCGCCCACGCGTAGGCGGCGATCTGGATCGAGGTCTTCAGATCCGGCATGCGCCCGAGTTTGTAGTCCACGACCCGCAGACTGCCATCACTGAAGACGTCCACACGATCGGCCTTGCCATTGATCTCGATGATCACCTCATCGAGGCCGCCGAGAATGGGGAATCTGAACGGGCCACGCAGTACTTCCTCCAGATGGCGGGCGACCACGGTGCCGCCGTCTTCGGCTTCGAGTTCGAAGACGCGCTCGGCAACGCCGCGGGCCACGAGCGAACCCAGCAGGCGTGTTTCCTCCAGGACGCGGTCGGCCTCGGGAAGGACGCTGCACGTCTCGCGGGCCAGGGCCGTGAACATCGCGACCGCTTCAGGCAGCCGTGCGGCCGTGATGGTGCCATGGCCGGCCGTGCCCCAAGCCCGATAGAAGCGCTCGAACAAATCGTGCATCAGCGTGCCGCGCTCCATTGGCGTCAATCCGACCGCTTCCTCAGACTCCTGTGGCAGGTGGAGCACGGACTCCGCGAAATACTGGAAGGGACAGGTGACATACCGGTCCACCTTGCTGACCCGATACGCCTGCGGTGGCTGCGGCAACCCCACGCCACGGTATCGAGGGTTGTCGAGCGGCGGACGCTGCTCGCGTGCGACCAGCCACCCGGCAGAATCGGCCGGCAACCGGGCCTCGTCCTGCCGCGCGCCGGCGAAAATTTCGTCGCTGAACATCTGGACCGGAGGCAAGACCCCGCTCAACACGGCAGGCAGGCCCCGCGCCACTTCCACCATCGGCGACAGGGCGACCACCGCGTCGCCTTCAAGATGAAACGCGTGCAGGTGCAACGTGCGGGACGGCAACCCGGTGAGATCGCGAAATCCGGCCAGCTGTGCCGCCGCGTGATCGGTGTCCTGCGGCCATCCCAGCACTTTCAGGAGTCCGCTGGTGTAGAAGATGCTGCGTCGCTGGCGCTCGGGCCAGTCGGTCTCGACCAATCCCACCAGGTGCACGTGATCGAACTCGCCAAACCTCGCCGCCACCGCATCCACCAGATGCACGCCGGCCTGACTGCGCGGGAGAGAAAACGTCTGACGCTCGACCTCGTGCCGCATGGCCGCCACCAATTCGTCAGCCTCCCGGTGGCGGTCGTCGTGCCGCTCATACGCATCCGCCAGCGCGTCGAGTGCGCCAAGGACCGCAGCGCGAGCGCGCAGATAGGCCTGGCGCCACTCATCACCTTCCGCAGGGCCGTGTTGCCGGCCGCGCAGGAAAGCGGCCACCGACCTGACCTGGCGTGAGGCCGTGGTCTCCTGCTGGAACGGCGCCAGCTCACGAGCCGCGTCCGCTGCAGCGTGTGCCGCTCGATGCGCGCCTGTGGCCCGCGCTCGATCGCGACGATGGGCGTCGGCCATGAAACGAGTGACGGCTTCGGGATACCGGTCGGCCCCGCCTGTTACGCGCAGCCCGACCAACACTGTGTCGAGCGCAGCCACATCTACCGGGCCAACGCGCTGCCCCTCCACCTCGAAGTTGAGCAGCGGTGAGCGCAACAGCGCCAGGCTCGACTCACGGGTGCCCCCGGTGCGAGCGACCACAAGAATCAGATCGAGCAGCGCCGCGTAGGGCTCGCCGGCAAGCGGCAGGGCGTCCAGTGCCTGGATGGGCACACCCGCGTCCTCGCACAACTGGCGCGTCAGATACAGATACGGCAGCGGCCGCTGGAACACGATGGCTGTCGGCGCGAGCCGGCCGGGCACGGCGTCTTGACGCGCGCGCGCGCGGATGTGCCGAATCACATCCCGCACTTCCTCTTCGCGATCGCGGCCCACATGACACCACTCCCCGTCTGTGGCGCCGGCGGGGCGCACGACGACGGGTGACCATGGCACCGGGGGTTCGCGATGTTCTTCGATCTCGGGCAGTTCGCGTTCGAGCCGTTCGCGAAACCCGGCGTCGTGCGTCTCGTCGGTCATGACCACGTCCACGCGCAGGCCCGTCCACCGACCCAGCAGATCGAAATCCGCCGGCCAGAGACCCCGCGGATCGGTGGGATGGTCGGCCACCGCCACCACCACGTGATCAACCGCCCACTGGGGACGACGGGCCAGCAACTGGGCACGGAGCAGGTGCTCGTCGAGTGCGCCCGCATCCACCACCGCGCGTTCGTACGCCAGAAACGACAACCCGAGGAAGGCCGTCTGGTGGATCAGGCTCTCGCTGCCGCGGTCGCTGCCCCGTTCGACCTTCAGCTCGTCGAAGAGCGCACGGCGGAATCGAGTGACAGATCGCTGGCGCCGCCTGAGTTCATCGTAGAAGTCGAGCATGACGGCCACAAGCGCCGGACGCAGGGCGAACGGCGCGCCGCCCATGCGCGGACGACGTGCGGTGCGATCGGCAGCCGCGGCCATGAGCACGTCGCGTTCGACACGCGCGAGCAGGCGCGGGGCGCCAGGCAGTGTCAGGTGCAGCCGCGTCATCCACTCGTCACGCGTCAGGATGTCGGGCCAGATGACGGTCGCCCGTCCGGCGCGCATCGTCTGCCGTTCGAGCGTCTGCCGCAGGAGCACGACCGAGGCGCGGGTGGGTACGATTACCACACGGCGTCGCGCCTCAAGCGGAGCGCCTTCGAGCGCCAACGCCGCCACGGCCCGACGAAAGCCCGCAAGGTCGGTCGCGCGAATGAGGCGCCGCGTACTCACCGTACCCTTCGGGGCTTGAGGGCGACCGCCAGGCTCACGGCGCCAGCCGTGCGTAGCAACTCGGCGCCCCTGATGGCCGCCGACGCGTTGCGCGAAAGTTCGAGATTGGGCGCGACAGAGAGCCGCTGCCCCAGCACCAGGCCGTGCTGCGCGAGCTGTACGGCACTCAGAAAGATGCCGTTGGCCTCGACGAGTTCCTCAGGCGGTTGCAGTGACGTGAGTACGCGGTTCAACTCGCTGAACGCGCGCGCGGCCGCATCGAGCTTGCCCGGGCTGGACGACTCGCCGCTCGTGATCGCCGAGAGGGTGAGCGCATGGTGCGTCCACGCGCGGTTCGCCATCCTGACACGCGCGTCGTACGCTCGGAGCCGGTCTTTCACGAGTGCCCACCGCTCAAACGCCAGTTGCTGGTCCACGGCCAGTCCAGACTCGCTCCACAACTTTCGCACGGTCGCGCCCACGTCGCGAGGCCGCCGGTGGCCTAGTCCTGCGTCGCGCGACTCAACGTCGAGAATAAGGCGCCGAATCACCGCCGGCCGACCTTGCCGTACCGCAGCATCCGCCCGGGTCATGGCTTCGCGAAGCAGGGTCCGATAAGCGGCATCGAGTGTGGTTTCTTCGTCGAGCAATCGCGCGACGTCGGTCCGAAGGTGCGCGTCCGCCGCAGGGAGTGATTCCGCGACGCGTTGGGCGGAGCGCAGCAGGGCCAGCTTCTCGACCCCGACATCCGTCGTGGCCGCCGCGACCAGGGCCATCGCGACCGTCTCGGCCGGCGTGGGCGCAGACATCAACGGCACGGACGGAGGCGGCATCACCGAGGCGACCAGGTCGATTGAGACGTGGGAGGCGCCGGTGGCGGCCTGGAGTTCCAGAATCACGTCATCAATGATCGAGACGATCTGGCGGAGTTCGGCCGCACGATAGCCGAAATGATCCATCGGCCACGCGAGCAGGCGCCGTCGCGCGACCAGAGCGATCCCGAGCCGGCGGTCCTTGTCATCGCTGGCTTCCAGGGCGGCGATGGCGCGGGTGATATCGGCGATGAGCGCCTGGTATTCGCGCTCGCCGCGCAGCGCTGCATATTCGGCCATCCGCAGGGCACTGGCGTATGCCGTTGTACGCTCCATGTCCACAGACCCGACCGGGACGGTGATGAGATCGTGCGTCTGGACGCCGCCCTTCTGACCCTGCGCAACGACAAACACCAGGTCGGTCTCGACTTGTGCGAATTCGCCATAGCTGGACATCACACGGCCATCGCGCAGGAAGATCCGGAAAACGTCCAACGCGGGCGAACCGGAGATCACCGCCTGCGCGCTGGCGGGCGCAGTGCCGATCACGACGGCCAACACCGCGACCACGGTCGATCGAAACAGCGCACGCACACCGATATTGTGGCCCAGCTTCGTGGCTTCTGTGGAAAACCTGTGCACACATCGTGGAAGGCCTGTGGACGTCCAACACGCGAAAAGAAAAACCGCGAAGTTTGCTGAGAGAAAAGCGAAGAGCGACACACACAGGTGCAGATTCGTACAGCGCTTCGCTTGCGCGCATTCCCGTAGTCCGCGACAATCGTCGCGCGGCCGTGACTCAAGTAACTTCCACCTCCACACTCGTACGTTTTAAGGAAACGATCAACGGCCGGGCCTACGTGATTGAGGCGTCAGCAGTTGGCCGCGACCGCTGGAGGGCCCAGATCGCACGATTGCCGGGCGGGCGCGCCGCGCTGATGCCCTTTTATGGTGCAACTCCGGACGAAGCGGCCGGTCAGCTGAGCGCCTGGCTGACAAGGGCTTCCCGGGCGCAATAGTGTCGCGGTAGAGTAACGGCCATGAACCGTTACGCCCTCGCCGCTGCGTCGTCAATCGCCTTGTTGCTGACCGGCTCGGCGCTGGTCGCTTCCCAGTCCACCCAGACCGTGACCCCGGCCGCCCAGACGCCGGCCGCGGCCCCAGCCGCTCCCCTGCCGAAGGTGTTCCTTTTCGCAACCGGAGGCACGATCTCCAACAAGGTTGGCGGACGCCTGACCGTTCAGGAGCTGATTGCGTCCATTCCAGGACTCGATCGCCGGGTCAGCGCTGACGGCGAGCAATTTTCCAACACCTCGAGTTCGGCACTCACACTTGAGCAGTGGGTTGACCTGGCCAAGCGCATCAACGCGCGTTATAAGAGCGACCCTGAACTGGCGGGCGTGGTTGTCACGAGCGGCACCGACACGCTTGAAGAGCTCGCGTATTTTCTGCATCTGACGGTGCGCGACGAGCGGCCGGTGGTCGTGGTCGGCTCCATGCGCAACCCGAGCACGCTCGGGTACGAGGGCGCCGCCAACCTCGAAGATGCGTTCCTGGCGGCCGCGCACCCGAAATCGCGTGGCATGGGGACGGTCGTGGTCCTCAACGACGAGATCAACTCGGCTCGCGAGGTCACGAAGACCGATGCGCTCAGCCTCGATACCTTCCAGTCGGGCCGCTATGGCGTCTTGGGGGTCGTGGATGCGTCCGGCGTGGCGTACTACCGAAAGACCGCGCGCAGGCATTCGGCGCAAAGTGAGTTCGATGTCACGAACCTCACGACGCTGCCCCGCGTGGATATCGCGTGGGTGTATCAGGGCGCCACGGGCGACGTGATCAAGGCGCTCGTCGACGTGGGCGCCAAGGGCATCGTCATCGCCGGCGCCGGTGCGGGTGCGTTGAGCGGCACGCAGGGCGAGGGCCTGACGTACGCGAACAGCAAGCAGGTATTTGTGGTGACGACCACGCGCGCCGGCGCGGGACGCATCAGCGTGGGCCGGCCGCGTCCAGGCACCGCGCCCGTCTACAGCATCAGCGGCGACGACCTGACGCCGATCAAGGCGCGCATCCTGCTGATGCTGGCGATTGCGACCACGAACGACGGCCGGGCCATTCAGCGGATGTTCGCGGAATACTAAGTGCGCGACCGCGCATCACGCGTGCGGGGATGGCTCCTCGCCAACGAGATGTCGTGACTGCTCCTCGCCAGCAACTGGGCGTTGATTCCACAAATAGCCCGAACGTCGTCTGAAATACGCGCATCTTCGCTTCCACGCACCCAGAATTGACGCGCGGCGTCGCATGCGTCATCCCAGACGTCCAGAGTGTCTGATGTGACGTTCGGTACCGTAAACACACGAGGCGGTACTTGGCCGTCCGCGGCTGGCGCATACAGCATAGAGACCAGGTCGAAGGCGGGCGCAAGTTGCGGGATGCCCTGTTCCGTGAAGAAGAGGATGTTGTATTGATGCCGATCGGTATTGCCGATGAGCGCACCGAACGCATCGAGCCAGCGTAATCGTCGCGCATCTTCATCGGTTAAACGGCCGGCCTCTCTGAGCGACGTCGCGGCGCGCGCCCAAGGGTCGGCGGGATCGTCGTGAATCGCCGCAAGACTCAACACGCCACGCCTTCCGCGTACTCCCACACGATCAAAACGCTCGCTCTCCAGAAACCAATGAGAAGACGCGTCGATAACATTCGTGCGTGCGGCCGAAATCCCTCTCGACCCGACAACGTCAAGCGCCACTCCCTCCAGGATGAGCAGATCACACCAACGGCGCGCGACGCCGTCAGTCGCACCTCCGCGCGCAGCAAACTTGACTAACATGTGCCGTCCGTCCACTCGCACACCAAACTTCGGCCGCTCGCCTCCCGCCGATGAACCAGGGGGATGTCCAGCGATTGTGGCGTTGGCCAGCGCTGGGTAATCATTGCGGGTGGCAACGACACCTTCTCGCGCTTGCCACCGAGCGAACGATTCCTCGCCCACGATGAGGTTCCCGGGAAGGTCCTCACCTCGACGTGACATCGCGATCAGGATGTGATGATCAGACCAATCGGTCAGTCGCGGCGGCAGCCGAAGATCGGCGTGAGTCGAGGCAAAGTGTCGCCCAAGGAATCCCGAAGGACGAGCGTCCACAACCTCAACTGGAAGGCCGTCTGAGACCCTGCCGGCAGGCATCCACACGGACTGGCGTGCCACGAGCGTCGTCAGTTCACCTGCCGAAACTGCCTCGCCGGTGTCAGTGATCCGGAACAGCGGGAAGCGCGAACTGTCGAGATTGGGCCAGTGTTGGCGCAACCCATACTGCGTGGCCCGGCCGCGACCGATCCGGACGACACCCGGTCCGGCATCCCGCACCATCCGCATGAGCGTCGCGGGCGAAACAGCCAGGCGCTCCCGAAGTTCAGCCGCGTGGAGAACTCCACGGCTCAGTTCGGTTGAGACGTTTTGCATGAAACGATTATACAACAGACTTAACAGCTAAGAATAGTTTATATTGCTGGTTTATTTCGCTTATTCTGGTGAATCTTGAAATGATTGTGAAATGATTTTTATCTGGCGAGACCATGCGTTTGAGCCCGCGCGCAGTTGCTGACAAGGTTGGTTGCGGACCAACGAGTGCGACCGTGCTGATGCCGAAGGGGCGCGAAGTGTCCGACGCGCCACCGAGTCCGGTCGGGGCGTGACGTATAGTTAAAAAGACTATACACATGCCGCCCCCCATAAAAGACCACCTCCCTCTCAAACCCGTCGATCTCGAGATCCTGCTGGCCTTGGCCGACGGAGACCTGCACGGCTACGGTCT